>OGXR01001229.1_pt1 | contig 19311 bp, 11 predicted proteins | sample 1576331 | NCBI WGS metagenome assembly OGXR01 (sample SAMEA3541473, study PRJEB24748) | human gut metagenome | biome: human gut; feature: human-associated habitat; material: faeces | place: China | collected 2012 | reverse complement strand
TCTATTTGCTCGGGCGCAAGCTGCTCTATGATGAAAACGGAAATCTTGCCGGTGCGGCCGGATACGGCACATACGACCCGAACAATCATGCCGAAAACGTCACGCATGAAGTATATGGCTCTGTCGTTTCCGGACATGTTAAACTTGTCAACTTTGAAAATTTCCATTCAACAGTCGATAACTCAACAAACTGCATAAGCGCATATACCTCATCTCATCACGAATGCGCTCCTGCCATGTGGACTGTCGGAGAAGGTTTCCATGCCTTTGATAACCCTGCTGCCTGTGCATACACCGAGGAGAACCCTGTGTTTGTTGTTGTTGAGCTTTCTCGGCTGTATGAGGACTCGGCAAGCCTTTCCAAGCGCGTTGCAGAGAGCATAAGGTTTGAATGACGGAAAAGGGAATTAACCGTAACCGATAACGAGCCTCATTTCTTTTTCCGAATAAAACACCCCTGCTCGGGTAATGTAATACCCGGCAGGGGTGTTTTGCCGTGCGGCATATATTTGAAAAAAAGCGTTTAAACCGTTGCCAAAAAAAGAAAAGTGTTGTAAAATTGGCATGAACGACGGAATGCGCAAAGCATTCATTAAATCACGGAGGAATTACTTCAATGAACCCGAAATTCAAGAACAATATCGGTATCATGGTTCCCGAAATCCTGATGCCCGCAAAGAATGTTGACCTTACCAAATGGGCATGCGTTGCGTGCGACCAGTACACTTCCCAGCCCGACTATTGGAACAAATGCGAAGAGATCGTCGGCGATGCTCCGTCCACCCTGCGCCTTATGCTTCCGGAGATTTATCTTGAAAAGCCCGGCGAAACCGAAAAAATTGCCGCGATCCGCAAGGCAATGCACGACTATATCGACAACGGCATCCTTCAAAATCTTGGCGAAGGTTTCGTTTTCACGCGCCGCAGCGTCGGCGGCAACACCCGCAGCGGACTTGTTGTTGCACTGGATCTCGAGTGCTATGACTACTCCAAGGGTTCAACGACCCTTATCCGCGCAACCGAGGGCACGATCGTTGAGCGCATCCCGCCCCGCCTGAAGATTCGCGACGGCGCACTGCTTGAGCTGCCCCATATTCTTGTTCTTATCGATGATGAAAAGAAAACCGTTATCGAACCCCTTGCGGAAAAGCTTCAGAACACTGAAAAGCTCTACGATTTCGACCTTATGCAGAACGGCGGACACATTGAGGGCTGGTTCGTCAACAATGAAGGCATGATCGAGGACGTTATCTCCGCGCTGAACGCACTTGTTGATCCCAACAAGTACGGCACCGAAATGCCTCCCCTGCTGTTTGCAATGGGCGACGGCAACCACAGCTTTGCAACCGCAAAAGCAAATTGGGAAAAAGTCAAGGCCACCCTCACCCCCGAAGAGCAGGCGGATCACCCCGCACGCTTTGCACTTGTTGAGCTTGAAAACGTTCACGATGACGGCATCGTTTTCGAACCCATCCACAGGGTCGTTTTCAACGTTCATGTTCCCGCATTCCTTGAAGCACTGAAGGCGAAGCTTGCGGAGCAGAACAACGGAGAATGCGAAATCAACTTCTATGACTGCGAATGCTGCATGGAAAAGGCGGAGAAGACCGCTCCCGAGGGCGCGCACGTTATTCCCGTCATTACCGAGAACGGCAAAGGACTTATTGTTGTTGCAAAACCCAATGCACAGCTTGAAGTCGGCACGCTTCAAAACGCTCTTGACGTTGTTCTTAAAGCAACCGAAGGCGCGACTATCGACTATATCCATGGCGCAGACGTTGTGAACGACCTCGGCAGCAAGCACGGCAACATCGGCTTCCTGCTTCCCCCCATGGAAAAGAGCGCATTCTTCCGCACCGTTGTTTTTGACGGCGCACTGCCCCGCAAGACTTTCTCAATGGGCGAAGCACATGAAAAGAGGTATTACCTCGAATGCAGGAAGATCTGCAAGTAAAACCTGCGCTTTGAGTTAAATGCTCGAGTTTCGGAGCCTGCAAACGGCTGAACCGAAGACCGATTCATATTGAACCCGATTTACGGAGCGTTTTGTGAGGCGCTGCTTCACGGAATGCTCCGTTTGCAGGTTTTCTTCGCATTAATTAAAAAAACTTTCTGTCAAATACTCTGTCAAAGGCAAGGTAACAAACAATGCTTGAAACAACATTCCATTCGCTTACGGCCGTGCTTATCGTGATGTTCATGGTCGCCGTGGGCTGGCTTTTCGGCAAACTCGGCTATCTGCGCCGCGAACACAAAAAGCTTATGACCAAGCTTATTATTTCGGCGGGTATGCCTTCCCTTGTTGTGAACACCGTGTTCGGAAAAATCGACCTTGACGCACTGCAAAATCCCGCACTGCTGTTCCTTTTGCCCGTGCTGAGCATGATTATAACTCTTCTGCTCGGCTTTATTTTTGCAAAGCTGCTGAAACCCGAGGCAAAACGGCGCGGCGGTTTTATTGCAATGTGTGCTTTTTCGAATTCAGTTTTTGTCGGACTGCCGATGAATACCGGGCTTTTCGGCGATGAAGCCGTGCCGTACGTGATGTGCTTCTACATTGTCAACACAACCCTTTTTTGGACGATCGGGAATTATCTCATCTCTCGCTCCGGCGAAGGTGAAAAGCGCGGCGGATTTTTGCACAATCTTAAAAAAATCGTTTCCCCACCCCTGGTTGCGCTTGCTGTTTGCCTTCCGCTTGCGGCACTCGGCGTCAAAATGCCGCAGCCCGTTGTTAAGCTCTCCGGCTATATGGGCAATATCGTAACGCCGCTCGCGCTGTTTTATATCGGATATGCACTGTACGAATACGGGTTTAAAAGCCTTAAGCCCGACCGCTGCATGCTTGCTGTCATGGGAATGCGCTTTATCGCCGCGCCGCTTATCATGCTTGTGCTCTGCAAACTTTTCGGTCTGAGCGGAATGCCGAGCGGGGTTCTTGTTATCGAATCCGCCATGCCCGTTATGACGCAGGCCGTTGTTGTTGCGGCGGCAAACGATGCGGATGAATCATTCGTTGCTGCCGGAATGAGCCTTACGACTCTCGGCTGTTTCATCTTTGTCCCTCTTCTGATGCTGCTTATGGATGCCGTCGGTTTGGTTTAAAAGCATTTCCCCGCCGACGGGACGCCAATGCCGCGGGACAGTATTTTTGTTTTGTGAACGGCATTTAATAAAAATGCTTTGCAATATATTATTTATGATGTTAAAATACAATCACTAAAGGAAGTTTGGAGGTATTGTTTGCCCACCGACAATTCGGCATTTAACAACGTATTATGAAAACAAAAAAAACAAGCACTGAAAAAAGCGCAAAGAACAGCGGTTTTCGCAGCCTGCTGCCCTGCGCAAAGGGATATCGGCTTCCCTCGTTTCTGACACCGATATTCATCGTTCTTGAAGTTACGATGGAAGTTTTTATCCCACTCCTTATGGCGGCAATAGTTGACGGCGGGCTTTACGGCTCGCCTGATTTCACCCTTCGGAAGTATTTTTCGGCAGAGCTTATCGCCGACAAAACCCGATTCGTGATTATCCTCGGCGGCATAATGGTGCTTGCGGCAATGCTGTCGCTTGCATTCGGTATGCTTGCCGCACGTACGGCTGCGGTTGCAAGCATGGGTTTTGCAAAGAACCTGCGCCGAAAAGTTTTTGAAAAGATTCTGTCTTTCTCTTTCAAAAACACGGACAGATTCTCAACACCCTCCCTCGTTATGCGCACAACGGCGGATATCAACAACGTTCAGAATCTTTATCAGCAGATGATACGCATATTTGTGCGCGCTCCGGTCATGATGGTGCTTGCGGCCGTTATGGCTCTGCGCGTAAATGCGGAGCTTTCGGTCATTTTCCTTGTTGCGCTGCCCATTATGTTCTGCACACTCATTTCAATGGGAATGATCGGCAAGCCGCGTTTCCGCATCATGTTAAAAAAATATGATAAGATGAACGCTTCCGTTCAGGAAAATCTTGTCGCCGCACGCGTTGTGAAATCTTTTGCACGCGAGGATTATGAAAAAAAGAAATTTGCCGCTTCCGCCGATGACCTTAAAAAGGCTCAAATTTACGCACAGAAGCTTTTCTCCCTCCTGCCTGCGATTCAAATGGGTATTATGTGGACCTGCGCCGTCATTCTGATGCTGATGGGCGGCAATCAGGTGTTTGCGGGAACGCTTACGAAGGGCGAACTTGTCAGCATGTTGACCTACACCAACCAGGTTGTAGGTTCCGTTTCAATGGTTGCAATGATCATCATGATGCTCACCATGACGCGCGAATCCGTGACGCGCATCAACGAGGTGCTTGACGAAGTTCCCGACATTACGGATAACGGCAGCACGTTCAAAGTTGAAAACGGTGAGATTGAATTCCGCCATGTTAATTTCAGCTATTCCGGAAAAAATGACAACCTCACGCTTTCTGATATCAACCTGCACATTCGTGCCGGTGAGACCATCGGCGTTGTGGGCGGCACCGGTGACGGAAAATCGACCCTGATGCAGCTCATTCCGCGTTTTTACGATGCACTTTCGGGCGAAGTGCTTGTCGGCGGAAGGAATGTTAAGGATTATTCACTGTATGAACTGCGCGAAAGCGTATCAATGGTGCTTCAAAAGAACATGCTTTTTTCCGGCACGATTCGCGACAATCTCCGTTGGGGCAACAAAGACGCAACGGATGAGCAGATTGAGCATGCCTGCCGCCTTGCATGTGCGCACGATTTCGTTATGAGCTTCCCTGACGGGTACGACACGGATCTCGGGCAGGGCGGTGTGAATGTTTCCGGCGGACAGAAGCAAAGGCTTTGCATTGCCCGCGCATTGCTCAAAAATCCGAAGATCCTGATCCTTGACGACTCCACAAGCGCAGTCGATTCACGCACCGATGAAAGCATCCGCGCCGCATTCCGCGAAAGTCTGCCCGGAACAACAAAGCTCATCATTGCCCAGCGCATAGCCTCCATAATGTATTCCGACAGGATAATCGTTATGGATAAGGGACGCATTTCCGATGTCGGCACTCACGATGAGCTTATGCAGCGCAGCGAAATCTACCGCGAAGTTTACCTGTCTCAAAACAAGGAACTTCCGCAGGAAGGCGGAACGGTCTCCGGCGTAAACAGCAGCTCTGACATAAAAGGAAAGGAGGCGGTCACTAATGCCTAAAATGCCCGGAGGAAGAGACAACCCCGCTGCACGTTTTGCAGGCAGCGGCCGCCCCGCAAACCCGCTCAAAACAATGAGCAGGCTGCTTAAGTACTACGGCAAATGCCGCTGGATGTTCACTGTTGCGGTTATTATGATCGCAGTCTATTCCCTTGCAACAATTGCCGCAAGCTACATGATGAAACCCCTTGTTGCCGTGTTGGAAGAGGCAGGCATCACGCCCGATGCGGCACAGGCAAAATACCTTGCTCTGCTTATCGGCATGGCGGGGCTGTATGTGCTCAGTGTTCTCACCAACTATTGTTTAAACTATCTGATGCTCAAATGCTCCGCAACGGTGCTTTGCGACCTGCGCAAGGATATGTTTGACAAGATGCAGAGTCTTCCCATAAGCTATTTTGACACGCATACGCACGGCGAGCTTATGAGTTACTATACAAACGATATTGACGCGATCCGCGAGCTTCTGCACCAGAGCATCACGCAGCTGATAATCTCCTGCATATCCCTCGTCGGCATCGTTGCAATGATGCTCATTCTTTCCGTTTCGCTGTTTGCAATCGTTGTTGTTATGGGGTTTGTTGTATTTTTTACAGTCAAATTCATCGGCAAAAAGAGCGGAAAGAATTTTGCCCGTCAGCAAAAAGCCGTTGCATCCGTGAACGGATACATTGAAGAAATGATGGCGGGTCAAAAGGTTGTTAAGGCCTTTAACCATGAGGAAGAATCCATGAAGGCATTTGATGTGCTGAATATTGAATTCTGTTCGGCAGCAACAAAGGCAAATACCTATGCCAATATCATGGGGCCGATAATGAACAACCTGTCTCATATTTTCTATTCGATAACGACCACCCTCGGTGTTCTCGGTCTTGTGACTTCCGGCAGCGTGCTTATTGCTTTTTTGCAGTACATACGGCAGTTTGCAGAGCGCATATCGCAGATCTCGCAGCAGTTCAATTTCGTTCTGCTTGCGCTTGCGGGCGCGGAGCGCGTGTTTAAGCTTATGGATGTTCCGCCCGAAATCGATGACGGCGATGTTGCCCTCGGCTTGAACGCACACGGCGAAAAAGTCTGGCGCGTTCCCAACGGAACCGAGTCGGGAGCAAACAATTCCGTGACTGAAATTCCGCTTGCGGGCATGGTTGAGCTGCACGACGTTACCTTCAGCTATGACGGCAAGGTGAACGTTTTGAACGATGTTTCCCTCTATGCAAAGCGCGGACAGAAGATCGCGTTTGTCGGCTCCACCGGTGCCGGCAAAACGACGATAACCAACCTTATCAACAGGTTCTATGATGTTAACGAGGGTGAAATCACCTATGACGGAATCGATGTTCGCCGCATCAAAAAACGCGACCTTCGCGGAACACTCGGCATGGTTTTGCAGGATACTCATCTGTTCACCGGCACGGTTATGGAAAACATTCGTTACGGCAAGCTGGATGCAACGGATGAAGAATGTATTCAGGCGGCAAAGATCGCAAATGCGCATTACTTCATCTCTCACCTGCCGAACGGCTATGATACGATGCTCACTTCGGACGGCGCAAACCTGTCACAAGGTCAGCGTCAGCTTATCGCAATTGCACGAGCCGCCGTTACCAATCCCGAGGTGCTCATTCTTGATGAGGCGACAAGCTCGATCGACACAAGAACCGAACTGCTCATCGAACGCGGCATGGACAGCCTTATGGAAGGAAGAACGGTGTTTGTTATTGCGCACCGACTCTCCACCGTTCGCAATTCAAATGCCATTATGGTGCTTGAAAAAGGCCGTATCATTGAGCGCGGCGACCATGAAGAGCTGCTCCGCCGCAAGGGCCGATATTACGAGCTGTACACAGGCATGTTTGAATTGAGCTGATTACTGCGTCGAAATTCGAACAGCTCCGTGTATTCAATGTATTTCGATTGATGCATTACACGCACGGAACGCAAACTAAAGGGAACCGTCGAAACAAATCGGCACGGTTCCCTTTTTGATGCTGTGTTGATTCAATTATTCCGAATGCGCATTGAAATTCGATGTATTAAAACCCGGTGCGGGATGATTAATCCATGCGAAGCCGCCGGTCATTCGTCGATTGGCGGTTCGTCCGTCTTCGGCCTTTCCGGTTTCGGGGAAAGATAATGCGGGCGATAGCGATAAAGCGTGCAGGTCATGCCTCCGTTTGAAAGCTTGCGCCTTTTATCCGCTCTTGCGCCGTATATGCGTTCAAAATCCGGATGTGATGCAATGATGTTCACGCTCCAGCCGTCAAGCCGCGAAAAAATGCCGTGCATTTGACGATACAGCTCTTCCGCACTCTGTTTTTCAAGCAATCGCTCACCGTACGGCGGGTTGCAGACGATCACGCCGCCCGTACGCGTTTCACGGAGCTTTTGAACGGGTTCAACGCGCCAATCGAGCATGACCCCCGCTTTTTTTGCATGTTTTTTACAGAGTTCAATCGAATGCGGGTCTATATCCCTTCCGGATATATCCACTGTGTCACGGCGAACACTGTCCCTCGCCTGCTCCCGCGCCGCAGCGAATGCGTTGTTCTGCAAAAAATGCCAGTCCTCAGCCGCAAACTCCCGATTAATTCCCGGCGCGATATTGTTTGCGATCATTGCGGCTTCAATCGGCATTGTGCCCGAACCGCACATAGGGTCTATGAGCGGACGTGTTTGCCTGTAACCCGAAAGCATCACTATTGCTGCACCGAGCGTTTCCGATATCGGTGCAGGCACATTGTATGTTCTGTATCCCCTTCGGGACAGTCCCGCGCCGCAGCAATCAAGAGCAACGGTGACTTCATCGCGCAGAATCCCGATTTCGATTATTATGCGTCTGCCGTTTTCCGGCAGAATTTTAAGTCCGTATTCACGCGAAAGCGAATCCACAATCGCTTTTTTCGCAATGCTTTGACAGTCGGAAACCGAAAAAAGTCTGCTTTTTGCAGATTTGCCGTTCACATGGATAAAACTTGTGCGCAGCAGGTAATCCTTCCAGCGAATGCGGCGCACGCCCTCGTACAGTTCATCAAAAGTTACGGCGCGGAACGAAGCAAGCTTCATCAGCACGCGTTCCGCAGTTCTGAGCCAAAGACAGGCACGCGCCATTGCAAAATGGTCTCCCGCAAAATCAACTCTTGCATCGCTGACGCGAAGCACCTCAATTCCAAGATCGCGCAATTCGCCCGCAACGACGGACTCAAGCCCGATTTTGCACGTTGCAAAATAAGTATCAGTCATACATATATCTCCGTTTATGTTGCTGCCGTAAACCGCCGGCGCACTGTCATTCCGCATCCGGTGCGCCGCCGTTGTTTTCGGACCCGCTTTCGGATTTGTTCACAGAATCATCTTTTGCTTCTTTATCAGACTTTCTTCCCGAATTTGTCCGTTTTTTTGAAGCGAGATCCGCCTTGTTTGAGCCGGCATCGGCGTTTTTGCGGGAAGACGGCTTGGTTTTTCCGGCCTTTTTCCGTTCTGCTGCTGCCTTTTCCTCTGCATGAAGCTTTTTGAATGTTTCTTCAAAGCTGTCTTCAAGTTTGCACATTTCTTCCGGCTCGAACATTCCGTATACGCAAAGATCGCTTTGAAGCTTCTCCGCCGCATTTTCCAACCTGCGCAGAGTTATATCATAATCCTTTATAAGTTTTTTTGCATTAACTGCTCTTTTGCTGTTCATAAAGCGGCATGTATAATCAATCGCCGCTGCATATGCAGGAATCTGCGAATTGGATAATGCCAACCCCAAATCATTGTACAGTTCCGCAGCTGCTTCAACAATATTTTCGGCTTCCTGCCTGATTTTTTTGCTGCAATTGCAGAGCTTTTGCTGCAAGAGTGCATTCAGCCGCCCGAACGGTGCCTGCAAATGCGGACAATCATTCTCTTTTTCTTCGTCATCCGTTTTGTCGGGTTGATTTTCGGTTGAGAACAGTTCACCCGTTAAGAGTTTTCCCTTATCAAAAATCGTGAACCTTGTCATATTCTCTTTATCGCGGAAAGTCATGATTGCAAACCTGCGAACGCTGTCGTCGCAACTCGGATCCAAAAGAATCTTGTAAAGCTCATGCATCGCCGACCGACGGTCACGCTCGTACAAAAGCATCAATCCGCCGATACGGAAGGGCGGAGGAGTTTTTTCTGCGCAATACCTTACGCACTCTTCAATCTCCTCTTGTGTAAGCTCCGGTTCGCTTTCGGTCAACATCCTGCCTGCATCTTCATTTCCGAGTTCGTTCGAAAGCACGGTCATGCAGCGGAACAGTTCGCCGCTCGGAACATCATAGGGTATGCTGACGTTTCTCAGAATGCCGTCCTCCTGCGTTTTTATGCACAGTTTGCGATAATAAGCAGCAACACTGTCACTCGGATCTATTCGCAGCTGTTTTTCAAAGAGAGTTCTGGCAAGAGCATAATCCCCGCTGAGGTAGGCTGACAGAGCATAGTTATGGATTACCAATTGATCGTACGGGTGCTCCGAATAGACCCTTTTAACGAGAGTCATCGCGGCGGAAGCATTTTGAATCTCCAGCATCACGGCGGATGCCCGCATCAGCTCTTCTTCATCCAACCCTTTCATTTTAAGGATGTTGTCTGCACACTCGGCTGCTTTGCGCGGCCTGTGAGCTCCGCTGTACAAAAGCGCAGCATAGCACCGAATCGTTAATCTCGATTTCCATTTTTCGGGAGCGGCCTCGTATTTTTTGATACCTTTTTTAAAATGCATCACAGCATAGCAGCTCAAAAGATACTTTTCGAACAGTTCATAGGAATCCGGGAATTTTTCAATTGCATCGCTGAGAAGTCCGTATGCCATATCGCCGTTCACGCGATCCTCCTCTGCTTCAATGCGTTTCAGTGTTTCTTCAAGCTCAACCTCACTGCTGTCGCGAACGGCAGGAACTGATTCCCTTGACTCGTTCAAAGCACAATTCGCCTCACATATATCAAGAGCCTCGTAAACAGCAATCAAGTCCTCATCAGTGTAGCTGTCCGGAACGTTTATCAGGAACTGCCTGTACGCTTTGCGCGCCGCAACATATTCACCGAGACCAAGGTAGCTGTAGCCTGCGATCATGAAAGCATCCTGAACATATTCACGACCGGAATTCAGGACGCACGAGGAATAAGCAAGCGACTCGGTGAACCTGTTCATCTCGTTGTATGTTCCCGCGATTGCAAGCATAACTTCCTCGTTTTCGGGTTCAATTGTTTCCGCACGCCGCATCAGCGAAAGTGCGCCGATATGATCGCCCGCATCGAGTTTGTCCGCCGCAAGCTTCATAACAAGCTCAACATTGCCGCTGATATCAATAACGTTGTCAGGTTTCTTTTTTGTGCTTCTCATGCTGCATATCCTCCACCCGGTTTTAAGCAGACGCCGAGTTGAAGCCGTTTCATTAAAGTCAAGCCGTTCGGCGAGTTTCCGATTTTTGTTGATTTCGGTTGTATTCCGTTTTTGAGATCACTCATTTCCGCAGTCGTTTATCGCTTCGGCAAGATCTGCGGAAATCTCATCCGAATCGTTTCCGCCCGCCTGTGCCTCTTCAAGCAGAGCGCGGAGTTCATCCTCGTTAAAAACGTATTTCGTTTGGCAGAAAGAACACACAAGCTCCGCTTTGCCGTCGTTTTCAATAATATCTTTCAGTTCGTTTTCGCCGAGCGACATAATGACGCGCTCGAGCCTTTCCCTGCTGCAATCGCAGCGGTATGCAGGGCAGAGAGTGTCGGTAATTTCAAACTCCATGCCTTCGAAAAGGGCGTTAAGCGCGCTTTCGAGGGTCTCTCCGTCATCCATATGCTGTGACAGCTTTGCAATTTTTCCCGTCAGCTGTTCAAGCCGAATAATATCGCTCTCCGGACAATCGGGCAGCGGTGCAATAATCAGCCCGGCAGCGGAGCGCACGGTCCCCTGCTGCGGCTCAACCCTTACGCCGAGATAAACCAGCGACGGCTGCTGTTCGCTTGTGTAAAAATAGTTTGCGAAATCATCTGCAATTTCGCCGTCAATAAGCTCGCACCTGCCGACATACGGCTCCCGCAGCGACAAATCGCGAATAACGCGCAGCTCACCGCTGCCGCCGACAGCACCCGAAACATCCAGCTTTCCGAACTCGTTAAGCGGCAGTTCAACCTCCGGATTGGTGATGCACCCCTTAACGATTCCGCCCATATGCCCGACAACCGTTATGTTGCCCGCAGGCCCTCCGCCCGCAATTGTCGCCGTTATGCTGTCCGTTTCGCTTTTCAGCTGTGCACTCATCATGGAAACGGCGAGCAGCATTCTTCCGAGAGCGGCGGTGCAAACACGGCTTGTTCCGTGAATTTCTCTTGCGGTTTCAACTATTTCGCGTCCCGAAACGGCGATCACGTTCACTGTGCGGTTAAAAAGCAGACCGCGAATGATATTGTCGCGTTCAGCGCATGTGTTTTCAATGCGGTCGACAGTTGCATCGCTTTCGGTCATCTTATTTTCAATTTCGTTATTCATAATGTTTTCCTTTCGCTAAAGGTCATTTGAGCAGGCCGCAAAGGTTATTTGCCGACTCTGCCGGGCTTTCTTGCCGTGAATTGCAGCCGTTCGCTTTCATCACGCGGCGGTTCCGTTGTGAATGCCGAAAAAACCCCGATATTTTCAAAGCCGATATTTTTAAGCCACGAAACAAGCTCCATTTCGGAATGAGCACGTTGAATATGCTTTTCGGAAAATCGGGAATAAAGCGGTTCGCCGTGCGCGTCGTTTGCCGACTTCACAAAAAACTCCAGCTCCATTTCCACAAGCTTGCTCTCCGCATCATAGCAGTTTTGCCAGAAGTATGCAACGTCCGTTCTGCTGTCGCAATAGCCGTTTTGCCCGAGAATGTGCTGCAATTTATATCTTGACGAAACATCAAACAGCAAAATGCCGCCCGGCCTGAGCCCGTTGAATGCCGTCAGAAGGAATTTTTCAACATCCTCGCGGCTTGTAAGGTAATTCACGCAGTCACATGCCGCAATGATGCAGTCAACGGGACGATGCAATTCAATGCGGCGCATATCCATGCATATAAATTTTGTTTTTTGCCCGCACCGGCGGGATTTTTCAGCGGCAACTTCGAGCATGTCCCTTGAAATATCCGAACCGGTGACATCGTACCCGGCTTTGTTGAGCCGAAGAGTCAATGCGCCTGTTCCGCAGCCGCACTCAAAAATTCTCGCTCCTTTCGGAAAGTCGGTCGGCAGCAGCGATATTATATAATTCGCCCATGCATCATAATCCGTATTGTCCATGAAAATGTCATAGACCTCCGCAAATTTTGCATTATATTGTTCCATTGCCGACACCTCCCGAATTAATCAGCGAACACAAAATAATTATAAACCAATATAGCGGATTTTGCAACATCGCGAAACTGTGGAATGCACCGTTTATCGGTTAAAAGCTGTTTGCCGCAAGACATGTTCCTGCAAAAGGCAAGTATTCGACAGTTCTGAGAAAGCGACAGAAAAAGCTGTTTTCCGCAGGTATAAACCGCAGTCCTCCCGCGTGCGTTTCGGAATCAAAATTGCAGAATCCGCAGATACTATCATGCAGCAGGCGGCGGAACAGCCGCCGAACCGCTCAAACGCGGTAAAAAACAAGGTACAGAAATACCGCATGATGCAGGAGGAATCCGAAATGACAGAAACAAACACTTCAGGAATAATCACTGCCGCGGCAGATATTGTTGCGGGGGCATTCAACGCACTTCCGAAGCGGGTCTGTAATCAGCACAAATTTTCCGACTATGCCGACTATCTGCGTGAAAACCTGCCTGCACAAGCGGAGTTGGACTTGCAGCGTGAAAAGCCGCTGAACCCTGCACCGCTCGTTTCCGTTGCAATTGCCTGTTCGGGGGCAAGCCGTGCGGCCGTTCGCTCAACGCTCGAAGCACTCGGCAAACAAACCTATGCAAATTTTGAAGTTTGCGTGGTTTCGGAGCTTGCGCAGGCAGGGCTTACGGATTATGAAGGCATTCCGAAATTCAGGCTTGTGCTTTTTAACGGCACAGCGCATGAACAGTTGAAAGCCGCCGAGAAGATGCTTAACGGTGCATACTTTTTGCAGCTGCTGCCCGGAGATTTGCCCGCACCGGACGCGCTTCACATGCTTGTTCTGCAAACTCATGCAAATCCCGAAGCGGAGGTTGTTTTTGCCGATGAGGACTCCGTGATTGACGGCATTCGGCAAAACCCGATTTTTAAGCCCGACTACGGGCGCGACACATTGCGTTCCTTCAACAGCATCGGGCGGCCCATGCTTGTTTCCAAACGTGTACATACGGCTGTCGGCGGGTTTCGCGGCAGCACACCTGCCGAGCTTTGGGCATACTGCATTGACTGTGCTTCGGCTGCCAAGCAGGTCATTCACATTGCAAGAATCGGGCTTACCGTTATCCGCGACTGCGACGGCAGCGAAATTCCCTGCACCGATATACTGAAGCGTGAATTCAATTCCCTTTATCCCGGCGACGGTTCGGGAAAGAAAAACCGCACAAACGGATACTGCTTTGAGGGCAGCGTTTTGGGTACACTTCGTATGCGTTACCCGAGAAAACGCGAACCATCCGTCGGCATTGTTATCGCCGGTGCGGACGGAGTTGAAAACCTTCAGCGATGCATTGACTCGGCGGAGATGCAGTCAACGGTTGATTGCAGACGAATTATCATTGCGGATGACGGCAGCGGGGATGAGCGAATGCGCCGCTATCTTCTGGCACTTAAAAAGAACAGGGCGGCAGAGATCGTTCACGTCAATGCGGAACAGCCGCTGCCCGAAACGCTGAATGCATGTGCATGCAAAGCCGCCGCGGATTTGCTGCTGTTTTTAAACGGAAACATTGAAATTCTCTCCCCTGCATTCCTTCGCGAATTCACCGAACTTGCGCTTCGGCACGGAGCAGGTGCGATTGGCGGAAAAATCGTGAACGAAAGCGGAAACATCCTTTCCGCCGGCACCGTTATCGGCCTTAACGGCTGGGCACAAAGCCCTTATTCCGGCGAAAAGGATGATTTTGAAGACTTTTTAAAATGCAGTTTTCTGCACGTTCAGCGCAATGTAACCGCCGTCAGCGGCGCATTTATGGCAGTCAGCGGCGAAAACTTTTTCAGTTTCGGCATGTTTGACGAAACACTGTCCGGAGTGGGATGGGACACGGAGTTCTGCGTTCGGCTCATGCGAAAAGGTCTTGCAAACTGCTTCACTCCGTTTGCAAAGGCGCGGTTATCGGGCAGACTTCCGAATGATTATGCCAATGCAGGCAAAGCCAATCTTTTGCGCTGTTATGACGTATATCGCGAAACACTGCTTTGCGGCGACAGGTATTTCAATCCAAACTTTGATTATGCAAACCCCGTTCCGACTCTCGCCGCGATTCCGTACCCGCCGATAAAGCTGAATCCGCTTTATTCCGGCTGAGCTTCACCCGCAATCGACCGAAAACGCATCAGTTTTCGCCGTCATCCGCATTTATCAAAGCTTCCGCAAGGGTTTTATATTCCCCGGTGGGATCGGTTTCGGGAAGGGTTTCAACCTTTTTGAGGGTTCTGCAAATTTGCCTTGTGCGAACACCCACAAGCGTTTCAAGGTCATTATGCGCCTTTTCAAGCGATTTCTGCGTTGCTCTGAGCACATCGTCAAACTTTCCGAACTCTCTTTTTATCTGAGAGAGCAAATCCCAAACCTCGCTGCTGCGTTTTTGTATTGCAAGTGTTCGGAACCCCATTTGCAGGCTGTTAAGCAGTGCCGCCATGGTTGAAGGACCGGAAAGGTTAACGCGGAAACGCGTTTGCAGCTCTTCGATAAGCCCGAGCCGCACCGCTTCGGCATAAAGCCCCTCCGTGGGCAGGAACATGATCGCAAAATCCGTTGTGCGCGGGGGATTTATGTATTTTTCCTTTATATCCTTCGCGCATTTCAGAAGAACTTCACGCAGGTTTTTCTGCGCAGCGGCAACATCCTCGCCGGAATCATACGCATCGCAGAGTTTGGAATAAATATCCGCAGGGAATTTGCTGTCAACGGGAAGGTAAACCGCTTCCCCGCCGTCATTCGGAAGTTTTATTGCAAATTCAACGCGCTCATTATTCTGTTTTCCTGCATCAAAATTACATTCGTACTGTTCCGGCGCAAGAACCTCGCCGAGAATTGCGCCGAGCTGAATTTCGCCGAGCGTGCCGCGTGTTTTGACATTTGAAAGAACCTTTTTAAGATCACCCACTCCGCTTGCAAGCGTCTGCATTTCTCCGAGCCCCTGATAGACCTGTTTAAGACGTTCATCAACAAGCTTGAAGTTTTCGGAGATTTGCTTTGTGAGCGTCTCCTGCAATTTTTCGTCAACAACACCGCGAATTGCATCAAGCTGCTTTTCGTTGCGTTCCGTCATGAGCTTCACGCTCGCATCCATTGCCGCCAGTTTTTCCGTGCAGACCGTTTCAAAATGCTTATTGCGCGTTTCCGCCTGCTCCGCCTGTGTTTTCAGCAGAGTATTCTGAGCAGCAAGTCTGTCCGAAATCTGTTTTTCGAAGGAATCCTGCCCTGCGGCAAGCCTGTCGGAAAGCGACTTTTGTTCGGAAGAGAGCCTTTCGGAAAGCGCGTTTTGTTCGGTATTCAGTTTTTCCGAAAACGCTTTCTGTTCTGCGGAGATTCTTTCCGCCGCCGCTGTCTGTGCCTCCGCAAGGCGGGAAGCGGTTTCGCGCATCGAAGAAGCAATGCTTTCATTTAAAGCATTTTTAAATCGTTCATAATCATTCTTTGTTTGTTCGTTGTATCGATAAAGTGCGTCCGAAAGCTCCTTCAGCCTGTCCTGAAGCCTGCGTTCAAGCTCCGCCGATGCATTGCCGACGTAGGAGTTCATTGCGGCACCGACCGTATTTTCCAATCTGCGCTCAAGCTCTGCGCGTTCGCGTTTTTTTGCATTCAGCTGCCCAAATAAAACAACAGCCGAAACGATTCCCACCAACAGGCTGAAAACCGTAATGATGAGCAGGGTAATGAATTGAGTGTTCGGCATACCTTATTCTCCTTTGTTTTCCTCTGTTTTGAATTGTTGTCCGCCGCACGGTTCGGTTCACCGATGCCGTTTATCGGCAAATTATAAAACCCGCAGCTCAACAGGCAACCCGTTCTGAGCCGCCCGCCGGCGCGGGTTATATAAACAGTCACTTGTTTAAGCTGAAGCGGTGCAGTTGAATGAATCGACCGCTCAGCCTTGGTTTTTAATCAGCCTTATCAGTCTTCATCGTCCTCCTGTGCGCGTCTGCGCGGTGCTTTTTTTGCGTTTCCGCCGTTCTTGCGCTTGTAAATTTCAACAGCGGCAAGGGCAATGATCGCGATAAGCGCAACTGCCGCAATAATGATAAGAATACTGTACCATACTTTCAGCGCACTTCCCGTTTTTGTGAGCATTCCGTCCAGCTTGCTGCCGATATTCGGATCGTCAACGACCGTGACCCCGCCCGTTGCCGGCGGTTCGTTCGGAACGGTGCCTTCGGCATCGATATATTTTGCGGTCAGATGCGCCTCAAACATGTGCGTGTTGCCCGAAGCGTCAAGAGCCGTCAGGAAGAACACAAGATCTCTTTCTCCGCCGACGTTAAGATCGATATTGAATGACTGTGCGCCGGAGTTGGGTTCAAGAACGGCAATCTTGTGGATTTCATAATCCAGTTCTTTTTCGGTCAGGACAACATCGGTGTAGGGAGTGCTTCCCGTGTTTGTGACGGTGAAAGTCAGCCCAATGATATTCTCTCGATTGAGTTGAGTGCGAACTTCCGCGCGGAACTCAAGGCCGAGAGTTGTCGGATCGATGTAAGGGCGAACAGTGTAGCTCTTTGTGTTGTCCTTAAACACGATGCCGGACGAATAAACGCCGGTGATGTTGAACACAACATAGCGAACGGCTTCGGGGTTTCTGACGAAATATTTGATGGTTTTCGACTCACCGATTGCAAGGCTGAAACCGCTTTGAACAACGGTTCCGAGATCATCCGTAACGGTGAGAGAATTCAGGCTCTGATTGCCGTTGTTGGTCAGATACAGTGTGAATTCAACGCCGTCCGGTGTGGGTGTGCCGATTTCGACCGTTTTGGTGAGCTGCGCATTTATAAGGCCGATGGTGAGACCCGAAAGCGTTACCGACAGGGCATTTGTTGAACCCTCGGGAACAAACGATACGGTCGGCTTGCTCGTTACGGTTGATGTGCGCATTGTGTATTCGTAAGTGAATACGCGGCTCTCGCCCGGGGCAAGGCTGAATGCGGGAAGCATTGCCTGTGTGCCGGCAACATTCTTATCAACAAGGATGATGCTGTTGAGATTCTTGGCGCCTGTGTTTATCATTGTATATGTCAATTTGACAATATCACCCGCCGAAGCAATCGATTTGTCAACGCTGCGCGAAAGCTTAAGATAAGCCGTATCCGCACGGGAAATGACAAGGGTCAACTCACGCGAACCTGCGGTTTGGGTTGCCGTATCGAACCATGCAACGGTGAAGCGAAGCGTCTCTCCGATTTGTTCCTGGGTGACATTCATTGTGCCGGTAAATGTGCGCGATTCCCCTGCGGGAACATCGGAGGTGTTGAAAGAAACGCCGTATGTGTTGATTATTGAAACATTTGTGTACACACCGCCGCCGGGCTGAGTTGACGGCTCGGGTTCGGATGTCGGTTCGGATGTCGGAGTCGGAGTGGGATCCGACGGTTCCTTTATCAGGGAACCTGTTGCGGTATCATCCAGCCCCTGTCCCGCAGCACCGCCCGGGTTGCGAAGCGTGATGCTTACGGTGACCTGTCCGGGACCGGACAAAAATGCGGGGTTTGCCGAAATGCTTGCCGCGTCCGTTCCGTTTTTTGCAGGCAGAACGGTGATTTCGGCGGAATTGCCATGAACAGTCTGCGCATTTGCGGCGAACCCCGTTGAAACGGGAAGAACAGCCGCAAAAGCGATCAGTGCAGCGAACAAAGCGGTAAATATTGAAAATTTCCTTCGAGTCAATGCTTTCTCCTTATCCCGAACAATGCAGCAGGCACTGTCGGCTCATGCGCTGCGGGCACAGAATGCTCCCGCTTACGCATGTACATAAAATATCAATCGTATTATACAGCATTCACCTCGATTTGGGCAAGAGTTTTTATTAAAATTATATTCAACTTGTTTTTGCTGTCTGTTTTTATCGGCTCCGCGATTCGGGCACGAGAAACCGTGATTTTGGCACCGAATGTGTCCCTTCGGCGGAAAAATGTGATTTATTCCCGCACTCATTGGCAAACGGGGCTGAATGCTGTATAATAGACAGCGGAATGGATACTCTCGGCGCACCGCTTGCCGGCGGCAGAATTAATGTGCAGTTTTCGGCAGTTCTTAAGCGTCAGCAGCAAAGCCTCGGTTTTCGCTGCTTCCGATACCGATTAATTCCCGCGAACGCTCTGGATACCCGTTGGTTCGGAGAGTTTCGTTTTCTCAAAATGCAGAACGGAGGAATCACACACTATGACCGCAACAAAAAACAATCGCCGCGTTCTGCAATCGTCCGTCACGGTCAACTGGTCGGACGATACGTCGGCAGTCACCGTTTCCGTTCCCTCAACCATCCCCGGCTACTTGCTGCAATTTGTCGCAACGCTCGTGCCGACGTTTCTCATCGAGGGCGCGCTGCTGCTTCTGTTCCGCTATTCGTGGAAGAAAAACTGGGAAGCGTTTTTACTTGTCAACGTTTTGACACAGGGCTTTTTAGCCGTTGCATCTGTATATGTCACCGCACACAGCGGCGTGAGCGCTTGGTATTTCTTTTTCTTCCTGCTTCCGGCGGAACTCATCATTTTGCTTGTCGAGCTGTATCTCTACGCCGGCTGCGGCTTCCTCACCGGCCACAGCAAGGGCCGCGCCGCGGCCTATGCGATCACCGCCAATCTGGCTTCCGCTGTTCTCGGCTATTATCTGGCCGAGCCTGTCTGGCGGCTCGTTGTCTCGATCTTATGATTCTGTTCACATAACGCCAAGGAGGAATTCGCATGACCGACCAAGTCTTTCCTGATCTGCCGCAAACTCCCCCGCCCGAACCACCCGCCGATCCTCCCGCACAGGAGGAACCGGCCGAGGCTCTCACGCCCGCGCAGGAGATGGCCG
>OGXR01001212.1_pt1 | contig 19484 bp, 14 predicted proteins | sample 1576331 | NCBI WGS metagenome assembly OGXR01 (sample SAMEA3541473, study PRJEB24748) | human gut metagenome | biome: human gut; feature: human-associated habitat; material: faeces | place: China | collected 2012 | reverse complement strand
ATATCCCCGTGGGGCTGCTGGCGGCGGCAGGGGCGTTTGTCTGCTCCGCGATAGCGGCAAAAATCGTGCTGGTGCTGGATGCGCATACGCTGAAAACCATGCTTCTCGTGATTCTACCTGTTGCGGCAGTGATTACGCTCATCAACAAAAACATGGGTAACGATAACCATTCCGACCGATTCGGCAAACGGAAAAAATATGCCCTTTCCGTGCTGATTGGCGGCTTGATTGGGCTGTATGACGGTCTATTCGGGCCGGGGACAGGCACATTTGCACTGATTGCCTTCTGCCTGATTCTGAAATACGATATGCGGACAGCAACAGGAAATGCGAAGTTTCTGAACCTTGCGTCCAACTGTGCTTCTCTGGCAGTGTATATTCTGGCAGGAACGGTATATTGGAAGGTTGCGATTCCTGCGGCAGTGCTGAATATCTGCGGCAATTATGCAGGCGCAGGGGTTGCCATAAAAAAAGGCGCGGCGGTCATCCGCAAGATGCTGATTGTGGTAATCGTACTGCTGTTTATTAAAGTAATTTATGATATGTTTTTTTAAAGAAAAAAGAGATGTGAAACTCACATCTCTTTTTTTCGTGCAAGTCGAAATCCTGATTTCGACTTATAAGTCTTTTTTATTGACGCTGGAAAGATAAAATCCACTACAGCAGCCAAGCACCGCCGTGCGGCAGGTGAACTGCTCCCAGCCATTCTCTGTCCATTCGGCTGCGCCCTGCTCCAGATAGGCATTGATTTGCTCGCTGCCCTCCTCTATGGACTGCTCCGAAAAAATATGGATACAATCCTTCAGACTGCCGTCAAATACAAGCTGTTCAGGCAAAGCCTCACCGATGGCAAGCCGCCCCCTGAGCTGATTGGCGGAGAAAACCAGTGCCGGCTCTCCCCCGCCTGCAAGCCACGCCTGCTTGCCTGCGTCATTGCCTAAGCAAATCAGTCTGCATTTTTCAAACATTCCTCTCACCCCTTTGAAGCCTTTACCTTAATCCAAAGCTCGGCAATCTTCTTTTTCAGAATGGGATTATCCTGGAATACCTCATCCTTTTCGTAGCCGGAACGAGGGATATAGGCTTCGTATGCGCCGTACATGCCCTCCTCGCCGCTCAGCTCCAGCATAACCTCCTCATTGGGAGAGCTATAGCCGACATATTCGGAATTCCCCAGTGCCGCTTCATAGGTCAGTGTATAATTGATGAATTCCTGCGCCAGAAGGGGATTCTGTGCGTTTTTGGGAACCACCATGGCATCATACCAGAGGTTTGTGCCTTCCTTGGGCATCCAGTAGCTCATGTCCTCATTTTCGGACTGGACATAGGTTGCGTCGCCGCTGTATACAATCGCGATGTCCTTATTGCCATTCGCCATGCCATCAATAACCTCATCTGTGACGTAGGTCGGGTTCATGGTGTTATTCATATCCAGCAGCCACTCATACGCCGCTTGAATTTCATCAGCGTCGCTTGTATTCATGGAATAGCCAAGCGCCTTGAGCGCTACCATGAAGGCATCACGCTCGGAATCGTACATATAGATATGCCCCTTATATTTCGGGTTGCGCAGGATATCGAAGCCCTGCGCCTCCACCTCGGCAGGGTCTACGTTGTTATGGTTATAGATAATGCCGACGCTGCCCCAGAAATACGGTACAGAATAGGTATTATCGGGGTCATAGGGGAGATTCTTCACCTCAGGGGTCAGGTTATCCAGATTGGGAATTAGGTCTTTATCCAATTCCTGCAGGGCATCATCTGCAAGCATACGCTGAATCATATAATCAGAGGGAACGACAACGTCATAGGAATCCCCTGCCTGCAGCTTCGTATACATCATCTCGTTGGAATCGAAAAGTTCCACAATTACCTTTACCCCATATTCCTTTTCAAAGTTTGGAATCAGCTCCTCGCTCATGTATTCCCCGGGGATATACAGCTTTAAGGTATCAGAGCCATATTTCGCAATGGCATCCTGCGGAGAAGCACCGCCGCCCTTTCTGAGCATGGCAATGCTCACGCCTGTGATGGCAACCACAACCGCCATGCAAACCGCCATGCCGCGCTTGCCGAGGGCTGCACCGCTTTTGCCCTGCTTTTCGCGGATAACGGGAATGACATTCACAACCGTCAGCGCAACGGTAATCAGCACAATCACCAGAGTGGACAGCGCATTGATGGACGGGTTGACACGCTTAGACATGGTATATACCAGAATAGAGATATTCTGGACACCGTTGCCCGTTACGAAATAAGAAATGATGAAATCATCAAAGCTCATGGTAAAGGCGACCAATGCGCCGGAGATAATACCCGGCAAAATCTGCGGCACAATAACCTTTGTCAGTGCCTGAAAGGGCGTTGCGCCCAAGTCCATGGCTGCATCCGCAAGGTTCGGGTCAAGGGAGCGCAGCTTCGGCATAACAGACAGTATCACATAGGGGATACAGAACATAATATGCGCCAGAAGCAACGTCACAAAGCCCTTTTTCACGCCAAGGGCGCTGAAAAACATCAGCAGCCCGATAGCGGTTACAATCTCAGGGTTGAGAATCGGCAGATTATTCACCTGATCTACCAGATTGCGCAGAATTTTTTTGGAACGGGACATCCCGATTGCCGCCAGAGTGCCTGCAATCGTAGAAATCACCGTTGCCAGCACCGCAATCACGATGGTATAGACAACAGCTTCCATCATATTGCTGTCCGCGAACATCTTTTCATACCAACGGAGAGAGAACCCCTCCAGATGTGTCAGCGAACGGGAGCCGTTGAAGGAAAATACAATGATATACAGAATCGGCAGATAGAAAAAAATCATGGTCAATGCCAGAAGGACTTTCCCACCGATGCCTGTTTTTCGGTTATCCTGCATCCCTTACGCCCCCTTTCCGTTTGCCGCAGGGTCTGTATCGACCTTGCGCGTCAGCCACATGGAAAGCATAATGATCACTGCCATAATCAGGGAAATGGCAGAGCCGAAGTTCCAGTCGCCGCTGGTTAAGAACTGTGTTTCAATGACATTGCCGACCAGTACATACTGTCCGCCGCCCAGAAGCTTCGGAATAAAGAAGCTGGACACCGCAGGCAGGAACACCAGCGTAATCCCGCTCAGCACACCGGGCAGGGAAAGGGGCAGTGTCACCTTCAGAAAGCTCTGCATGGGCGTTGCGCCAAGGTCGCTCGCCGCTTCCAGCAGGCTTTTATCCATCTTCGCAAGGGAGGAATGAATCTGCAATATCATAAAGGGAATGAAGTTATAGACCATCCCCAGAACAACTGCAAAGGTGGTATAGAGCATGTGGAAGGAGCCAATGCCGAGCATCCCCAGAAAACGGTTCACCAGACCATCATCCTGCAAAATACCCACCCACGCATAGGTACGCACCAGCATGTTAATCCATGTCGGCAGAGTAATCAGCATAATCCAGAAGAAGCCGCTGCGTTCAGGTCCCTTGGCAATCGTATAGGCGATGGGGTAGCCTAAAAGCACGCAGACCACCGTTGTCACAACTGCAATCATCAGGGAGCGCTTCAGTACATCCAGAAAAACCGTATCCGTCAGAAAACGGGAGAAGTTATCCAGAGTGAAGCGGAAGGTGGTTACCTCATTGCCTGCGGTTGTGAAGGCATATAATAAAATCATCAGCATGGGGACTAAGACCATGATAAACAGCCAGACCACATACGGATAGAGCATATTACGAAATTGTTTCACTTATCACGCCCCCTTTCTTAATAATTGTTCTTCGACATGATATGGATATCTTCTGGTTGGAAGGTCAGCCCAACCTCATCGCCCACCTCGAACTTGTCCGTGGTGTCAATCTTATATTCATACCCCTTTGTGGCAAAGGTCACATCATAAATGCCGGGGGTAATGGTTTCGGGGTCAAAATCATATTTGACATCCGTAATTTCAACAGCTGTGTCATCCTCAAGGCTCCATGCGGAAGCATTCGCCCATGTTTTCAGGTCGGTATCCAGTGCAACCGCTTCCTGAATTTCATCCACCTTCTTAAAGAAGTTCATGGCATAGATTTCTTCCTCGTTTTCGGTGCTTGTCACGCGGTTTTCATCCTTTACAATCATATTGACCGTAACGGAGGTGCCTGCGGCTGTGGAGAAGGTAACGGGATATTTGCCGTTTTCCTTTTTGATATCATAATCCACCTCCTTGATGGAGATAAATTCATCCTCATCGGGATTCCATGCCTGCGCGTCCGCACGGGCAATGATGGTTGCTTCGTCCAGCTCCTCTACGTCCTCCATATCCAGATAGAAATCGTTGGCGGACATTTTTTCGTTTGCCGCTTCATTATAAACGGGGCTGTCATTGGAAACTGCCATTTTTACGGTGATTTCCGTACCGACCTTTGTTTCCACCATGGTTTCATAATGCACGCCCTTAAACAAAACGGATTTCACAACGCCCTTCAGCTTGCCCTCGCCGCGGGGGACAATATCCAAATCCTCCGGACGGATGACAACATCAACCACCTCATTTTTACCAAAGCCGTTATCCACGCAGTCAAAGCGTCTGCCGCCGAACACAACCTTGTAATCATCCACCATCATACCTTCAATGATATTGGATTCGCCGATGAAGTTCGCAACGAATTCATTGACAGGCTCGTTATAAATATCAGTAGGGCTGCCAATCTGCTGAATTTCGCCCTCTCGCATGACAACGATTTTATCGGACATGGTCAGCGCTTCCTCCTGATCATGTGTCACATAAATAAAGGTGATGCCAACCTCCTGCTGAATTTTTTTCAGCTCCTGCTGCATTTCCTTTCTGAGCTTTAAATCCAAAGCGCCCAAGGGCTCATCCAAAAGCAGCACATTCGGCTCATTCACTAAGGCACGGGCAATGGCGATTCGCTGCTGCTGCCCGCCGGACATTGCCGTGACGCTTCTGTCCGCAAATTCCTCCAGATTTACCAGCTTGAGCATACGCTTTACCTTCTGCTCAATGATGTCCTTCGGCTCCTTTTTCAGCTTCAAGCCGAAGGCAATGTTATCATACACATTCATGTGGGGGAAAAGGGCATATTTCTGGAATACCGTGTTGATTTCTCTTTTATAGGGGGGCAGCTTGGAAATTTCCTGCCCGTCAAACAGCACCTCGCCCTGATCTGCCTGCAAAAAGCCGCCCAAAATACGCAAAAGCGTTGTTTTCCCGCAGCCGGAAGGGCCGAGGAGCGTCACAAATTCATTTTCGTAAATATCAAGGTCAATTCCCTTCAGAACGACCTTGCCGTCCTCATAGCTCTTGACGATATTTTTGAACTGAATCAGCTTTTTCTTCATTTCATATCCTCCTTGTACTCAATACTTAAAACAAAGGCGGCGTGGAAACCCAAAGCACCTTTGCGGTTGTTTTCTTCTCGTTTTTCAGATAATGGCGGCTTTTGCCCGAAAGATAGAAGGTTTCGCCCTTATGGACGATATGCTTTTCCTCCCCGACCATAAGGATAATCGCTCCCTCCAGGACATAGCCGAATTCCTCGCCGCTGTGGGGGTCCATCACGAAGGAATCTCCGCCCTGCGGCAGCTCTATCAGAATGGGCTCCATGGCGTTTTTCTGCGTATTCGGCACAATCCAGTTGATGGTGTAGATTTCGCGCTCATCCACAAAAAAATCCTTTTTATGAAAGACAAGCTGCTCCTGCTCCTCCTCCTTGAAAAACTCCGCTAAGGAGCTGCCTAACGCCTCTACAATATCGTTCAGGGTTGCGATGGAGGGCGAAGTCAGCTCTCGCTCCAGCTGAGAAAGAAAGCCCTTTGTCAGCTCGCTGCGGCTGGCAAGCTCCTCCAGCGTCAGCCCCTTCTGTATGCGTAATTGCTTAATTTTCCTGCCAATTTCCACAGCAGTCATCTTCCTTTCCTGTTTTAGTATTGCTAAACTTTCAGAATATTTTTACTAAACCCAGACTATTATATCGAAAATAGGAAAAAAATCAAGAGAAAATAAACAAAAAGTTTAATATTTTAAACTTTTATAGAAAACAGCGAGAACGGAAAGAGGGGTTCGGGGAATTCTTCCCCGAATTAACTCCGCAGGCGGAATTTAGTTCCGCCGAGGAAAACGATGGGTTTCCAGGCTCCGCCGCCGGAACCCATTCGTTTATTCCTCTGTCCCCCAAGTCAAAAACCTGTTTTTGACTTAGCCGCAGGCAAAAAAATACCCCTGAACGGTACTTCAGGGGGGAAGGTAAGTAAATTGTATATATGGAAGCTATTACTTTTAACGTCTACAAGTATAACTAAAATATATTTTAGTGTCAACCAAATAAATGCACAAATTTTCATCATTAAACAAACTATTTTTTATTGTCTGTCAACAATAAGACTGGCAAATCTTTCATTTTCCATAAAAAAAGTGAAAAACCGTTCATTTTTTGACAAAAAGCATCCGCTTCAATTCCTGATAGACTCTGCCAATCGGCAGACCCACCACATTATAGTAATCTCCTACGATGCGCTTCACATAAATCGCGAAATCGCCCTGTATGCCATACGCACCCGCCTTATCCATCGGGTCGCCGCTTGCAATATAGGCATCCGCCTCCGCATCGGAAATCGGATAGAGGCATACGTCTGTTTTTTCCTGAAAGGTGACGCTTTGGGGATGCGCACCCGTGCGGATAAGCGTGACACCCGTATAGACCTGATGGCAGTCATCGGCAATGCTTCTGAGCATCTGCTTTGCATCCGCCGCGTCCTTCGGCTTGCCCATGATTTTCTCGCCCTTAGCAACCACCGTATCCGCCCCGATGATAATGCAATCCTCTGTCTGCGCTGCTGCGATTTCCTCTGCCTTCTGTCGGGATAATTCCATAACAACCGCCGCAGGGCTTTTCTGCGTGATGCGTTCCTCGCCTTTGGCAGGCTGTACCGTAAAGGGCAGCCCGATTTTTTCCAGTAATTCCTTCCTGCGCGGTGAGGCCGAAGCCAATATCAGTTCCATAATATCCTCCTTTTTGCATTGTATCGTAAAGGAGAGAAACGGCTTAAGCCAAGGGATAACAAATCAATTCCTCTCCGTCCAGATTTTCCTTGTGCAGCTCCACTGCCGTAATGCTGTGATTGTCATAGGTCTTATAATAGTAAATCCCCTTCTCCAGATTGCAGCAGGAGCTGTATATGGTAATCTCATATTTTCCCTCGCCCAGATAGCAGCATCCTCTCTGCTGCTCCACTGCGCCGAGAATATGGAAAAACTGGCTGACACTCTCTTTTTCGCCCTCTGCGGAACGAGAGTTTAATTTCACAAAGGCCGCACGCACAAACCGAGAGGCAGAGCTAAGGTCGCCCGGCAGACCAAGCCCACCCATGCCACGGCTGAAGGGCGAAAGCAGCTCCTGTCCGCTGAAACGGTCCTGCGCCGGCTCTGCGGTAACATTCAAATATTGCCTGATATTTTCTCTGTGAAAGGGAAAGGGCGGATTATTCGCCAAAACACCAATCGGGTTATCATAAAGATGCAGTCCGTCTGCCATTTGTTCTATCACAAGGCATTGCGCCGCATCCGCAAGCATCCAGTGCATCGGGCTGGGCTGTAAGGCCTCGCTGAACGGCTCATCTGTCACTGCAATCCGCTCCAAAAGCACCCTTGCCTCTGCTACGGTTTCGCATTGCCCCAAAATCCAAGGCAGCAGCGCCCACGAGGGAATGTTGTCCTTCCCCTCCTGCCGCTTCTGATAGACTGCATTGCCCGCGAACAGCAGGCCTGCCATGGCAAGCCCCTTTTCGTTGACCACATCATAATATAACGGCGTTCCCTCGGCAACGTGCGCCATGCCAATCATGGCATACTTTGTCCGAAATTCCGCCCCTTCGGGAAGGCTAAACAAAAAGCGTCTGGGGGTAATCGTCACGCTCTCCCCATAGGAACACTCAAAATCCAGATTTCTGCCGAAATAATGGTCTTTGGTATGATAGCTTACTGCGGTACACATCCGCACTCACTCCTTTTCTCTTTTGTTTCTCTATTTTTCGTAAAAAATCCTATTTTATGCCTTCTCTTTAAATCTGATATGCAATTTCAAAGGACACCGCACCCGTTGCCGCAGGGGCAATGATGCCGGGGGAGAGATAGAAAACAATGCTGCTATCTGTCAGGTAGAACTGCACCTGATTCAGACTTCTTGCCAATCTGCTTTCTGCGTCACTATAGAACGCATCCTCGTCCGCTTCAATCAGCGCTGTAAAGGATGCCTTCCAGAGTGCCTGCAAATCCGCCTGACTATCGGAAACCAGTTCACTCAGGGCGCACTCCCTGCCACTGCTCATGGCATAGGTATGAGAGGTATACTGCGCCTGCTCTGTGCCGCCTGCGTAGGAGGAAACCGTTCCCAAGAAGGAAGCATAGCCGTTTGTGCTGCGTGTTACGTTATACGCACCCACGCAGTAATAGGGCTGGAAGCCGTTGGGATCATTGGCGTATGCCTGCAACGCCTGCGCCTTATAGGTCTGCAAAAAGGCTTTGCCTTCGTTAAAGGTAGCCTGTGCCATGGCAGTATTGACTGCCGCCTGCCCCGCAACCTCGTCACATTTCAGCTCCACATGCAGCACCTCTGTGCCGTCCGCCGCAAGGACAGAGGACGTATAGCCGCCAACCTGCGGTGCTTGCTGCTCACCGCCCGTAGGCTTTTCGGAGGTGCCGTCCGAATGGATATCAATGACATATTTCACGCCATCCCACGCAACGGATGCGCCAAGGCTTTCCGCAACGGCGCGCAGAGGCACCAGTGTGCGGTCATTGATAATCTGCGCAGGGACAGACATGGTATAAACCAATTCGCCGTTTTTATACAGACCTGCTTCGCCAATCTGCAGCATAATGATATCCTCATTGTGCATTGCCATAACCGTCTGGTCTGCTTCATCCCAGATTACCTGTGCATCCAGTGCCTCAAAGATTTTCCGCATGGGTACCAGTGTGCGGTCATCCTGAATGATGGGCGGCTGGTCGAAGCTTAACTGTTCTCCATCTACATAAACCGTAATCAACGGATGGGCAAAGGCAGGCACGGTAAGCATCAGTGCCGCCAGAAGCCCCAAAAATACTTTTTTCATCTCAATCACCAAATCTTATGTTCGTTATTACAATATTCCTTTTATATTACGTTATCATTGCTTTTTATTTCTGCACTTCTTCTGCATATTTCGCCGCCAGATTTGCGCAGTGCATAATCATAGTCATGCAGTTTTTCTTTCTTTCCTTGCATGCGAAATCACCGAAGGGATTAGAAAGCTCAGAGCAGATCAGTGTGCCGTATTCATCCTTGATTTCATTTACCATTTTGCCGACAATGGGATAAATGCCCTGCTGCAATTCGGTAATTCTCTCGCCTACCGTTTCCTTTGCCGCAGGATTTTCTCTGCCCACAATGGCACTCAGCGCCATAACCGCGCCCGTAATTGCGCCGCAGGTGTTTTTTGTATGCCCCATGCCGCCGCCGAAGCCGGTTGCAAGCTTTACAACCTCCTTGGGCAGCCCTGTGTCAAAATGATTCAGAAATGCCGTCATCACACATTCCGAACAGTTCAGACCCTGCTTGAAACATTCCTTTGCATCCTGCTCCACAAGCTCCGCTCTTGTCAATTCTCTGTTTTCCTCCATTTGCAAAACCTCCTTAAAATTCCTAAAAAACCCCATAACTCATTTTTTTCATCATACCACAAGCACCGAAAAAAAGAAAGAAATCGTGCAATTTGTCATAAATCTGTTGTAAATCTGTTAAGCATTTGTAACGGATATAACAGATTTGTTTCGTTGCTTTTCGGCATAGAGAAAGGGCACTCCAAACGGAGTGCCCTAACATGTGCAAAGCCAATGCTTAACTCAATTTATGTAGCTTGAATTATTTGCCGCCTTTTGCTTTGTATGCTTCGATACCTTTGCCCAGCAGTTCAATACCTCTAGCCATATCTTCAGCTTTCAGGATGTAAGCGATACGCAGTTCGTCTCTGCCCAGACCGGGTGTTGCGTAGAAGCCTTCAGCGGGAGCGTACATAACTGTTTCATTGTTTTCTCTGAATTCGTTCAGCAGGAACAGCAGCAGATCTTCTGTATTTTCAACAGGCAGTTTGCATGTGATGTAGAAAGCACCGCCGGGTTTCTGGCAAACAACGCCGGGGATCTTCATCAGTGCATCATAAGCAACGTCTCTTCTGTGTTCATATTCTGCTCTTACGCTATTGAAGAAGTCAGCAGGCAGTTTGTACATTGCTGTTGCGCCAACCATGTCCAGTGTAGGAACACACAGACGGCCCATAGCAATCTTGAATACCTGTGCCATGAATTCTTTGTTTTTGCAAACCATGCAACCGATACGAGCGCCGCAAGCGGAGAATCTCTTGGAAACGGAGTCGATGATGATAACTCTGTCTTCGATGTCAGCCAGCTGACCGAAGGATGTCATTTCTCTGCCGTCATAAGCGAATTCTCTGTAAACTTCGTCAGCCAGAATCCACAGATCATGTTCTTTAGCGAAGTCAGCGATAACTCTCATGTCTTCTCTGGACAGGATGCAGCCTGTAGGGTTACCGGGGTTAACGATGGAGATCATTTTTGTCTTATCTGTAACAACTGCTTCCAGTCTTTCCTTGATTGCATATTTGTAGCCTTCTTCAGCGTATGTTGTAACGGGTTTTACAACACCGTCAGCAGCCTGAATGAATGTCAGGTAGTTTGTGTAGTAGGGTTCAGCTACGATAACTTCATCACCGGGGTTGATGATGGACAGGAATGTCAGTGTCAGCGCTTCGGAACCACCTGCTGTAATCAGAACGTCGTTTCTTTCCAGATTCATGTCGAATCTCTTGAAGTAATCAACGATTGCGTCCTGCAGCTCGGGCAGACCCCAAGAACCAGCGTAAGCCAGTACCTTCTGGTCAAAGCCTTTAACTGCTTCCCAGAATACGGAAGGTGTTTCGATATCGGGCTGACCGATGTTCAGGTGATAAATCTTAACGCCTGCTGCTTCAGCTGCGTCAGCCATAGGGTTAAATTTTCTAATAGGGGAGTTCTGCATTGCCTGCACTCTGTCGGAAATTCTCATGTTTTTCACTTCTCCTTTTGATATAGATATTTTGTATTTGAAGAACTGCGTACTCTTCTCGGAGGATCTTCGGCTCATTCTGCCGATACGCGCAAACCACATCCTGAAAAAAAGTTCAGCGTATATCCAATCGCACAATGAATCCCTGAAAATCCCTACCCGAATACAGTATCAGTATACCACTTTTCCTGAGAAAGGCAAGGGGTACTGTGAAATTTTCTACAAACTCAGGTATTTTTGTATAGTTTTTCGTACATTTTTTTGAACGATGTGAAAAAATGTCCAACCGCATCCTGTGAAAAAGAGGAAAATAGACTGAAAAATAGTTCATTTTCTCTTTTTTGGGTAAAGTAAAATACGCTTTTATTGGCAAAAATGAAAACTGAACAATATCAGATGAAAAATTTTCCTGCTCTTTGTTTCCTTCGCACAGGAAAAATAAAAAATCGTACTGTTATATTTTTATTCAATTAAACAAAAAATCCCTTTCGTCCGAAAGGGATAAAATTCTGATATGAAATTGTTTTATTTATGCAGTAGACTTGTCTGCTAAGACCGGTGCCTTTCCCCTGCTGCCGACCGCTAAGCCTAAAATTTCCGCAATATCTCTGGTCTTCAGGTATGTTACGCCGTCCTTGCGGATGAGGCTGACGGTGTATGCCTTATCATTATAAAAAATCGTTTCCTTTGTAACCATTTCGTCCTCCTTTCTTTCATAGGCAATATCCTTCAAGCGGAACCAATGCGTAAAGCCGCTGCCCGCAACAGTGCCGATTCGCACACCGTAGGCACTGCCGTCCGCCGCGATGTATTTTCCGCCGCCGATGTAAATGCCGATATGTCCCTTGCGCCAGACCGCCGCCCCAATTGGTGCCTGCCCGATGGTCGCGATGGGGAATACCGCATCTGCTGTGTCATGATAGCCCTGCGAATTGCGAAGGATGCCTGTCCCCCACGAAATCAGACCACTGCAATCTACACAAACCTGCCCGATTTTCGCCGCGTCGCTCTCCCAGACCAGCGGCCCAAAAAGGATTCTCAGCCGGTCATACGTCTTTTGCGTCAGCACCTTGCCCTTCATGCCATAAACATAAGGCGTGCCAATCTTTCCTCTCGCAAATGCAACCAATTCATTCCCCGTCATTCCGCATCCCCCTTTTCCTGTGTCACTTCCTGTGTCATGCTTTTCCTGTGCTGTGTGCCGAAATAAAATGCAATCACAATCGAAAAAATATTCAGAAACTGCCCGCCGTCAATGCGGCTTGTGACTGCCAGAACGGAAAATACCAGCGTCAGCACCAATGTTACAATACTTTTCACCGTCAGCAGATTTCCGACAGCTTCTTTCCAAATTTCCTTCATTCCATTTCCCCCTTTCATTCGTGCGCCGATTGATTCAGATGCTTTTCCAGTCTCTGATAGGCATCACTGACATTGCCGTTTGCGCCAAGCTGCTTGAGCCCGTCCAGTGTTGCCAAAAGCCCGTAGCATATAACGTACTGCTCCTTTTTGATGTTCTCGATTTCCGCCTGCTGTGCCTTCTGCTGCTCCATCCAGCGAAAGCTGCGGTAAAGCAGGGCTCCAAGCGTGCCTAATGCTCCCAGAACGGTCGCAAAGCGGATAATCGTGTCCCCTGTAACATACATTTTGCTCTCCTCCTTTCTGTCATGGAGAATAGCAGATGCCAAGTCTCAAGGAGTCTCAAGGTATAAAAAAAGACGTTTCGGGGAATCGAAACGCCAAAAAGCTTCCTATTAAAATATGATTTGCATTGCGCCACAAAAAAGGGTTCAATTTTACAAAATAAAAAAGACTATCCTTCGATAGTCTCTTTTCTACGGAGATGGAGGGATTTGAACTGCCCACCTCGAAATATAGTCGTGCATTGTCCTTCGCTTTGCTCTCTCCATGCACTCCTTATTTCTCGCAGTTTCGGGCTCCCTCCCCCTGCCACTGGCAGCGGTCGCCCTCTACTCCCGCGCCACCGTGGCACTTCGGGTTCCGCCTTTATTTTTTACAACAAAAAAAGACTATCCTTCGATAGTCTCTTTTCTACGGAGATGGAGGGATTTGAACCCTCGCGCCACGTTAATGACCTATACCCTTAGCAGGGGCACCTCTTCAGCCTCTTGAGTACATCTCCACAAAACGCCTACTGCAATAGTTAGTATACCAAAAACACCCCCTGTTGTCAAATACTTTTTCGCAAACGGGACAAAAAAATGGCGTTCACCATTTCTGATGAACGCCGAATTGCCTTATCGAGCGGTTTTGATTGTCACTGTTTTGGTTGCATCGTCCCAAGCGACGTTTGCGCCAAGCTCGTCCGCCACGAAGCGCACGGGTACGAAGGTACGTCCGTCGATGATAACAGGTGCAACGCCATATTTTTCAAGCGTCTTGCCGATAGTCATCTTGATTTCCTTATCGTTGATGGAGAGCGTAACCTCTTTGGTCGCGCCGTTCCAATCCACCTTGCCGCCCAGAGCCTCTGTGATAATTCTGATAGGCACCAGAGTTCTGTCATTGCGGATGACGGGTGCAGCATCGTAAATCACTGCTTCGTTATCCACGTTAACGATACGGCTGCCGATTTGCAGCTTAATGGTCTTGCCTGCTTCAGCCGCGTTGCTATCATCCGCCGCATCCTTCTGCACGAATGTCGCATCCACGGAAACCTTGCCGACAGGCATGGTAAATGTGTATTCGTTCTCGTCCACCTTTTTCAGCTTCACGGCGCTGTTGTTTTTGTCCTTTACCGTCATCTTGTCCAGCTGATAGCCGCTGTCGGGGGTTGCCTTGATGGTCACTGTTTCGCCGGCTTCTGCCTTCGCGGGGGTAACGGAGATTTCGCCGTTTTCCGTCTTACCTGTGCTTACGCCGTAGGTCGGGGCGGAGGTGTCAGAGGAAGAAGAACCGGATTTTCTGCGTGTTACGGAAACAACACAGCTTGCAGGTTCATAATTGCCGCCCATGTCTGTTGTAAATGTATACTCCATAGTTGCATTCGGCAAAGAAGCCTTTAAGCCCTCTACCTTAATGCTGTCAACGTCGCATACAACCTTTGCTGTATCTCCGTTGCAAACGCCGTCAACCGTAAATGTAACACTGCCTGCGCCTTTCAATGTGCTATTATCTACAGTTAATTCTACCTTCTTGGGTGCAACTGTAAAAGGAATCGTTTTTTCGGCTTCTTCGCTGTCAGCCCACTTATAATTTTCTGCATCCCTCAAGGTTAAAACAACATCATACGCACCGGCATTCTTTCCGCCTACATTCTCTGTAACACCGTAATCAGCTGTTGCGGTTACATCTGCTGTCAATACTGTGCCGTTATAGATCTTGCTTTCCACCGTAGGCACTGCTACCTCTTTCTTTGTAATGGAAATTGCTGTCGCATTGCTTACGGCTGTTTTACCTTCTGTATCCGTAATCTTAACGGTATAGCTTCCGCTGTCCGCAACATTTTTCACGGTATATGTAGCTTTTGTTGCGCCTTCAATAGCTACGCCGTCCTTCTGCCACTGATATGTAACACCGGAAACAGACGTTGCCGCTGTGAGAGTAACATTCCCGCCGTCATACTGCTTTGTCGCATTGCCTGTTACGGAAACTGTAGGTGCATTCAGCTTCCACTGCGCATAAACGGTAATATCCGCGGTCGTGGGAATAATATCACTAACCGCATAGGCAGTGCCTTTGCCATCTTTCGCTGTGTTCCATCCGGTAAATGTATAACCGGCACGTCTAAAGCTGCTTGCTTTTGCAAGATGCTCATTTCCTTTAATTTCAGCATACGTTTTTGCCGTTACACCGCTGATATTCGCGTCATAAGTAACTTCAATCGTATTTGTAGAATCATTCAAAGTCCATTTTGCATAGTAGTTTTGGCCGTTCTGAGGCTCACCTGTATATGCCGTATCGGAAAAATCTGCGTTTTTGTGCCATTCCACAGTATAGCCCGGGCGAGAAACAGCCTCAAAGCCTGTTTTTGTCATATCAACTGTTCCGCCGTTTGTCACATAGCAGGTTTTAGTCACAGAACCGGCTTTCTTGTCAGCTAATAAGGCCTTTAAGATGTCGTTGTTATTTACATAAATATCCTTATGCTTATCTGCCCATTCAGGTTTCACTTCGGGTGGCTTTTCTTCGGTTCCTTTGGTATCATACCAGTTATTGATGCACCAATCCCCGATGGTAAAATCAGAAGAATAGACATCACTCAAATCATAAATTTCCACAGGGGTTCTCTGGAAAGCACCGCCGCCAAGCGTTTTTACTCCGCCGGGAAGATACATTTTCAGCACTCTTGTATCATAAAATGCACCGTCTCCAATTGTTTCAAGTTTAGAATTCTTTGAAATATTTACCTCTTTAAGAGAAGTACATCTATTGAATGCCTGTTTCCCAATAACTGTTACGCTGTCCGGAATCGTAATACTTGTGATATCTGTCTGTTCAAAAGCATGATTCCCGATTTTTGTAATGCCGTTCCCGATTTCAAGTGTTTCCAATTTGGTACATCCACTTAAAAAATAATTGGGAATATCCTTAACCCCGTCACCAAGCTTTACCTCTTTAAGAGTATCCTTTTTCCCGTTCAGGTTGAAATTGATTGTCCCTGCACCCAGTTCAAAGGTTTCCAAGGGTGCGGCACCGGGCCAGTTTGTTCCCCAGCTCGCTACGGTATTAGAAGAAAGAACCAAGTTCTCATCCCCTTCGATTTTAAGGGACTTCAGAGAAGGACAGTTGATAAATACACCATTCCCCATCGATTTCACTTTACCAAGCTCTACGGATTCCAGCTTTTCGCATCCGCCGAAGGCATTCGAGCCAATACTTTCTATTTCTCCCTCAAAGATAACTTTCTCTAACGCTTTCAGCTGATAAGCAAAAGCGTCAGGCAATTCCTTTACATCCTTCTGAATAATCAGTTTTTTTATGCTGCTTCCAGTTAATACAACACTGGACGTTTTGTTGCCGTTGGGACTCTCGCCGCTATAAAAGTCCACATTCCCCGGATAGGTAAATGTATCAATATTTGCCAGATTACTCATGCCATAGGGGCCTACTTCTTTTATATCCTTCAAGCCATTGTCAAAATTGATAGTGTCAAATCCCGTTCCGCGGAATGCTGCCGTACAGATGGTATCAATCCATTCCGGCAAGGCAAGCTCACCGGTGTAGGTTTTTCCGTCTACTATACAGGTATTCAGGCTTTTATCTTTGTCAAAAAATCCGTAAGGAACGGCACTGCCTGTCAGCATTTCATGACCCGGTATCCAATAATCCGAAACATTTTTAGGCTTGAAATTTGTAAAATCAACCGTCGTAATCAAAGGGCAGTACGAATAAACACCGCTGCCGTAATAGGTTACGTTTTCATTAAATGTAATTGTCCCATTCAGCGCCAAATAAGAAAATGCATCTGTACCGATTCCTGTAATGCCATCTTCTACAATAACCTTTGTGATTGGAACAACCTCCTGTGTTGTTCTGTCAGCCTCGACATCGCTGAGTAAGGCTCTTCTCCAAGGAGCAATATCCCCCTCAAAGCTATCAATCGTAATATTTTTCCCGTAGTAATCTGCAATGTTGCCTTCCCCCGAAATGGTCAAGGTATAGCCATCTACCTTTTCGTATCCGTCTTCATCTGTTGTTGCGTAGGAATATCCGTTTTCTTCCGCCTTGCGGTATAATATATCGTTATTCTTTACCAGTTCCCACGAAACCTCATCTTCTTCCGTTGCACCGCAGTCCCCTTTTGCAAAAACTTCCCCTTCTGCAACGGCAGTTTCTTGGTCATCATCAGAAGCTGCGGAAATTCCATCTTCTATCTTTTCTTCCTTTACGAGCTGTTCGGTCTTTCCCTGCTCTTCCTCCGCAGATTTTTCCCCTTTCTGCTCGTCCTGCTCCACCGTTTTCTCCTGTGCCTGAGGGTCGTCCGTCCCCTCCGCCGCGAATGCCGGCACAGAAACCATACTTGCCGCTACGGTCAGCGCAAGTGCCTTCGCATAATAATTTTTCTTCATATTTTTTCCTCCCTTTATCTGTACTTTCTTTATACCCAATGCGAATAAATTCCTTTTTTCTTCACAAACAGAAAAAGCACCGCCCCTATCCGGCAATGCTCGTTTTTTTGCAGCTGGCTGCCAGTTGAAAGGCCCTGTAGCTTTGCGTCATAGGCTTTCGCCTACTTTGCCGAATTATGCTTGTTTTCTGCGGAATTTATTATTTTATGCAATTTGAATTATGGCAAAAAGGGATTTCTATTACAACCTTAATTTATAAAAAATATCCTAATTTGTAATATTTTTTCGTAAGAGGGTGGTTTTGTTTCGTTTAAAGGCACTACAATAAAAAAGAAGGCAACCCATTTGGGTTGCCTTTTCATGAGAGATATCTTATTTTACTGCAGCAGCTGCTTCAAATCCTCCTCCGGAGTCGTGATTGGTGCAATCCCGAAATTCTCCACAAGGTACTGCAGCACATTGGGCGAAACAAATGCCGGCAGGGTCGGGCCAAGGCGAATATTCTTGATGCCCAAATACAGCAGGGTCAGCAGGATGCACACCGCCTTCTGCTCATACCAGGAAAGCACCATGGACAGCGGCAAATCATTCACGCCGCAGCCGAACGCATCGGCAAGCGCAACGGCAATCTGAATCGCACTGTAAGCATCATTGCACTGCCCGATATCCATCAGACGGGGCAGACCGCCAATGGTGCCAAGGTCAAGGTCATTGAAGCGGTATTTGCCACAGGCAAGCGTCAGCACAACCGTATCCGCAGGGGTCTGCTTTACGAACTCCGTATAGTAATTGCGCCCGGGACGCGCCCCGTCGCAGCCTGCAACAAGGAAGAAATGTCTGATTGCGCCGGCTTTCACAGCCTCGATGACTTTATCCGCCACCCCAAGCACCGTGCCGCGTGCAAAGCCTGTCATCACTGTATTGCCGCCATTGATGCCTGTAAGCATCCTATCCTCGGCATAGCCACCCAGCTCCAGCGCCTTTTCAATCACAGGGGTGAAGTCCTTATCCGCGCCGATATGCGTCATTTCGGGATAGGATACCACCTCTGTGGTAAATACGCGGTCGGCATAGCTTGCCTTCGGCGGCATCAGGCAGTTGGTGGTAAACAGCACCGGCGCAGGCAACTCTGCAAATTCCTTCTGCTGATTCTGCCATGCTGTGCCGAAGTTGCCCTTGAGATGCGCATATTTTTTCAATTCGGGATAACCATGTGCAGGCAGCATTTCGCCATGGGTATAAATATTGATACCCTTCCCCTCGGTCTGCTCCAGCAGCAGCTTGAGATCATGCAGATCGTGACCGGAAATCACAATAAACGGCCCCTTTTCCACAGTCAGAGGAACGGTAACAGGTGTGGGCGTGCCATAGCTTTCGGTATTTGCCTGATCCAGAAGCGCCATGCACTTGAGGTTTTTCTCACCGACCTCCATCACGATGGGCCGCAGCTCCTCCATGCCCCAATCCTCGCCGACAGCAAAAAGCGCCTTTGCGAAGAAATCGTTCACCGCATCATCGGTATAGCCCAGCACCAGCGCATGATGCGCATAGGCCGCCATGCCGCGCACCCCGAACAGAATCAGGGATTTCAGGCTGCGGATATCCTCCTGCGCATTCCAGAGCCTTGCCATATCGTAATCGGCAGCGCGACCGCACGGAGCAGCACAGTCCGAACAGTCGGGCACAAGCCTTGCCTTTTCCGCATGTACGCGGTCAATCAGCTCGCGCAGTGTCTTTTCGTTGAAGCTTACATTTGTAACGGTGGTAAATAATCCCTCAATCATCAGCCGCCATGTGCCGTCATTCACATCGGGGGCATTGTCCGTTGCGCGCGCAAGCCCAATCAGCGCCCCTGTCAGCTCATCCTGCAGCTGTGCCACATCAGCGGTTTTGCCGCAAACGCCTGCATTTCCCTTACAGCCGGTACATCCCGCCGTCTGCTCACACTGAAAACAAAACATTTTGTTGCCCATTTGAAACCCTCGCTTTCTTCTTTGTCCTCTTTTTAATCTAGAATTCTGCCGTCTGTGGAGATGGTCACAACCTGCCATGGAATGAATTTCCCACTCTGCTGTAATGCCGTTTTTGCCGCAAATTCCAGACCGCCGCAGCAAGGAACCTCCATGCGGACAATGGTGACGCTTTTGATATCATTCTCACGAATGATTTCGGTCAGCTTTTCGGAATAATCCACACTGTCCAGCTTCGGACAGCCCACAAGGGTGATATGTCCCTTGATGAATTTTTCGTGGAAGGCGGCATAGGCATACGCGGTGCAGTCTGCGGCAATCAGCAGCTTTGCGCCGTCAAAATACGGTGCTCGCGTGGGAACCAGCTTAATCTGCACAGGCCACTGGGACAGGCGGCTGACCGCCTC
>OGXR01001209.1_pt1 | contig 19502 bp, 13 predicted proteins | sample 1576331 | NCBI WGS metagenome assembly OGXR01 (sample SAMEA3541473, study PRJEB24748) | human gut metagenome | biome: human gut; feature: human-associated habitat; material: faeces | place: China | collected 2012 | reverse complement strand
TATTACTCCCTGCTCGACTGGCACCACCCGGATTTCCCGAAATACAACGACCCGATCCATCCCGTGCGCGGAAATCCGGCCTATCAGGATGAGAAAATCGACTTTGACCGTTATCTTGCCTATATGCACGGGCAGATCGAGGAGCTGGTCACGAACTATGGAAAGATCGATATCCTCTGGTTCGACTATTCCTATGGCGAACTGCGCGGCGAGGCATGGAAGGCGACGGAGCTGATGCAGATGGTGCGCCGCCATCAGCCGGACGTCATCGTCGATAACCGTCTGGAAACCAGCGGCGAGGGCTTCGGCAGCCTTGTTACGGAGCAGCCCGCGTATTACGGCGGCGATTTTGTCAGCCCCGAGCAGCTTCTGCCGCCTGAGGGCATCCGCAATGTCCGCGGCGAACGCGTCCCGTGGGAGCTTTGCGCGACCATGAACAACAATTGGGGATATACGCCCTATGATACGTGCTACAAGCCTGCGTCCATGCTCGTCCGCAAGCTGGTCGAGTGCGTCAGCAAGGGCGGCAATATGATCCTGAACGTCGGCCCGGACGCGAACGGCCGCTTCCCGGCGCAGAGCTGCGAAATTCTGGACGAGATCGGCGCGTGGATGGCAGTAAACAGCGAAAGCATTTATCACTGCGGCAGCGCCGGCGTGCCGAAGCCGGACTGGGGCTGGTACACGAAGAAGGAAGGCCGCATCTACGCGCACGTTCTGGAAGCCCCGCTTGGGCCGCTGGCGCTGACGGGTCTTGCGCCGGAGCGCATCGGCGCGGTGCGGCGGCTTGCCGATGGCAGCGAGGTCATTCGCGGCGAAAGCTGGGTCACAAATGCCTACGAGGGCCTTGCGTTCGTCACGCTCGGCACGATCCCGCAGTATACCTATCCGCTCCCGGATAAAACCGATACCGTGCTCGAGATCGAATATTCATAATGCCCATCAGACCCCGGCAGCGAGGCAGGGGAGATTGGTGAAACTGCCTACTTGCATTTTTCATAAAATCTGCTAAAATGTAGCGTGCTACCAAAAACGGTAGCACGCTACATTTTTGATTCGGGAGGTTCCGATGAAGGATTGTTCTCAGAATCTCGGCCCGCGGCTGCGGCATCTCAGCAACCGCATCACGCAGTACATGGATCAGCAGTTTCTCGCACTCGACCTGACGTCGACGCAGTCATTTATCCTGCACCATCTTGTGCTGCACGAGGGTGAGCAGATCTACCCAAAGGACATTGAAAAGCGCTTCCACCTGACGCACCCGACCGTCTCCGGCGTGCTGCAGAGGCTGGAAGCAAAGGACTTTGTCGTGCTTGAGCCGGACCGGGACGACCGCCGCTGCAAGCGTATCCGCCTGACCGAACGCGCCCGGCAGTGCGACGCCGCCGTCGGGCAGGCATTCGAAACGCTTGAGCGCGTCATGTGCTCCGGCATGAGCGATGAGGAGCAGCAGACGCTCCTGCGTCTTCTCGATCTGGCCGCAGACAATCTGCACGCCACACAGGAAATGGAGGTATCCGATCTATGATCAAACGTCTTTCCGCCTGCATCCGGGAATACAAAAAGCAGACGATTCTGACGCCCGTGTGCATGGTGGGCGAGGTCGTCTGCGAATGCACCATCCCGCTGCTGACAGCGGATCTCATTAACTCGATTCAAAACGGCTGCGATCTGCGCACGATCCTGCTTTACGGCCTCAAGCTGTTCGTGATTGCGATGCTGTCGCTGGGCTTTGGCGCGCTTTCCGGCTGGTTCGCGGCGGAGGCTGCGGCGGGCTTTGCGAAAAACCTGCGCCATGATCTCTATTATCAGGTGCAGAGCTTTTCCTTCGCGAATATCGACCGCTTCTCCACGTCCTCGCTCGTCACCCGCCTGACGACGGACGTGACCAACATCCAGAACGCGTTCATGATGTGCATCCGTATCGCTGTCCGCGCGCCCATGATGCTGGTGTTTGCCGTGATCATGTCCATCCGCGTGGGCAAGCAGCTTGCGTTTATTTTTGCGGGAACCGTCCCGATTCTCGGGCTTGCGCTGTTTTTCATGATCCGCAGCGCGCTGCCGCTGTTCAAGGCGGTCTTCAAGAAATACGACGCGCTCAACAACTCCGTGCAGGAAAACGTACAGGGTATGCGCGTGGTCAAGAGCTTCGTGCGCGAGGACTATGAGACGCAGAAGTTCTCCGCCGCGTCCGATTCCGTCCGCGCGGACTTTTTGAAGGCGGAGAAAATTCTGGCCCTCAACAGCCCGGTCATGCAGTTCTGCGTGTATACGTCGATGATCCTGATCTCGTTTTTTGCCGCGAAGCTCATCGTCACCTCCGGCGGCACGTACCTCGGCGTCGGCAGCCTGACCAGCATGATCACCTATTCCATGCAGATCCTCATGAGCCTGATGATGCTTTCCATGATCTTCGTCATGCTCACCATGGCGCAGGCGTCCGGCAAGCGTATCTGCGAGGTGCTGGGCGAGACGAGCAGCCTGCATAACCCGGAAAACCCGGTTTACGAGGTTCCGAACGGCGCTGTCGATTTTGATCATGTGGAGTTCAAATATTCCGCCTCCGCGAAGCGCAGCGCGCTGTCCGATATCGACTTCCATGTGAAGTCCGGCCAGACTGTCGGTATCATCGGCGGTACCGGTTCGGCCAAAACGACGCTGGTGCAGCTCATCTGCCGGCTGTACGATGTGACGGACGGCAGCGTAAAGGTCGGCGGGCGCGACGTGCGCGCATACGATCTCGAAACGCTCCGCAATCAGGTCGCGGTCGTGCTCCAGAAGAACGTGCTCTTCTCCGGCACGATCAAGGAAAACCTGCGCTGGGGCGATCCGAACGCGACGGATGCAGAGCTGCAGCGCGCCTGCGAGCTGGCCTGCGCGGATGAATTCATCCAGCAGATGCCGGACAAATACGACACCTATATCGAGCAGGGCGGCTCGAACGTCTCCGGCGGACAGAAGCAGCGGCTGTGTATCGCGCGGGCGCTGCTGAAAAAGCCGAAGATTTTGATCCTCGACGATTCGACCTCTGCCGTCGATACGAAAACCGACGCGAAGATCCGCGCTGCGCTGCGCACCGAGATCCCGGAGACGACGAAGTTCATCATCGCCCAACGCATCTCTTCCATCCAGGATGCAGATCTGATTCTCGTTCTGGACGGCGGCGCGATCAACGGCATGGGCACGCATGAGACGCTTCTTTCCTCGAACCAGATCTATCAGGAAGTCTATTATTCCCAGAACAGAACGGGAGGTGCGGACAATGGCTAATCATCCCGGAAGAGCGCCCCGCGCGCCGATGATCGGTGCAAAGGCAGATCTCAAGCCGCTCGGCAGAGTGATCCGGATGCTGTTTCAGGATTACCCCGCCATGCTCATTGCAGTCATGGTCTGCATTATCATCAGCGCGGTCGTCGGCATTCTGCCCGCGATCTATATTGAAACCATCACCAGCTACATTGAAGACGGCTTGAGGCTCGGCTGGGACGGTGTGAGCGGAAAGATCCTCCATGCGCTCGTCACCATGGTCTGCATCTATCTTGCGGGGCTTGCCTGCACGGCGGTCTATACGCAGCTGATGGCCCACGTGACGCAGGGTTTCCTGCACAAGCTCCGCACCCGTATGTTTGCGGGGATGCAGAAGCTGCCCATCCGTTATTTCGACCAGAACAGCCGCGGCGACATCATGAGCTATTACACAAATGATATCGATACGCTTCGCCAGCTCGTTTCGCAGAGCCTGCCGCAGCTGTTTGCTGCGGGACTGACAGTTATCGGCCTGCTGCTGTTCATGTTCTATTTCTCCATCCCGCTGATGCTCATCGTCTTCCTCGGTATCTTCTGCATGACGAAGGTGACAAAGAACGTCGGCGGCAGATCGGCCAAATACTTCCTCAGCCAGCAGAAGTCCCTCGGCAAGGTCGAAGGTTATATCGAAGAGATGATGAACGGCCAGAAGGTCGTCAAGGTCTTCTGCCATGAGGAAGCGGCAGAACGTGACTTTGACGCCATCAACGAACAGCTGTTCAGCGATGCAAACCACGCCCAGCGCTACGCGAATATTTTCATGCCCATCATGGGCAACATCGGCAATATCCTCTATGTGCTCACGGCGTTCCTCGGCGGCGTTCTCATCTGCTCAGGCGGGAACATCCCGAACCTGTCCTTCCAGAACCTGTTTGAGACGGGCAGTATGCTTGCGCCGCTGAAAATCGCGGTTGTCGCATCGTTCCTTGGCATGACAAAGCAGTTTACCGGCAATGTCTCGCAGGTTTCCCAGCAGATCAATGCCATCGTTATGGCTGCCGCAGGCGCAAGCCGCGTCTTTGAGCTGATCGACCAGCAGCCGGAGGAGGACAACGGCCATGTCACGCTGATCCGTGCGTCGGAAGCGGCGGACGGTACGCTGACAGAAAGCGCTGTGCGCACCGGCGTCTGGGCATGGAAATGCCCGCAGGAGGACGGCAGCAGCAAGCTGGTGAAGCTCTGCGGCGACGTGCGCTTCTTTGACGTGGACTTTGCCTATGACCCCGAAAAGCCGGTCCTGCACGACATCACGCTCTACGCCAAGCCCGGCCAGAAGCTGGCCTTCGTCGGCGCGACGGGCGCAGGCAAGACCACGATCACGAACCTCATCAACCGATTCTATGACCTTGCCGACGGCAAGATCCGCTATGACGGCATCAACATCAACCATATCAAAAAGGCCGACCTGCGCCATTCACTCGGTATTGTCCTGCAGGACGTGAACCTCTTTACCGGCACGGTCATGGATAATATCCGCTACGGCAAGCTCGATGCGACGGACGAGGAATGCATTGCGGCGGCAAAGCTCGCCAACGCGCACGATTTCATCACCCGCCTGCCGGACGGCTATAACACCATGCTCACGGCCAACGGCGCAAATCTCTCGCAGGGTCAGCGCCAGCTGCTGTCCATCGCCCGCGCGGCGGTCGCCGACCCGCCCGTCATGATCCTTGACGAAGCGACCAGCTCCATCGACACGCGCACGGAGCTTCTGGTGCAGCGCGGCATGGACGCACTGATGAAGGGCCGCACGGTCTTCGTCATTGCCCACCGCCTGTCGACCGTGCAGAACTCCGACGCGATCATGGTTCTCGACCACGGCCGCATCATCGAGCGCGGCACCCACGACGACCTGATCGCCCAGAAGGGCACCTACTACCAGCTATACACCGGCGCATTCGAGCTCGAATAACCAGAACAGCCACGCCCATACCGGACGTGGCTGTTTTGATGCAAAAGGTTGGTAGGGGCGGGGCTCTGCTCCGCCCGCTGGCAGCCGCAAATCTGCATAGAACTCTGTAGGGGCCGACGACTCTGTCGGCCCTGAAAATGTTGCAAATTTGCCGCGGATTTCCGAAAAAAGCGCTGTGTCCTGCGGGCGGACAGAGTCGTCCGCCCCTACAGGGTGCTATTTTTTATCTAAGAAATCAATAATAAAAAAGGTACAAACCGCAATGACCAGACAGATGATCAACGTGCAGAAGGCGACTGCCCGTATGACCAGATCATCACATAAAGAAAACGGGAAGAATCCAAACATGGCGCCGATATAAAATAAGACCACGACGCCTATCACAACGCCAATAATCAAACGAATTTTCATTTTTTCCATATCGGTCAGCTCCTATTCCGGTCTCTCTGAAATCTTATTCCACCCGCCGGAATTCTCCCTGCGAGAACACACGCTCGAACCCAAGCGACAGATACAAATGATAGGAGATCGGGTTTTTTCGGTCGACATTCAGCGTCACGCGCTTTCCGGATGCAAGGATCTCATTTTTTGCACTGTTGACCACCTTGCGCGCGTAACCCTTTCCGCGGTATTCATCCCGTGTATAGACAAGTACGAGCCGCAGATCGTCCTTTGTGGCCGGTGCGATGCGCGCCATGCTGACGATTTTTCCGTCCGCCCGGATGACCCGGAACGAACCGAGAACCTTTCGGAACGGCTCCTTTTCCGGCTTATCGAGCAGCCCGCAGTCGGCAACGAACCGCTGCGCACAGTCAAAGATCTCGTCCAGATCGTCTTCATGCGCTGTCTCGACCTCCGGCGCAGACGGCTCGGTGACGCTTCGCGCCTCCATAAAGTCCATGGCGAGCGCTTCTTCATAGCGGCGGCCATACGGTTCCAGCTCCCGCATCAGCGCATAGCCCAGCTCCGACGCGCAGAGATAGTTTTTGATCTCATAGCCGCCGTCAAACAGAAACCGCAGCAGCTCCGGCACAAACGCTTCCTCACCGAACAGCAGCAGGTTATACGGCTCGACCTTCAACGCCAGCAGCCGCTTGTCTCCCTGCTCGCAGCGCAGCGCGTAATTGATCTTGCCGGCTTCCTTCAACAGCGGGGCATCCAGCGTAAAAAACGTGGAAAGATAGGGATCCGTCTGCAAATACGCCTGATTATCCTGCAAAAACTCTGCTCCGGTCTGATAAGAAACGATCATAAAATATCCTCCGTAGTAAAACAGCATACCGCAATGGGTGTGCTGTTTTGTAATTATTCGTCAAGCGCTTTTAAAATCTGCCGCACCTGCTCCGGGGTATAGTCGTAAATTTTGTCGCAGAACTGGCAGTCGATGTGGATATCCTTGCCGTCGTCGACGATGGACTGCAATTCCTTGCGGCCCAGGCTGATGAGCGTCCGCGTCACGCGGTCGCGTGAGCAGTAGCAGCGGTATTCGACCGGCTGTGTTTCGAGAATTTCCAGCTCAAACCCGTGCAGGACTGTCTCCAGCACGACCTGTCCGTCCATCCCCGCCGCCAGCAGACGGCTGACCGCGCCCGCGTTCTGGATGCCCGCTTCGATCTTATCAATGATATCGTCCGGCGCACCGGGCAGCAGCTGAATGATATAGCCGCCCGCCGCCGTGACAGACTGGTCTTTCCCGACCAGTACGCCGAGCGCGCAGGCCGTGGGGATCTGCTCGCTCTGGGCGAAATACGACGTGATATCCTCGGCGATCTCGCCGGATACAAGGTCGATCGTGCCGATATACGGCTCCTTCATGCGAAGATCGCGGATCACGGTGAGCGTGCCGTCCGTGCCGACAGCCGCGCCGACGTCCAGCTTGCCGGGAGCCTTTTCCAGCATGGAGATCTGCGGGTTCTCGACCCAGCCGCGCACGTTGCCCTCTGCATCCGATACGGCAAGCAGCCGTCCCAGCGGCCCGTTTCCCTTGAGCTGCAGCGTGATGGAGCCGTCGTCGACCTTCTGCATGTTGCCCATCATGGATGCTGCTGTCAGGAGCCTGCCGAGCGCCGCCGTGGCGGTTGGCAGCGTTTTATGGATCTGCCGCGCGCGCTCGACAATGCCGGTCGTGGTGACGGCGACGGCGTTCACAAAGCCGTCCTTTGTCATGGCGCGTACAAGTTCGTCTTTCATAGTCAGTCCTTCTTTGCGGAAAAATAAATGCGCTGCTCGCCCGGTTTCGGCGCGCGCAGCACGCGGTCGCCATATTGCCGGATGTGTGTGAAGCCCGCCTCTTCGAGCCACAGCGCAAGCTCGTCCGGCTCATAGGCATATTCGATATGCTCCTCAAACGAGCGATCCCAAAGGCTGCCGTTCAGCCGGAAAATGTCCATGCCATAAAAGCACAGCCGTTTTTTTGCGTCAAACTCTGTCCGCCAGACGCAGTAGGTGTCGTCCGTCTCGTCCAGAAATACCTGCCCGTCCAGACCGCTCAGCTTTGTGGGCGTGTTGATATCAAACACGAACAGCCCGCCGGACTTCAGCGCATTGTATACGCGCCGGAGCGTCTTCCGGCAGTCGTCCGGTCGCGTCAGATAGTTGAGGCTGTCCAGCGCGCAGATCACCGCGTCCACCGGCTCCGCCAGACGAAGCCTCTGCATCGGCTGGCAGATGAAAAACGGGCGGCTGCCCTCCGGAAGCTCCCGCGCCTTCCGCTCTGCCTCCGCCAGCATATCCTCCGACAGATCCGCGCCGATCACCCGGTATCCGCGCCTGGCCAGCAGCATGGACAATGAACCCGTGCCGCAGGCCAGATCCAGAACCAAATGCGGCTGCACTTGCTCCCGCGCGCACAGCCGCTCAAAAAAGGTCAGCGTTTTTTCGTATCGGATATCGTAGGTCAGCTCGTCATAGCAGCCCGCAAGCGCTTCATATGCGCTCACGCCTGCTGCTCCTTCTGCTTCTGCTCGTCTTCCTTCATGCGGTCGAAGATGATGCGGTACGCGCCCATGCCGTAGTTGAGACTGCGGTTGACGCGGCTGATGGTCGCGCTGGAAGCGCCGGTCTTTTCCAGAATGTCGTTGTAGATCAGGCCGTCATTCAGAAGCTTCGCCAGCTCAAAGCGCTGCTCCATGGCCTTGAGCTCGGAAAACGTGCAAAGATCGGTAAAGAAATCATAGCATTCCTCGACAGTCTGGAGCTTGAGAATGGCGCTGTAGAGCTGGCTGTCAGGATCAGAGTGTTTATTTCGATTGTTCAAGATAAAATATCTCCTTTATTAATAGTGGGGTTCACGCGTAATTATGGTAACACTTTAACGCTTGAAAGTAAAGTGGTATTTTATAAATTTGTCGCTTTCCACGAAAAAAGTTGTCCGTTTCTGGGCAAAACAGAAGCGAATTTTGTCCGCGCCCGGCGCACAGACAATCAAAAATCAAGAATCGACGCCAGATACTGCCATCTAAGTGTTCCGCGCCGGAAAAGCTTCAGCAGCAGCGCCTGATTTTCTGCCGAGTGCTCGACCTCTTTGCTGTACAGACTCACCACTTCAGTCAATTCCTGCACCGTTGCAGCATCTGCACTAAGTTCGCGCAGGCAGAGCAGATGAAACACGCACTGCTCGACCCGCGCCAGATATTGCCGGTCGTTGACGGCCTTGAGTGCATAGCGGAACAGAAAATAGACCGTCAGATTTTCGTACTGGACGGAAAACGCGTCCCGGAAGGGGGCGGGCGGCGCGTCCTGACCGACTGCCGCGTCCAGCATGACCCCGAAGCGGCGCGTCAGATGCTCCATATTGTTGAGGACCATCCAACACGGGAAGAACCGTCCGTTTCTGCTGCGAAGCCGCGCCAACCGGACAAGACTACGATCCTGATACTGCTTTCCAAGGAACCGCCGCGCCAGCACCGGGACAAGCTCGTCCCGCCCCTCGTCCAGCAGACGCTGCACCCGTCGTGCCAGCAGCAGAATGAGCGCCAGGCGGTCTGCAACAGGCCGTGCGCGATCCTGCGCCAGCCGGATCGAAGCCGTCCGCGCGGCAAGCAGCGCCGGATATAATGCCGGGTCAAGCTCGTTCGGTATGACCGGGCCGCCGTCGTCCGTTTCCGTCAGCGTCAGCGGCGCGTCGTGCTCCAGCAGAAGTCTTGCCGCCTCCGGGCAGGAGGCGGAGAGCGTCAGCTCCGCCGTCTGGCCGTATTCCTCGGTAAAGCGCGGGTGCGTAAAGCAGGTGCGGCAGAGCATTTCCGCACCGTATGCGGCCTGAAGCGGACAGAGGCCGTCGTCACGCAGCAGAACGCAGTTCCCGCCCCGCTCCCGGAAGCGCGTCTCACCGTTCTCCGTCAGCATAGCCGCGCGCACCTGTTCGCCCAGCTCACCGGGCAGGGAAGCGTAGCGCGCGATGGCGTCCTCGTCCAGAATGATCTGCCAGTCCTTGCAGCAGGTATCCGGGCATTTGCCCGCCAGACAGGAAAACTTGTTTACATAATCAAATTGCACATACTTCATAACGCACCCTCTTTTCCAGCGTCAGCCGACGTTTCGATGATATCAGCTTTTGCAGCACGCGTCAACTTGTCATTTGCGGACATTTGTGCTATACTGTCAAAAAATAACCAATCAAAGAGGCATTTCATGAAAAAACTCAAACGTACGTATACGCGCTGTGCGCTGACGGCGGCGCTTGTGCTGCTGGTCATGCTGATCGCAGGCTCGATCTGGGACCTGCCGATCTCCAAATTTCTCTATCCCGGCCATGAAAGCTCCATCGGCCAGTTCTTTGCCGCCTTCGGCGAGCTGCCTGCGTTTTCGCTTCTGGCCGGATGCGGCGTTCTGCTGATCGTCCACCGCGCCAAATTCCGCCCGGAACTGAACATTGTCATTCTGGCCTTCGGCGTCTGCCTGACGCTTGCGAGCATATTCCTCTCCGTCCATGAGGCGACGGACAATGTGCCTGCCCTGCCCATGCCTGTCGCGCTGCTCGTGACGGCGTTTGTCGACGCGCTCATGGCGGCTGCGCTGCTGTTCCTGACGCGCGAGTGCCAGACCAAGACGATCCTTCGTTTTATCTGCACGGTGATCGTGGTCTGTGTCGGCATCATGCTGCTGATCAACATCATCAAGGTTCCCTGGGGCCGCGCCCGTATGTGTCTGATCTATTCCACGGGCAACGACACCTATTTCTCCAACTGGTGGCAGGCCGGCACGGCGCTCAAGAAAAAGCTCGTCGCCGACGGCGTTTCGTCGGATGACTTCCGTTCGTTCCCGTCTGGCCATACGGCCTGCGCTGCCTGCTCCATGCTCCTGATCCTCCTGCCGACGCTCTACCGCCGCCTGCACGATAAGGAAAAGCTGTTCATGGTTCTCGGCGGCGTCTGGACGCTTGCTGTCGCAGTTTCACGCCTGCGCATGGGGATGCACTTCCTGTCCGACGTGAGCGTCTCGTCTCTCCTGACCATCGCCCTCGGCGCAGTTGCCGTCTGGCTGTTCTACTTCAATAAGCCCTTCTTCAACAAAATCTGGGCCTTCGCCTCCGGCGATCCCAAACCGGCAAAGAAGCCGAGGACCCCGGAAGAACCGTAATATGTTCCGTTAAAGCAGCCGCAGCCGGTAGGGGCGGACGACTCTGTCCGTCCGCAGAAAACAGCGGGTTTTCGGAAATCTACGGCGATTTTGCAACATTTTCGGGCCGACAGAGTCGCCGGCCCCTACAACGCCCACAGCAGATTGGGCAGAACCCGGCCCAAACAATGGCCTAACACCCACCAACATTTCAGAAAGAGCAGGAAACGCATATGCGAATGAGAAGAAGAAACAATCTGGCCCCGCGGATGGAGGCCTGCGAGTCTGTCTGGATCCATGACCCGGAGGCGCTGCGCGGCAACTGGCGCAGCCTGATGCCGGACTGCCGGGAGCTTCGCGTTGAGGTCGGCTGCGGCAAGGGAAAATTCACTGTAGAGACGGCCGAGGCCGAGCCGGATGTGCTGCTGATCGCCATTGAGCGCGTGCAGGACGCACTTGTCCTCGCCATGGAGGCCGCGATCCGTAAGGGCCTCAAAAACGTCTTTTTCGTCTCGCTCGACGCGGCGAATATCGACCAGTTTTTTGCGGACGACGAGATCGACCTGCTCTATATCAACTTCTGCGACCCGTGGCCGCGCAAGAAGAACGCAAAGCGCCGCCTGACGTACCACACTTTCCTCGAAAAATACAAGAAGGTGCTGAAGCTCGGCGGGCAGATCCACTTCAAGACCGACAACGCGAATCTGTTTGCCTGGTCGCTGCCGGAAATGGAAAGCTGCTTCCTCGAACTGCGGAATGTCACCGACGATCTGCACGCGAACGGCCCGGTCGGCATTATGACCGGCTATGAGGAAAAATTCTACGCGCTCGGCACGCCCATCCACCGTGTTGAGGCCGTCATCACGACCAAGCAGCCCCGCGCGGCAGAGGAAAAGCCGGACCCGGAGGATGAAGAGGAATAATCCGCTGATGCAAGGAAGTTCCTCAAACTGGAAATATTATAACTGAAATTCATATTTAAGAATATTGCTCTTTTTAGGGTGTATCTGAAAACTGAAAATGTGACCGGCAGCACGAAAAGCTCCGCTGCCCGGTGCATTGGTGGTTTTTCAGATACACCCGAAACAATTAGCAAAGGCATACGAACTCAATTGAAAGAACAGAGTTCGTACGCCTTTGCTTTTGGAGGTTATTTCCGAAAAATAATTTTGAGACAAACGCTCTCCTCGCTTTACCGTTTGTCCCTGTCCACGCTGCGGAGCGCCAGTATCGACAAAAGCGTATATCTCATCCAGAACGGTGCGGACCGCTTCTCCTTCATTTTCTTTCGTGGCTTCGGCACGGGAGCGATGCACGTGCTGTGCGGTCTGATCGTGGGCGGCGGGCTTGCCTATGCGTGGCAGCGGACGTGGCTGAAGATCGCCGGCACCTGCGGGCTGCTGGGCGCGACCATCACCCTCCACGCCATCTACAATCTGCTCATCGCCCACGGCGGCGCGGCGCAGTACGTCGCCTACGCCCTGCCGGTGCTGCTGGTGGCAGCGGGAAGATTGTCTGCTTTCCGATTGTCACGGGTGAAATAACCGAACATTTCTTCCTTGAGAGCTGCTTTTTGGCGGCTCTCGATTTTTTTTGAAAAATTTTGCGTTTTGGGTGAGAGTTTTTTCGATTTTTTGTACCTATATAAATAAAAGGGTTTTTATCACAGTTCCAGGCAAACCGGAGAGGAGGCTCAAGCGAAATGTACGACACCGCAAGACGGGTCGCACTCGTCAAGCAGCGGGTGCGGGAAAACACCCACCGAAAACGGCAGCGCGGCATATATGGACTGAGTGCTATGTGTATGCTGCTGTTCGCGGTCTTGACGCAGGCGGCGAGCACGGTCATCGGGCAGGGGCAGACAGCCGTATGGGGCGCGTTCGGCGCGATGCTGCTGCGGGAGGACGCGGGGGGCTACGTGCTGGTGGCCGTCGTCTCCTTTGCCGCGGCGGTGGTCATCACCGCGCTGTGCTTCCGGCTCAGAATCAGAGAAAACCAGAAAAAAGACGGGACGGACAAGCCCACCCGACACGAAAAGGAGGAGAAAAGCCAATGAAAAAACGAATATTCAGCATCCTGCTCCTATGCTGCATGGTGCTGACGCTGCTGCCGACAGCGGCCTTTGCGGCAGATACAGGAAAGGCAATCCAGCTTGGCACAGACGCACTAAGTAAAAATGCAAACACAGCGACCGCACCGACCGTATATTTCGGGCAAGACCATGAAAATAATCCCGCTGCATGGCGTGTGATCGGCTATAACGGAAACGGTGTTACAAGCGCACAGGAGGATATGACCCTGCTTGCGGCAGGCAATATGAGTTCAGTGTTGCAATTTGGCGATTTCGAAACAAACAACAGATATGCATCGAGTTATTTGAAAACCGCAATAGACGCGCTTGCAGAAAAGCTGACGACAGAAGAAAATACTGCCGTAAAGAAACGGACGCTTACAAGCGGAAGTTACAACGGAGAAAATACCGACTGTGTAGCAGGAGAGCCGGTGGATAACGCTGTATTCTGGCCACTGTCCACAGCGGAAGCGTTTGCGGTAAATGAGGATCTGCGAATTGTGGATAAAGAACATCCGGATTGGGCGTCAAGCTTTTGGTGGCTGCGCTCCCCCGGTGCCTCTGATCACGATGCTGCCACCGTGCATGGTAATGGTTCTGTCATCTACTCTGGGAACGCTATCAGCAGTTGGTGGTGTGTTCGTCCCGCTTTTAACTTAAATTCAAGCTCCGTACTCTTTACATCCGCCGCTGTGGGAGGAAAGCCTGACGGAGGCTTGACCCCGATTTCCAAATACACTGGAAACGAATGGAAGCTAACGTTGAAGGACAGCAACCGCAATTTTGCCGTAACGGAAACAACCGTCAGCGGCGACCCCGGCGATACCGTTACGCTGCATTACACCGGGGCGACCGCAGGGATAAATGAATATATCTCTGTCATCCTTGCGGATAACAGCGGCGCACAGTATTATGGCAGAGTAGCGCAGCCTACTGCCGAAAACGGAACGGTTGAGATCAAAATCCCGTCCGGCCTTGCACCGGGCAGCTATACCTTAAAGGTCTTCAGCGAGCAGTGCAACGGCGATAAAAAGACCGACTATGCAAGCGATTTTGTAGACATCGATCTCACCGTTGGGTATCAAGAGCAGTTTACCCTCACTCCCGGCGGCACCTATTACTTTGACCTCTCCGGTGCGGGCATTCCCGGCACGGCGAATGACGCACTGCCGGACAATACAATTCACTATGTTCCCTTTACCTACGCCGGGACAGTGGACGCCTACAAGCTCACATCAGAGATGGCCACCACCGAGGAGTATGCACAGCAGAACGAATATGCCCATAGCCTGTTCGTGGCGGACTATGCCGTAACGCATGCGGTAAGCTGGGATAACCTGAATGCCGAAGGGCTGATTTTTGGCAAAGGCTACGCCACCGGCAGCGTGGACTATACGCTGCGTGCGCCGTCCGGGGGAAGTGGTGGTACAGGCTCGGGTGCTTTAGAACGCGGCACGCCCCAAAGCAACGAATGGGACAGGATACTGGACAAGGACGACGGATATATCAAAAACTGGAGAAATATAGGTTCCTGGGGACAAGATACTTTACCCAATACGCTATCGAACCGTGTGATTCGCGGCCGGTACGATTTGCCCCGCAAATATGCCGGCGCCAATACTACGCTCTCCTTCCCGTTCCTCGGTTTCCGCCCCGTCCTTGAAGTCCTGAACCCCGGCACGCTGGGCTCTGACGGGCTGAAAGCCGTTACCCTTGACCTTGGCGGCGGAAAATTGGGAGGAAGCTCGGATACTATCCAGATCATTGTGAAAACCGGCGAGAGCTTTACCGCGCCCGCGTCCGAAGGTCTGACCCGCCCGGACGGAAATGCCGACAGTTATTTTCAGTGGCTTGGCAGCGATGGGAAACTGTACGCGCCCGGCGATAGCGTTCCGGCGGATGTAACCACGCTCACGGCGCGGTTTGTTCCCCCAGAGCAGTTCAACCTCGCTCCCGGCGGTACCTATTACTTTGACCTCTCCGGCGAGGGCATACCCGGCACAGTAAGCGGTAATTTGCCGGACAAATCAATGCACTATGTTCCCTTTACCTACGCCGGGACAGTGGACGCCTACAAGCTCACGTCGGAGATGGCAACCACTGAGGAGTATGCAGAGCAGAAAAAATATCCCCACAGCCTGTTCGTGGCGGACTATGCCGTAGCGTACGCGGCAAGCTGGGATCATTTGAATGACATAGACATGATTTTTGGCAAAGACTACACCGCCGGCGGTGTGGACTATACGATGCGTGCGCCATCCGAGGGAAGTGATTATACAGGCTCAGGTGATTCAGAACGCGGCACGCCCCAAAGCAACGAATGGGACAGGCTGCTGGACAAGGACGACGGATATATCAAAAACTGGAACGGGATTTTTTCGTGTGGACAAGATACTGTGATCAGATTGCCGTGGCGCCGTACGGTTCGCGGGCACTATTCGAGCCGCTTCTGTGGCCACCGCGACGCTGCGGGCCAAAACCCGCAGGTCGGTTTCCGCCCCGTCCTTGAGGTTTTGAACCATGGCACGATAGGTCCTGACGGACTGAAGGACGTTACCCTTGACCTTGGCGGCGGCAAGCTGGGCGATGAGAGCAGCATCCGGATCATCGTGAAAAACGGCAGCGCATTTACCGCGCCCAGCGGCGACGGTCTGACCCGCCCGGAGGGAGCTACAGGCAATTACTTTAAGTGGCTTGGCAGCGACGGCAAGCTCTACGCACCCGGTGAAAGCGTTTCGGCGGATGTAACCACGCTCACGGCGCGGTTTGTGCCAGACACCTATACCGTCATCGTGACCACGGACAGTCTGCCGGATGGCAAGACAGGCAAGGCTTACAGCCATACCCTGACCGCCATCGGCGCAGCGCCCATCACATGGAGCATTGATGAAGGCGCTCTGCCTGCCGGTTTACGTCTGAACGAAAAAACCGGAGAAATCAGCGGCATACCCACTGCGGCGGGAACCGCCACCTTCACCGTCAAGGCAGAAAACAGCGAGGGCAGCGACACAAGGGCGCTGAGCATTACCGTGAACAACGCTGTCGAGCAAACCCCCGTGCGCTATCTGGACGCGGACGGCAAGGAGCGCTTCTGCACCGAATACACGGTGCTGGAAAGCGTTATTATCGAGGATTTTTTCAATAGCGACAACAAGTGGTACGATATGCCCGCAGGCTGGTATGTGGTGGAGGGCGACGTGACCATCACGCCCCGCTTGGACACCCACGGCGCGGTCAATCTGATCCTAACGGACGACTGCCACCTCACGGTACCGTGGGGCATCAACGTGAAGGAGGGCGACACCTTCACCATATACGCCCAGAGCACCGCTGAGGCATCCATGGGCAAGCTGACGGCGTGCCTCCCGGAGCTGTCTGATCATGAAAAGAGTGTGTGGCCTGTGGCTGGACTATCCGGCATCGGCGCCGGTGTGCGCGTGTGGGCTGCCAACGACAACTACTATGAAAACGAGGGTACGATCATCATCAACGGCGGCAATATCCACGCCAAAGGACAGCAGGGCTCCTCCGCCATCGGCGGATCGGATTATGAACACAACACTTCCTACGACGGAGATACGCCCGGCAATCTCAGGCAAGGCGGCAGCATCACCATCAACGGCGGTATCGTCTGTACCGAGCTTAGGACGAGCGGCGGCGCTCATCTTTCAGACAGCTTTGGGATCGGCACATGCGGCGGTAATGGCGGCAGCGTCACCATCAACGGCGGCACGATCATCGCCGAGGCATCCAGCAGCGCGATCAGTAGCGGCCGGGGCGGCAGCATCACCATCAACGGCGGCAATGTGACCGCTCACGGCGGTATCAATCGCTATGAAAACCAGCCGCTATACGCGATTCCCGGAAACGGGATCGGCCCGCTTGAGGGCGGCAGCATCACCATCAACGGCGGTACTGTCAAGGCATCTTCCGAGGGAGATGGCTTTGGCATCGGCGGAGCCGGAGTTCACCACACGGCGGAAATGCACATTACCATCAATGGCGGAAATATAGAAACCACGGCAAATCGCAATAACGCCGCCATTGGCGACAAAAGCAAACAAAAGAGCAGCGTCACCATCACCGGCGGCGTCATCCATGCGGTCGGAAAAGGCAGCGCGGCAGGCATCGGCAGCACCGGCGACATCCGCATCACCGGCGGTGAGATCACCGTTTCCGCCGAGGGCGGCGGCGCAGCAATCGGCAGCATTGGGGGAGTGGATTGCAAAAGCATCACCATCAACGGAAATGCGATCAAATCCATTTCCAGTAAGGACGGCGCCTGCATCGGCGGAGCTGCCGGAGGAAGCGTCGGAAGCATCACCATTTCGGACGCAGCGCTTCCGTCTCTCAGCGCCGAAAAGATTCTGATCGGCTGGGACGCAGACTCGCCGGGTGGGAAGCTCACCATCCAAAACAGCCGCGTTGAATCCACAGACACACCCACCACGCTTACCGACGGGATCCGCGTGGGCAGCAATAGTGAGATCGTCATTGAAGAAAGCGAGATCAGGCTGCCACATTATAGGAGCATCCGCGTCGGCGGCAATGGGAGCATCGCCGTCCGGGATTCCGATCTGCACACCTACGGTATTTTCATGGACGAAACCGTGCAATCACCGAATGACGCAAAGACGCTGAAAAAGCTGGAGATCACGGACAGCACCGTGTTGACGGGCGATATCATCGGCGCTCGTGGAGGATATTCTTCCGTTGAAGAGGTCGTGATCCACGACAGCAGCATCCGTCTGAACGATGAGTACACCTATAATTACTGCACGATTGGCGGCGGCACCAATGGTTCCTTTGGCAGCATCGACATTCAGAACAGCCAAATCCATATTCCGTCTTCAGGCGGAAACACGGCCATCGGCAACGGTTGGCAAGTTTATTACAATCGTGAGAGCCGTATCCGCATTGCGAACAGTGAGGTGTCCGTTCGTTGTGCTTCGCTCGGACCCGCCATCGGCGCAGCGTGGGACTCCGGCAGCGGTCGGATAAATATCATCATTGAAAACAGCACCGTGACCGCAAAGGGCGGCAATTTGAGGACTGACGGAAACTATGTTCCCGGCATCGGGAAAAATGCGCTCGGCAGGGCTCCAGAGATTGGAATCCAGATCCTGAACAGCACGGTGGAATCCTTCCGGCTTGAGGAAAAGGACGGCACAAACTATGTCTATGACGACCTGCACATAAAAGAGCTGCCCGGTATTCCGCCGGAAAACATCACCATCTGCGGCAGCACCGTCAACGGAACACGCATTGACCATAGCCCTGACGAATACGGCAAATGCGCACTCTGCGGCAAGTATGATATTGGGTACTGCTATGAGAACGAGCTTTTGACGATGGAGGGGCTGACGGACTGCGTCTCAGACGGCAGCGAAAAGAAGCTGACGGGGCTTTCTCATAAGACGGGCGAGAACGAAACGAAGCAGCTTGCGGAGAACACGGACTACACCGCCAGCTATTCCAACAACGTCAATCCCTACACCCTCAACCCGAACGACGCGGGCTTTGACCCGGAAAAAGCCCCCAAGGTGACGCTGTACGGCACGGGGAACTACTGCGGCAAGGCGGAGCACTACTTTACCATCAGCGAAAGCACTGCCGCCGCCCCCACCATCACCACGGACACCCTGCCAAACGGCAAGGTAGGCGAGGCGTACAGCCATACCCTGACCGCCGATGGCACTACGCCCATCACATGGAGCGTTAGCGGCAGCGCTCTGCCCGAGGGCTTGACGTTGAACGAAACTACTGGCGAGATCAGCGGCACGCCCACCGCGGAGGGAACCGCCAAATTCACAGTTAAAGCGGAAAACAGCGCGGGCAGCGATACGAAGGAGCTGTCTATTACGATAACCAAAGACGCGCCGCCCGCGCATGAGCACAGCTACGGCGATTGGCGCAAGGACGGCACAAGCCACTGGCACGAATGCACCGACGATGACTGCCCGAATAGGGAAGAAAGCATCAATGACAAGGCCGCACACGTCTATGACGATGACGCGGATACGACCTGCGATGTTTGCGGCTACGAGCGCACCGTCACGCCACCCTCCCATGAGCACAGCTACGGCGATTGGAGCAGGGACGGCACGAACCACTGGCACGAGTGCACCGACGATGACTGCCCGAATAGGGAAGAAAGCATCAATGACAAGGCTGCACACGTCTACACCGATGACGCGGATACGACCTGCGATGTTTGCGGCTACGAGCGCACCGTCACGCCTCCCCCCCACGAGCACAGCTACGGCGACTGGCGCAAGGACGGCACGAGCCACTGGCACGAATGCACCGACGATGACTGCCCGGATAGAGAAGAAAGCATCAAGGACAAGGCCGCGCACGTCTACACCGATGACGCGGATACGACCTGCGACACCTGCGGCTACGAGCGCACGATCACGCCGCCCGCCCATGAGCACCGCTACGGCGATTGGCGCAAGGACGGCACGAACCACTGGCACGAATGCACGGATGCTGACTGCCCGAATAGAGAAGAAAGCATCAAGGACAAAGCCGCTCACGTCTACACCGATGACGCGGATACGACCTGCGACACCTGCGGTTACGAGCGCACCATCACGCCACCCGCCCATGAGCACCGCTACGGCGATTGGCGCAAGGACGGCACGAACCACTGGC
>OGXR01001201.1_pt1 | contig 19630 bp, 17 predicted proteins | sample 1576331 | NCBI WGS metagenome assembly OGXR01 (sample SAMEA3541473, study PRJEB24748) | human gut metagenome | biome: human gut; feature: human-associated habitat; material: faeces | place: China | collected 2012 | reverse complement strand
TCGCTGTCCCTGAAAGCGAAGGGGCTGTTGTCCCTCATGCTGTCGCTGCCGGAGGCGCGGCAGAGCTTTTTAAGGGTATTCTCTGCAATGGCGGGCACGCCGTGTTCTCCAACTATTGGGAGCTTGGCCTGACGAGCCTGCAGGAGGAAATTCTGCTCTACGCGGGCATTGCGATTCTGCTGGCCGTGGACGCTGCCCATGAGCGCGGTGTCTCGCTGCGCACCAAAATCGCCGCCCTGCCCACGCCCGCCCGCTGGGCCGTCTATGAGGTCTGCATTTTTGTTTTCCTGTTCATGGGCCGCTTCCTCGGCGGCGGCAGCTTCCTGTATGCGAGGTACTGACAATTTTGCCGCCTGTAGGGGCCGTGCATGCCAGGCCCGCCCGTTACCCATACAGGGCAGCCTGCGCAAGGCCGCGGGCTGCCCCTGCAATATGATACAACAAACCCGGCGTGTGCCCATCGGCAGGCACACGCCGGGTCGGTTTTTTATGAAGTTATTTCAACCTCTGGTCCGTTCCAAAAAACTTGAACATCTTGCACCCGCCCAGCATACGGCTGGCAACCTTCTCGGTGTAGCGGGCCACAAAAACGCTCTGGTCGGTGATGTTCGTCGTGTAGATCGTGGGACGGTGGGTCAGCATCCGGGTGTTGATCAGCTCATACAGCACGCTGATGGTCAGAGGCGTGATGTACTCGGTGCCCAGGTCGTCCAAAATCAGCAGGTCGGCCTCCTGACAGGCGGCCAGCCACTCGTCGTTGGTCGTGTAGTTGAAGTGCTCACGCCCCAGCTGCGCGGCCAGCGCGGCGGCGCTTGTGTACAGCACATCGTGGCCGCCCTCCAGCACGGCGTCGGCAATCGCCAGCGCCAGATGTGTCTTGCCCAGGCCGGTGTGGCCCATGAACAGCAGGTTCGGGCTGTTCTGGCTGAATTTGGCGGCGTAGCCGCGGCAGTAGTTCAGCAGCTTGCCCATGTACTCCCGCGGGGAGATGCCCAGCTCCGGCTCCACGGTGTCGCTGTAGCGCTCGACCTCAAAGCTGGCAAACTGGCACAGGCCCAGCGGGCTGGCGGCATTGATCTCGTCCCGGCGCAGACGGCGGGCGGCGTCTGCCACGCAGCGGCAGGGGACACCGCCGCGCATACCGGTATCCTCACACAGCGGGCAGCGGTAGGCGGGCTTGAAATCGTCCGCGCTGAACCCGGCCTCCCTGACCGCAGCGGCCAGCGCTTCATCTGCGCGGGCCAGCGCGGCGCGGGCTGTATCCATGTTTCCACCAAGGGCTGCGGCCTTCGCAAGGCCCAGCCCCGCGCGCAGGTGGGCGCTGTCCGCCTCGGCCAGCGCCGGGTGAGCGGCGTAGGCGGCGCGGCGGGCAGTCTCGGCCTGCATTACGGCCTGTTGGCGGTAGGCTGCCACCTCGCGCTGCGCGGCGCGGAACAGTTCGTCTTTTGTGCGCATAGGTTACCCCTCCTCGTCAAACATGGCCGCCCAGTTGCGGTTGAACAGGTCCTTCTGGGCGCTGGCGGCGGGCGGCTGGGCGTTGGGCCGCTCGGTCATCACGATGTTGCTGCCCTCCAGCTGGCCCTGACGGCGCGCGGCGTCGATCGTCGTGATGCCCTGGGCACGCCAGGCCCGCAGAATGCCGTCCACGTACCGCACGGTGTTTTTACCGTTGGCACGCAGCAGTGCCTCGTCGATCATCTCGCGCCCGATGCCCATTTCCTCGTGCCAGCGGGCAATCGTGCGGCGCTCCCAGTTCGTCAGTGCACGCGGCTCAATGCCAAACTGTGCGGCGGCATCCTGGCACCAGGCCTCGCGCTGCTTGGCGCGCTGTAGCCAGCGCTCGGCGTCCTCGCCGGTCTCGACGCCGTCCTCCCGCCAGCGGGCCAGCAGGTGGGTCACGGCGGCGATGGTGCGCCGCCCCAGACGGGTGACCTCGGCGCAGCAGAGCAGAATGACATCTGGCTGCCAGCCGTCGTTTAAGTACAGCCCCACAAGCCGCTGCATCTCGCTGCGGCTCAGCGTTTTACCGAAGATGCTTTGCGCCTCCTGGCACAGAACGGCAACATAGGGGTCGTTGGCCACGCTGGCCAGATCGACCCGCGCGGGCTCGGCTGCCGGGACAGGGGCGGGCCCCCGCTCACTGACCAGCAGCCCGGCACCGGCCCAGTATTGCAGGGCGCGCTTGGCAGCCTCGATGCTGGGCAGTGCCAGTGCGCGGGCTATCGTGCGCGGGTCGGTGTCGTGGGTCTGCAAAATGTAGAGTGCGGCCCGGATCGTATCGCCGTCGGTCTGGGTCAGATGGGTCAGGACCAGCTGCGGCACAGCCAGCGTGTCGCCGTTGCTTGCCGCCAATTTGTAGCCCATATCCGCAAACCTCCCCACTATAAATTGTTGGTTTATTATACCACAAAAGTGCCGTTTGGTCAATCTTGAAGAAAAACTGCCCAAAAATCAGCGCCGGATTTTGGGCAATGCGTTCCTTGTATTTTGATACACAAATTTGTACAATAGTACCATAAACAGTTAAAGTATTAAGGGGGAGACCACCATGGCGATGAATCTTGTAAAACTGCCCACCGGCAAATCGAATTTGCAGCTGCGCGTCAGCAAGGGGCACTATGCCACCAGCCACAGCCATATCAACTACTACATTGATGTCACGCTGACAAAGTTCCGCCTGTCGGAGGCACGCGCTGCCGCCGCCGAGCTGGTGCGAGAGTACAAGTCGACGACCATTGTGGACACGATCCTCTGCCTGGACGGTACCGAGGTCATCGGCGCCTGCATGGCCAGTGAGCTGACAAAGGCCGGCTATACGAATATGAATGCCCACCAGACGATCTACGTCGTCACGCCGGAGCACACCACCGGCAGCCAGCTGCTTTTCCGCGAAAACACCGCCCCGATGATCGCCGGTAAGCATGTACTGGTGCTGGCGGCGTCCGTTACCACCGGCTTCACCGTGCAGGGCGCTGTCGAGGCCATCCGCTACTACGGCGGCGATCCCGTCGGCATCGCGTCGATCTTTGCGTCGGTCAAGGAGTGCGCAGGCTACCCCGTGGCCAGCATCTTTGACACCCACGACCTTCCCGACTACGAAACCTACGACTCCCACAGCTGCCCGTGGTGCAGGCAGGGCAAGAAAATTGATGCGCTTGTCAACAGCTTCGGCTACTCGAGCCTGTAAATTTTCTGACGATTTTGCCCCCTCGAAAGAGGGGGCTTTTTGTCGTTTTGCGGTCTTGACGCTCCGCGCAGGGTCTTTTATAATGGGAAGGCTGATTTTTTTAGGAGGAATTGGTTTGAATACTGAGAATTTGAATGGGATCCTTGCACAATACGTTCAGCACTGCAAAGCCCGCGCGGCAGCCGATGAGGGAACGGTCTGGCGCGCGGTAGACTGCTTTGGCGTGAACTGGGACATCGAGGACAGCGACTTTCCGGCCATGTTTGCCGATGCCATGCAACAGGCCCAGCCAACGCTGGACAACCCGGCCCTGCAGCCCATCGGCGGCCTGCAGAACCTGATGCTGCGCGACAGCGAGGTCGAACTCGTCCGCGAGTGCTTCCGCTGGCTGTACAATGAGGACGGCGGTGATATTTCCAAGCGCCGGGGCCGCGCCGAGCTGTTCGCTGACCAGATCAACGGGCGGTTCCGCCGCGTGTTCCCGCGCATGAGCAAGTATACGATGAACACGGCCAACGCGGTGTTCTTCCTGAACCTGTGGGAGCCGCACGCAAACTACTTCTATCAGGCCGGCGAGGCGAAGGCGTGGGCGGATTACTTTGGGTATGAGGCAGACTTTGGCGGCGGTACGGCGCTGGACCTGCCGCGCTACTACACGATGTGCAACGACCTGCTGCACGCGCTGGAGAACTACCCGGAGATCATCGCTCTGCACAAGGCCTACGCGGAGCAGGAGCTGGGCGGCATCGACGACGCGCTGCACCTGCTTGTGTACGACATCCTGCACACGGCCTACGCCGAGCAGTTCTATCCGAAGGGCTACACCCGCGGCTCGACGAGCAGGGAGCGCGCAAAGGCTGTGAAGGAGAAGGCGGACCGCGCCGAGCTCTGCATCCGCATCGGCGAGTGTGAGCAGGAGCTGCAGGAGCTGCTGGCAAACCCTGCTGCGCTGCCCGACCTGACCGGCTGTAAAATCAACCATAAAATGTTCGGCGCAGGCACGGTCCGGCCCGCCGAGGGCCAGTTCATGGTCATCGACTTCAACGGCACGCTGAAGAAGTTCAGCTACACAGCCTCGATGAACAGCGGCTATCTCTCCGCCGAGGACCCCAACGTCGAAGCCCGCCTGCAGACCTACCAGGACTACAACAAGGACAAGGACCGCCTGGAGAAGGAACTGAAGAACCTGAAGGCGGAATTGGTGAAGCTGTAATCGGAAACCGGCCCAGCGGGCGAATGCTGTTCGCCCCGGCTGCGTTCTGCAATAAAAAAATCCCTGCGTCTGAATGTGACACAGGGATTTTTTATTGGAGCGGCTGATGGGAGTCGAACCCACGTCCTCAGCTTGGAAGGCTGATGTACTAGCCGTTGTACGACAGCCGCGTAACAACAGTACCTATTATACCCATCTGCGGGGGTGTTTGTCAAGCCCACCGGGCCGTGTTTTCCTGCCTCTGTTACCCTTTTGCCATTTTATTTTACATTTTGCACCCTTGACAATCCTACCTCAAAGCACCATAATAAATACTGAATCTGTATAAACGAAATTTTGAGAGGAAAGAGGTGCGGCACCATGCGCGTGATTGCCGGAACAGCTCGCGGCAAAAATCTGCAGGCCCTGCCGGGCGAGGACATTACCCGCCCGACCATCAACCGTGTGAAGGAGGCCATGTTCTCCAGCGTGCAGTTCCTGGTGCCGGGGGCACGGGTGCTGGACCTGTTCGCAGGCAGCGGCCAGCTGGGCATCGAGGCTCTGTCCCGCGGTGCCAAAAGCTGCCTCTTTGTGGACCGCTCCGCCGAGGCACTCGCCGTTGTGAAGGCCAACTGCAAAACGGCAGGGGTGGATCGCCAGAGTGATATACGCCAGGGCGAGGCCGAGAGCTTTCTCGCCAACATCCGCGGGCCGTTTGACTTGGCTCTGCTGGATCCGCCGTTCCACCATGATACCGTGGCTGCCGTGCTGCCGCTGCTGGCCGCTAAGATGGCCCCCGGCGGGGTCGTGCTCTGCGAGACCGAGCGCGAGGCCGACCTGCCCGAGCAGGCGGGCGCTCTGACGCTGGTGAAGCAGTACAACTACGGCAAGATCAAGGTCAGCCGCTATGAGAGAGGGGAAGAGGTATGAACGTTGAAGAACTGTTGGAGATGATGGAGGAAACGCTGGAGGCCGGGACGATAGTTCCGTTCTCCGCTTCCAAGCGCATGGTCGATGTGGATCGTATGCGCGATATTATCGATGAGGTGCGCAACAACCTGCCCGACGAGATCCGCGAGAGCAAAAAAATCGTGAATGACCGCGAGCAAATCATGCAGAACGCCCGCATTGAGTCCGAAAGCATCATTCAGCAGGCAGAGGAGCGCGCCCGCGTCCTGACCAGCGAGCAGGAGATCGTCAAGCGCAGTCAGCAGCACGCGGCGGAGATCCTGTCCGCTTCCCAGAAGAGCGCCAAGGAACTGACCCGCAAGGCGACCCTGTACTGCGAGACGATCCTGAAGAACTCCGAGGAGGTGCTGGGCCGAAGCATGGCGGACATTAAGAACACCCGCATGAATCTGCGCAGCGCCGCCCGCCCCAAGAATAATATGCCCAAGTAAAAAATGCAGAGGTGTTGTTATTCACGGCACATTTCTGCCCATGGCAGCACAATATGTAAAAAAACAGCGCCGCACCGTGCAATATGGTGCGCCGCTTTTCTTTGCCCGGGGGCAGGGATTTTGCCGCGTGCGCATTTGCTGCAAACTGCTGACCTGCATCCCGATCCCTTTGTACAAACTGTGAAAAATCAATTCATGGCGCAGTTTTTCCCCGCCTGCCCTTGCTTTTTGCTGAATAAAATGGTACTATTATTTTACCACAGGTGGGTAATTGTGGTGTGAATAACAACAAAAGTGGGGAAGAATGGGTAGTTTTCCACGTTCTCCACAGAGTTATTAACAAACTGAACGCAGCGACGTAAAAAATCTTGCCGAAGATTTGTGCAGTATGACGAAGGGAGGGAAAGCCGGATGCTCGTCGGTCAGTATGATTACGCAATCGACGCAAAAGGGCGTCTGAACTTTCCCGCCCGCTTCCGGGACGCGATGGGGGAGACCTTCATCGTGACCCGGTGGCTGGATCACTGCCTGGCCGCCTTCCCGGCGGAGGAGTTCGAAAAGGTCGCCGCCAAAATTGAGGAAAAGGGCCTTGTCAAGGGCCGCAAGGTCAGCCGTATGCTCTACGCCTCCGCCGTCGAGGTCACCCCGGACAAGCAGGGCCGCATTCAGCTGCCCGCCAAGCTGCGGGAGTACGCGGGCCTCGACCACGATGTGACCATCATCGGCAGCCGCAGCTTTGCCGAGATCTGGAACACCGAGGCGTGGAACGCCAACCAGGAAACGAGCGATGAGGATTTCACCGCTGCGATGGAAGACCTTGACTTTTAACAAAACAGGACGATAACACATGGAATTTTCACATATCCCCGTACTGCTGCAGCCCTGTCTGGACGGGCTGAACATCGACCCTGCCGGTATCTATCTGGATGGCACCGCCGGCGGCGCCGGTCACAGCAGAGAAATCGCCAAACGCCTGACCACAGGACGTCTGATTTCGCTCGATCAGGACCCGGATGCGGTGGCAGTCGCCACCGAAAGGCTCAAGGGTCTGCCGGCGCAGGTGGTGCAGGTCAATTTCCGTGAGGCCGCCCGCGTCCTTGCGGAGCTTGGCATCCCGGCGGTCAACGGGGCCCTGCTCGATCTCGGCGTGTCCAGCCACCAGCTGGACGACGCGGCCCGCGGCTTCTCTTACCATGCCGACGCGCCGCTCGATATGCGCATGAGCCAGCAGGGCCCCACCGCCGCGGATCTGGTCAACACGCTGGATCGTGAGGAACTGACCCGCATCCTGCGTGACTACGGTGAGGAGCCGTATGCCTGGCAGATCGCGGGCAAAATTGTCGCCGCGCGGGCGGAGCAGCCCATCCTGACCACGCTGCAGCTGGCCGAGATCGTCGCCGCCGCTGTGCCCCCGGCAGAGCGCCGCAAGGCGAAGAACCCGGCGCGCCGCACCTTCCAGGCCATCCGCATTGCGGTCAACTCCGAGCTGGACGCCCTGAACGAGGGGCTCGACGCCATCTTTGACTGTCTGGCCCCGGGCGGGCGGCTCTGCGTCATCACCTTCCACAGCCTGGAGGATCGGCTCGTCAAGAACAAGTTCCGCCGCTGGGCACAGCGCTGCACCTGCCCGCCGGAGCAGCCCATCTGCACCTGCGGAGGTGTGGCCAAGGCCAAGCTGATTACCCGCAAGCCCATTGAGGCTGACGCCGCGGAGCTGGAGACCAACCGTCGCAGCCGCAGCGCCAAATTGAGAGTGTTGGAGAAAGCATAAGAGGCATTATTCATGACAACTGTTTTGCTGCACGAAGGCTCGGCAGCACCGAAACTGGAGCCCCCGCCGCGCCCGCAGGTGCGTGCGGTGCGCGGCGGCAACCACGGCCTGAACCGTGTCCGCCATGTGATGCGGACTGCCGTGATCGTGCTGATCCTTGCCGTGTCTGGCGGGCTGGCAATCAGCAGCCTGATGAGCGGTGCAACGCTGATGGAACTGAACGCGCAGGTCGATGAGGTCAGCGCCCAGCTGGCCGAGGCCCAGAGCGAATACGACTACCTGAACACCCGGATGAACGACATCACGAGCCGCGCCAGTCTGCAGCAGGTGGCCGAGGGTGAGCTGGGACTGGTCAAGGCCGATCCCAGCCAGATCACCTACGTCCAGCTGGAGGACCAGAGCATCATTGAGCGGAACACCGGCGCCGCGGGCCGCCTGTTGGATGAGGTGCGCACGGCAGCGCTGAGCCTGCTGGACAGCCTGAACCCGTAAAACAACCAAAAATATGCAGCTACGAGCCTTTTTGCTGCACGGCCTTGCTGCCGTCGGCAAAAAGGCTTTTGAAATAACAAGGTGTATCCATGACAGAGCAACGACCCAACCATTCCCCCCGGCATCGTCCCCGGGCAAGCAAGGGCATAAAATACTGGACGCTGTTTTGCATGATAGCATTTATCCTCGCCTGCTACGGCGTGCTGGTCTACCAGCTGTATGTGTGGCAGGTGCGTGATGCCGAGAGCTACCGCGCAGAGGCTGTGACCCAGCAGCTGAAGGACACAACGCTGCCCGCTGTGCGCGGCTCGATCTACAGCGCCAACGGCAAGCTGCTGGCCAAGAGCAGCACGGTATGGAACATCGTGGCCGACCCGTCCTCCGTTTTAAAGAGCGGGGCGACGGAGGACCAGATCCGCACAGCGGCAGAGCACATTGCCGAGCTGCTGGACGACGGCACAACGGCGGATACGGTGTACAAGGCGCTGACGGCGTCCAACAAGGATACCGGTGAGCCGTACCAGTACCGTGTGGTGAAAAAGGGTGTCGAAAAGCCCGTGGCGGATGCCATCCTGGCCTATGCAGACAGCTACCGCCTCAAGGACGGCGCTGCGGTGGACACGAGCCTGCAGACCGAGGACAAGGAGGACAAGAAGGACGGCGAGGCCAAAACCAGCAAGGCAACCCGTATCCTCTACCTGACCAGCGAACAGGCAGCCTCCCGCACTTACCCCTATGGGGAGTTCCTGGCCTCGGTGCTGGGCTTCTGCAACGAGGACGGCTCGGGTGCCTACGGACTGGAAAAATATTACGACGAGACGCTGGCCGGTACACCGGGCCGCAGCGTGGCCGAAACGGACGCCTACGGTGACCCGCTGGCCAGCGGTCAGGCCGACGTGCATGAAGCCATCGACGGCAGCAACCTGAACCTGACCATCGACGAGAACGTACAGTCCATCGTCGAGGAGTACCTGACCGAGGCGATGAGCACCTTTACGGTCCATGGTCGCGGCAGCGCCATTGTCATGAACGTCAAGACCGGCGCGATCCTGGCGATGGCGTCCCTTGAGCAGTTTGACCCCAACGACCCCAAGACGATCACCGACCCCAAGATGAACGAGATCCTGGCTAAAACAGAGATCGACGCGGAGGACATTGACTGGCTGGAAAGCCGTCTGGGCGAGAAGGCCGTCAAGGACATCATTGCAGACGGAATCATCAGCCATGAAAAGACGACGAACGAGAAGGGCGAGGAGGTCTCCAGCGAGGCTACCCAGCTGCAGGGTATGATGCGCGAGGCCCAGTGGAAGAATAAGAACATTACCGAGCTGTTTATGCCCGGCTCGGTGTTCAAGCTCATCACGGCCTCGGCAGGGCTGGACTCCGGTGTTATGAGTGCGGAGCAGACCTTCTACTGCGGCGGCAGCCTGACCGTCAACGAGGGCAGCGAGCTGTGGGAGCATACCTACCGCTGCGCCAACGGCGAGGTCCACTATGAACAGGACATGGCGGGCGCGCTGAACCACAGCTGCAACCTCTGGTTCATTCAGGCGGCAGAGACGCTCAAGCCGCAGATCTTCTACGACTATATCCAGGCGTTCGGCTTCACCCAGCCCACCGGCATCGACCTGCCCAACGAGACCCGCTGGACCAGCGTCTACAACGCCGAGCAGATGGCAGAGGTCGATACAAACCTGTACACGGCGGCCTTCGGCCAGAACGAGTCCATCACCCCGATGCAGATGGTTACCGCCGTAGCGGCCATCGCCAACGGCGGCTACCTTGTTACGCCCTATGTCGTGGATTCCATCTCTGACAAGGACGGCAACATTATCTCCCAGACCGAGACGAACATCCGCCGCCAGGTCATTTCCGAAGAAGTCAGCCGGCAGCTGCTGGCCATGATGGAAAACAACGTCCACGGGGCAGGGGACTACCACTCCTGCGCCAACGCCTACGTGGCGGGCTACCGCATCGGCGGCAAGTCCGGTACGGCAGAGCGCACGGACCGCCATCTGCGCGGCGACGGCGACTATTATAAAATGATGAGCTTTGCCGCTGTGCTGCCCATCGACGATCCCGAGATCGAGGTTTTCGTCCTGCTGGATGACCCGCGCTGGGTCAAGGACTATGCCAGCCAGGTCGTGGCTCCCGTCGTCGGCAACATCATCAGCGAGATCGCGCCCTATCTGGGCATCGAGCAGGACGCTGACTACAACCCCACCGGCACTGTGACCGTGCAGACCTGCCTGGACTACACCTGGACGAACGCGCAGGTCACGCTGAACCGCCTGGGCCTCAAGCATAAGCTGATCGGCCCCAGCAGCGGCAATATCGTCTACCAGTACCCCGTCGGCGGCAGCGTGGTGCCCGCGGGCTCCACCATTTACCTGTACACGGCCACCGACCAGAACTCGATGACCACAACGCCCGACGTCGTCGGCAAGACCGGTACCTTTGCCGAGCAGATGCTCAAGGCCGCCAACCTGAACGTGCAGTTCGCCGGCGACAGCAGCGGCAAGGTCGTGGCGCAGGACGTCGAGGCCGGAACCTCCGCTGCCTACGGCACGATCATAACGCTGACGATGGACAGCGGAGAGGACACCACCCATGACGCCCCGACGGTGACCGAGGAGATCGACCCGGCAAATGAGGAGGGGTAAGCATCCCCGCAGGGGCACCCGGGCTTTTGCGAAACGCTGCATTTCTGTATAGGAGGTCTTTTTCATGCAAACCATTCCTGCCAATCAACTGCTGGCCGGACTGACGCTGGCCGAGCCGGTCACCATCCGCGCCGTTGTGACCGACAGCCGCAAGGTCGAGCCGGGCTGCGTTTTTGTCTGCTTCCCCGGCGAGCGTGTTGACGGCCATGACTACGCCGCCGGTGCCTACCGGAGCGGCGCAGAATATATCGTTGCCAACCATCCCGTCGAGGGCGTGCCTGCGGACCGCACGGTCATTGTGCCGGACAGCGGCAAGGCCATGATCCGCATGGCGTCCAACTACCGGATGCTGTTCAACCCCAGAATGATCGGCGTCACGGGCAGCGTCGGCAAGACGACGACGAAGGAGTTCTGCTACGCGGTGCTCTCCGCCTTCGGCAAGACCCTCAAGACCGAGGGCAACCAGAACAATGACATCGGCGTGCCCAACACGCTGTTCCGCCTGACCGACGACACTGAGTACGCCGTTGTCGAGATGGGCATGGACCACGCGGGCGAGATCGAGCGTCTGACCCGCTGTGCCCGGCCCAGCGCGGGCATCATCACGATGATCGGTGTTTCGCATCTGGAAAATCTCGGCACGCGCGAGAATATACTGAAGGCAAAGCTGGAAATCTGCACCGGCCTGCCCGACGGCGCACCGCTGGCCCTGAACGCGGACAACGACCTGCTGCCCACGGCGAGCATCCCCGGCCGCCTGCGGCCGGTCTGGTTCGGCATTGACGCCGCGAATGCCGATGTCCGCGCGGTGGATGTCGTCACCGGTGCAAACGGCACGGCCTTCAAAATCATTGATACGCAGTACGGTACGTTCGATGCCGCCATCCCGACAGCGGGCATCCACACGGTCTATGACGCGCTGGCCGCCTACGCCGCCGCGACCCGCCTGGGTCTGGACGCTGCCCGCTGCGCTGCCGCGCTGGCGAGCTACCGGACGACGGGCATGCGCCAGCATATCGTGGAAAAGGGCGGCATCACTTTCATTGAGGACTGCTACAACGCCAGCCCCGACAGCATGAAGGCTGCGCTCTCTGTCCTCAAGGCACTGCCCAATGTCCGGAAGATCGCGCTGCTCGGCGATATGCTTGAGCTGGGCGGTGCGAGCGAGGAAGGGCACCGCCATACCGGCGAGTGGGCTGCTGACGCGGGCATTGATGCACTCATCGCCTACGGCCCGCGCAGCGCCGCCATGGCCGAGGCCGCAAAAGCGCGCGGGGTTGCAGCGGTGCATTGCCAAACGGCGGAAGAAGTGCTACAATATGTACGGCAATTCGTGCGCCCCGGTGACGCTGTGCTGGTCAAGGCCAGCCACAGCATGGGCCTGGAGCAGCTGCTGCAGGAATACTATAAGGAATTGCCGCAGGGGTAAGCACCCCAACACACGTTTGGAGGAATCAACGGCATGGAGCAAATCTCATCCCTGTTGGCGGCGGCAGCCGTCGGCGGCTTTGCCATCACGGCGGTGGCGGGCAAATTCATGATCCCGGCGCTGCACCGGCTGCACTTTGGCCAGACCATCCGCGAGGAGGGTCCCACATGGCACAGCAAGAAAAACGGCACCCCCACCATGGGCGGCCTCTGCTTTATTCTGGGCATTCTGGCCACACTGGGCATCGTCTGGGTCATGTACAGCCCTAAGCTGCCGGAGGTGCTTGGTATGCCGCAGCTGCAGGCCGGTATGCTGGTGCTGTTTCTCGCGTTCGGCTCGGGCCTCATCGGCTTTCTGGATGACTTCATTAAGGTCGTCAGGCATCGCAACCTCGGCCTGACCGAGGCGCAGAAGATGATTTTGCAGATCGCGCTGACCTTCGGGTTCATGTTCGGCCTGCACAGCCTCGGTCTGCTGACCACGCAGGTCCAGTTCCCGATTTTTGGGCTGGTGGACATGGGCTTGCTCTACTATCCCATCGCGTTCTTCGGCATCATCTTCCTTGTCAACGCTGTCAACCTGACCGACGGTCTGGACGGCCTGTGCACCGGCGTGACCTTCGTGTCGATGATCGGCTATCTGCTGGCTGGCAGTCTGCTGGGCTTTGTACATGTTTCGCTGATCGCCGCTGCCACGGCGGGTGCCTGCGCGGGCTTTCTGGTCTGGAACTTCTACCCGGCCAAGGTCTTTATGGGCGACACCGGCAGCATGTTCTTCGGCGGCATCGTTACGGCGCTGGCCTTTGTGATGCAGCGCCCCGAGCTGGTGCTCTTTTTCGGCATTGTCTACATCTGGGACGCGATGACCGTCGTCATCCAGCGCACGTATTTTAAGGCGACCCACGGCAAGCGCATCTTCCGCATGACGCCGATCCACCACGCCTTTGAGATGCGCGGCTGGCGCGAGGTCAAGATCGACGGCTTTTTTGCGCTGATTGCCGTCATCGGTGTGGCAATGGGAATTTTTTACATCTGTGTGGCATAAGCAGCGGGGCCGGGCCTACCCGGCCTCTGCCTGTTTCTGCCCCTAAGGGAGGTGACCGCCCATGAGCACTGCCGTGAGCATTGTGCGTACACTGCTGGGCCTTTTGTTTGACCATACCATCGGAAATATTGTGCGCATGATACCCATCATACGCCTGCCCAAACTGGAACGGGGGCCGGTCTCCCGGGGCTTTCTCGCCCTGCTGCTGGTCATTTTGTTCTTCGGGCTGACAATGCTTTTTTCGGCCAGTTATTCCAGCGCTTACGCCACCAGCGGTAAACTGTACAGTATCATTAAACCGCAGGTCATGATTGCAATTGTAGGGCTGTTCTTTATGTGGGTCCTGTCCAACATCAACTACCGCGCGCTGCGTCTGATGAGTGAGAGTCTATACATCATCACCGTTGTGCTGCTGATCCTGACGCTGCTCAGCCCGGAGGACACCAACGGCACCTACCGCTGGGTGTATCTGCCGGGCGGTGCCTCCTTCCAGCCGTCGGAGCTGGCAAAATTCTCGCTCATGCTCTGGACGGCAGATATGCTGGACCGCGACTATGACAAGAAGAACAGGTTGTGGTACGGCGCGATAAAGCCTGCGCTGCCGCTGCTGCTCATCCTGTATTTGCTGCACAAGGAGTCGCATAACTCCGGCATGATCCTGCTCTGCCTGATTTTTGCCACGATGCTCGTCTGCACCCTCTCGCCCGGCCGCTGGCTGCTGCTGCTCATTCCGGCGGGTGTAGTAGTCGGCGCGTACTTCCTGAAGGGGCTGGCCGGCGGGGAAGGCTACGCTGCGGGCCGTATGGACAGTACCTGGGGCCTTGCGCCGCTGGATACCGCCGGTATGCTGTGGCAGACCCGCCAGAGCATCTATGCCATCTCCACAGGCGGCATGTTCGGCGTGGGCATCGGCGCGAGCGTGCAGAAGCACCAGTGGCTGCCCTACGCCGAAAACGACTTTATCTTCGGCGTCATCGGTGAGGAGTTGGGCTTCTTCGGCTGTGTTATCCTCATCGGTGCGTTTGCGGTGCTGCTGATCATGGGCATTATGATCGCCCTGCGCGCGCCCGACCTGTACGGCACGGTGCTGGGCATCGGCATCATCTCGCAGATCGCCTGGCAGGTGTTTCTGCATATCGCCGTCGGCACGGCACTGATCCCCAACACCGGCATCAGCCTGCCGTTCTTCTCCTCCGGCGGCACCAGTCTGCTGCTGCTGCTGAGCGAGATGGGCGTGCTGTTGAGTATCTCGCGCGCCGGAAATGCCCGGGAACAGCGCCTGGCAGAGCAGCACCGCGCCGAGACAGAACGGATGCTGCAGCGCACCCGCTACCGCAGCAGAGCCGCACGGTAGGGGGACGCCCGATGTCCGCGGCACGGCGGGCACAGCCTATATTTTATTCTCATGGAGGTCCATCATGCGCGTTTTAATTGCTGCCGGCGGTACAGCCGGTCACATCAACCCGGCGCTGGCGATTGCCGGTGCCCTGAAGGCCGCGGACCCGACGGCGGAGATCCACTTTGCGGGCCGCCGCGAGGGGATGGAGTACGGCCTTGTCACCAAGGCAGGCTACCCCTTCCATCACATTGAGATCAACGGCTTCCAGCGCCATTTGAGCCTGGAAAACATTGGCCGCAACATCGTAGCCATCTGGCATCTGGCGCTGTCCGGCCCGCGCACCCGGAAGATTCTGAACGAGGTCAAGCCCGACCTTGTCATCGGCTGCGGCGGCTACGTCAGCGGGCCTATCGTCCGCGCGGCAGCCCGGCGCGGCATCAAGACAGCCATCCATGAGCAGAACGCCTTCCCGGGCGTGACCAACAAGCTGCTGGCGAAGGAGGTCAACATTGTGCTGGCCGCCAGCGCGGACGCGGTTGAAAAGCTCGGGGCACCGGAAAAAACCACCGTCGTGGGCAACCCTGTCCGCCCCGAGGTGCTGACCGCGGACCGCGCCGTAGCGCGCGCCAAGCTGAACGCAGGAAACCGCACCGTGATTTTGAGCTTCGGCGGCAGTCTCGGTGCGGACCGCATCAATCAGGTCGTGGCCGACCTCTGCGCCTGGGAAAAGCAGACGCACCGGAACGTGCTTCACCTGCACGCCACCGGCAGCCGCGGCGTCAAGCTGTTTGAAGGGCTGGAAAAGGAAAAGGACTTTGCCCCCGGCGAGAACCTCGTCGTGACGGAGTATATCAACAACATGCCCCAGCTGCTGGCCGCGGCAGATCTCGTCATTGCCCGCTCCGGCGCACTGACGCTGGCCGAGCTTGAGGCTGTGGGCCGCGCATCGGTGCTGATCCCCAGCCCGAACGTGGCCGAAAACCACCAGTATTACAATGCCCTTGAGCTGCAAAAGGCCGGTGCGGCAGTCGTCATCGAGGAAAAGAACCTGACCGGTGACGGTCTTGTCAAAACTGTCGAGACCCTGCTGACCTCCCCCGGCAAGCTGGCCGAGATGGGCGCCAACGCCAAGACGCTCGGCAACCCGCACAGCCTTGATTTGATTACCGAAAAGCTGCTGAAGTTGGTCAACGGCTAAGCAAGGCTGCATACACCCTGTAGGGGCGAACATCGTTCGCCCGCCCGATGCGACGAGCGTCGCCGGGCCACACCCCGTAGGGGGTGCATTCTATATGCGCCCGCCCAACGTACCATCCACCCACGGGCAGCCGCCCCATAATTCACCGGAAAGGAGCCGCTTATGGACCGCAACCAGCGCAGCCGCAGGCAAAAATCCGCAAACGGCTCCTACGCCCAACAGTCCCGCCGCAGTATGGGCAGCCGCTTGGGCCTTGAAAAAAGGAACGCTCCGCGCCCCAAAGCGCCGCCTGAAAAGGCCGCGCCTGCTCCCCATGCGCCCCCGCGGCAGCGCCCTGCGCAGGAGATCAATCCCCAGAAGGCAGGCTACCGCCCCGGCACGCCAAGGCGCACGCGCCGCGTCACACAGGCGGAGATCATACGGGCAAAGCGCCGCCGCCGTCTGCTGGGGGCGCTCGTCGTACTGGCCGTGCTGGCCGTGGGTGCGTTTGTGTCGATCAACCTTCTGTTCAAGGTCACGATCTTCCGGGTAGAGAGCTATGACGGCTCCCAGCCCGTCGATACCGGCATCTACACGTCCGACGAGCTGATCGAGGCACTGGGCATCGAGAAAAACTCCAACCTGTTCGCCTTCTCCACCGCGGAAAAGACCCAGCAGCTGGCGCTTCAGTTCCCGTATTTGGAGCGTGTCGCTGTGGAGATCCAGCTGCCCGCCGCGGTCATCATCAAGGTCGAGCCCGCCACGGAGCGGTTCGCCTGTATGTACCCCGGCGGGTGGATGGTCTTGAGCGACTCCCTCAAAATTCTGCGCACCGACGTCAGCCAGCCGGACGGCCTGATTCTGCTGACCATGTCGCTGCCCACAGATTTCTCCCCCGTGGTGGGGCAGAACATCGAGCCCAAGAGCTATAACTCACTCCTGAGCGAGACCCAGCAGGCCACAGCGGAGACAGCGGGTCTGCAGGCCAGCGCACTGCAAACGCTGACCGAAATGCGGGACGGCCTGCAGGCGAACAACCTGTTTGACGGCACGACGGCGCTGAACATCCAGGATCTGAGTGATATTGAGTTCACCTACCAAAACCGCATTCAGGTGCTGCTGGGCAGTGAGACGAACCTCGCCTACAAGCTGCGACTGGCCGCTGCCGCGCTGACCGACCCGGAAAAGGGTTTGGCCGCCGGTGATAAGGGCGTGCTCGACATCTCGACCCAGCGCAGCGACGGCGACATCCGCGCCTACTTCGCCCCCGATACCCCCGAACCGACACCTGCCCCGGAGCCGACCCCGTCCCCCGAGGAGCAGACCGACCCCGAAAGCCCCACAGAATAACCCCAACGCCCCGACAAACCGTCGGGGCGTTTTTTGTACAAGTCGACAGAAAAAATTGTATAAAAAACACCCCGCAGCGCCTTACACATGAGCTACCTTGGGGATTGTTGTTGTTCACCGATTCAGAAAAATCCGCAACGCACATGTGTCTAACACATCCAAATTCTTTCTCCGTTTGTGATGAATTCAAACAGGCGATATTTCTGCGCATTATCGGTCGGCACCAGCCGAGGCCCTGCCCGTTGCAAAGTTGCCGTCTGTGGTCAAGGTGGCATTGTAGCAGTTGATGGCAGCAGTGTCGTGTTCGTACATCGTGGCGAGAGTAAGCGAAAACCAAAAAGGGCAGAGCGAAATTAGCGCGGATGATATCAGACTATTGTGGAGAATGCAGGAAACTATATTAAGATAATAAGCAAAAAATCAAGGAGTTAACATAAAGTAGTCATAAAAATGCTTGAAAGTATGCGACGAATTTGATTTAATTAGTATTAGAAGAAGATAATAGAAAGGAGATGTGTAGTGCGTGTTGTCGGGAAAACAAATTGCCGAGGCAAGAAAGCGAAAAGGACTAACGCAAGAAGCCTTGGCGGCAGAACTTGGAGTATCGAGACAAACGATTGCAAAATGGGAACAAGAAATTTCAACACCCAGTGTTACAAATGCACATAGACTGATAGATATTCTAGGCCTACAGGAAATGGAGAATAAATCGTCTACCGAAGATGAAGGCAATGCAAGAACTATTTGTAAAAAGAGATTAACAAAGAGATTGTTGATTGAACTTTGGGCCGTATATGTTGGGATAGCATTTCTCTGCTTTTTTTCTATTGGAATTGTGGCATTGTTTTTTATCCCTGCAATATCGGTTGTCCTAATATTAGTTGCTATTGTAGTGCAGGAAGTAAGGGGAAAGAAGACAGATTCACCGATGAAGATTCTTCTCGGCGGAATATGCTTTATTGGGCTTGCCATACTGGCAGTAGTTGCTATACTTGCAAGTGGGTTTGTTCTAAGAGAAAATTATCAACATAAAGCTTTTTATTCTGTTCCTGCTACACAACTAAAAAAATATTCGGCAATTAATGAGTGGATTGATGAATGCAAAACGATAGGACCTGATATTTATGGGCAATGTATTGAATTGCCGTCAGATAAGACAATCTGTCTCTATATTGTATATAGACATCAGGTGACGGACGCATCGGATGCAAGCCTCGTTTCAGATCCGCTACATATGCGATTCATTGCAAAATACCGTGGTGGTACTGAATATGATGGGGTGGATTTGTATTTTCTCCAAGGGAGAAGTAGTTATCAGATGCTTTTCTCTATTGACGGAAGTGAACCTTATTATAACAGTATGGCAACTGTTAATCCAATGCTTATAGATGATGTGAAGGCACTATTTAACAATCTGCAAGGAGATGAAAAAAATGCTTAAAAAGGTTAAAAAATAGTTGCACTGATGATGGCGACAATGGCGCTTTCTACATTATTCGTGACGACTGCGTTTGCGCAGGAGAATGACGTAGAAGTTATTGAAGAAGCGAAGATTCTTGAGGAAATTGTTTCGTATTTGGAAGACGGTGTGACAATAGATGTTGCGCCCAATGAATCAAAGCGGATTGAAATACCACTGTCAAATGGAGAAAGTGCGTATCTTGAGATTGGGTGCACACCAATTACATTGACACGCGGAACAACAAGCGCCAGCTATAACTATACTTCAAATGGTGACTATATATTTTGGGGAGATATAAACTATGGAAGTATTGGGAGTTATAGTCATAGAGTCAACTTCAAGATAACCGCATTATCCCCTACATGCGAATTCTACATTACATCTGCGAGCGTTGAATACCAGCAGCCATCAGTTGGATATGTTAATTCTGGATCTGGCATAACGGGAAACAAAAATTATGATGTGAAGACAAGCTCTTATTCTAAAGCATACGCAAGTTTTACAATCAATGGACATGTAAATAATATATATTCGAAAATTCTTATGAACTCTATGAATCCGAATAAGATTACATTTACAATATATTATTCGCTGGCTCCAATTGATTAGTCCTGAAAATAGTGGATGCTTGTGTCTTCACTTATTGCCACAGCAAGAAAAAATACAGTTGCCAACAAAACAGCGATACCACTGGGAAGCAAGGAACAATGCAAAGCTAGGAATTCATTTTGCGTCTCTGCATCCGGTGAGTATCAAGTAAAACACAAACAACACCCCAAAGTTGGAAAAGGTACTTTGGGGTGTTGTTATTTAGGTGTGCCCGGCATGGGCAACAGCTAGGTGATGAAAGACCACTACGCGTTTGGCAGTAGGAAGCGTTAGCCGAAGGCAAGGGGGCCAAACGTGGGGGGAGGAAAAAAATCTGAAGGGAGCCAGATGTTAACAAAAAATGCTGGCTGGCAAACTCTTGAACCGATGAACAGAAATCCCATAGTAGTTTAGTATTGAACAGCACCCCATTTGTTAGACAGTATGATATACTATCTAACAAGTGGGGTGCTGTTCACAAAAGACGCTGCGGGGCTTTTACTATGTTGTAAGGGTCGATGCTTGCATCGACCCGC
>OGXR01001190.1_pt1 | contig 19736 bp, 17 predicted proteins | sample 1576331 | NCBI WGS metagenome assembly OGXR01 (sample SAMEA3541473, study PRJEB24748) | human gut metagenome | biome: human gut; feature: human-associated habitat; material: faeces | place: China | collected 2012 | reverse complement strand
GCACCAACGTCGACGAGGCCGCCCTGCTCGCCGGTCTGGAGAGCGGCAAGGTCCGCGCCGCCGGTCTGGACGTGTACGCCGACGAGCCCGCCACCAACAAGGCGCTCTACTCTCACCCGATGGTCTCCTGCACGCCGCACATCGGCGCCGCCACCGTCGAGGCTCAGAAGCGCATCGGCGCGGAGATCGTGGACATCATCTCCAAGATGTAAGCTCCTCTCTCAAACCGCAGCAAAGGGAAGCCCGCATGGGCTTCCCTTTTGTCATACTCGCGTGCTCTTTTTCATAGACTGCACCAACAACATACTTTGAGGTGTACGCTATGGAAAAAAGTCAGAACTATGTGGAGCTTTGGGGCACAGCCGGCGCGGCTCCCTCCTTTTCGCACGAGAATCACGGCGAGAGCTTTTACCGCTTTCCGCTGCGTGTGGAGCGCCTGTCCGGGCAGAGCGACCTGCCGCTCATCCTCGCCCCCTCCGCTCTGCTGGAGGGCATCGACATTGCAGAGGGCACGCCCCTGCGCGTGACCGGACAGCTCCGCTCGTTCAACAACCGCAGCGGGCACGGCAGCCGTCTGGTCATCTCCACCTTTGCCCAGTCCATCGAGCCGTGCGACGGCGGGCACTTCAACCGCATCCTGCTCTCGGGCGTGCTGTGCAAGCAGCCGACGCTGCGGCGCACGCCGCTGGGGCGCAGCATCTGCGATATGATCCTGGCGGTCAACCGCCGCTACGGGCGCGCGGACTATCTGCCCTGCATCGCCTGGGGCGGGCTGGCCCAGCGCTGCGCCGGGCTGGAGGTGGGGGACGGGGTGCGCCTTGCCGGACGGCTGCAGAGCCGCTCCTACACCAAGGTTGAGGACGGTGTCAGTCAGCAGCGGGTGGCCTACGAGGTGTCCGTGATGAAGCTGGAGCCGGTGGAGTTGGGGGATACATAGCCGGTAATCCCTGCCGGAGGGTTCCACGGACTTGTATGTCCGACCTGTTTCCGTTACAAGGAAGGAATTGGAGCACAGGGGGGAAACGATCATGAGACATGCGGGAAGAAGCATCCTGCTGGCCCTGGCGCTGTCCCGCCTTTCTGCCGCCGCATTCTTCTGAACCGGCCTTGTCTTTCATAAGATGGAGCAAACGAAGTTTAGGAGGTCCAGCTATGAAAGTGTTCCTGCTCCAGCGAAAGCGCCTGACCGCCCTGGCCTGCGCCCTGGCGGCGGCGGCCATGTTCTATGTGGTCAATTATCCTGCGGCGGTCAGCGCCTATGCCACCGACCGGCAACTGCCCATCTACTGCGTCCAGCGGGATCAGAAGATGCTCTCCATCTCCTTTGACGCAGCCTGGGGCAATGAGGATACCCAGCAGCTTATCGACATCCTGGGCAAGTATAACGTCAAGGCAACGTTTTTTGTGGTAGGCTCGTGGGTGGATAAATACCCCGAATCGGTCAAGGCGCTCCATGATGCCGGGCACGAGGTGATGAACCACTCCAACGATCACGCCCATATGTCGCAGCTCTCCAAAGAGGAGATCATTGCCGATGTGGAGGCCTGCAACGACAAGATCGAGGCGGTGACCGGCGTGCGTCCCACCCTGATCCGGCCGCCTTATGGAGAGTATGACAATAACGTGATCACTGCGATCCGCTCCATCGGCATGGAGCCCATACAGTGGGATGTGGATGTATCCCAAACAGCTTCAAGCGCTTGGTACACAACCGTTTGCTGGAAGATTTCCGCAGGGCAGATTTGAATTATGCCTTCCGCTCATCTTCGACCGTCCCTATCATTTGCCTGCTAAATACCGTTAAAAGATGTTTCCCTGGCCTTTCATAGAGGTCAAGTAGAATAAGTTTCGTAAAAATAGAAAGAGAAATGCCTTGGCATTGCTTACTACGATATGTAGCCAGTGGAGCATATGCAAACCCTCGCTGTCGTCGATATGAACATTGGATTTTATTTGAGCAGCTTCTCAGTATAATGCTGCACCTTCTCACGGCTGAATTGCTTTATTATATTTCTCGCGTCGCCTGTGCGGGTGATAAAGGACTCATTGCCGGTTTTGAGATATCCATACAGTTGGGCGTATGGATCATACCCAGCGGCCTGAATGGATGCGACGATGTGTGCGAATATGCTTTCAATCGGTGTATCCATTTACACATCCTAACCCTCCCTCTATTCTGATAAAATCATACCATATGATTGCTTTAGAATCCAGACCGTGCAGAGAATGCCACATAAAAATAATGGCTGCCGACGGGGATCCTCTAAACAGGTATGGTAGCGGAAAAAGAAATGGTGTAACCCCGACTCTCGGAGTTACACCGTTTTCTTGATGGAACGCTATCTTTCCCTTTCAAGCAGAATCATTCGCGTTGGCCATACAGGATTTATGTATCAATGAGCCATCAGATTATAGAGCATCGTGGCGGCCTGTGCGCGTGTTGCGTTGGCAAGGGGCTGGAAGTATCCACCGGGCTCTCCAGCAACCATCCCAAGCCCCTGGGCCAGCGCCGCATAGCCGAGATCCGCTGCGGGAATGCTGCCCTGGTCGGCAAACTTCGTATGGAAGATGCCGTTCAGCCGTGCAACCGGGCCATATCCCATGGCGTCCAGAATCATCCGCACCGTGTCAATCCGGCTGAGGATGGCGGTATCCTTGCGCGCGGCCCTCTGAAGCAAGCCCATCTCATAGGCAACTTCATACAGCCGGTCGGCGGCCCCTTCCTGACCTGCGTCGTACAGGTATCCTTCGGTGCTGGCCAGCAGCGCGATCAGATCCAACTGGGTCAGCGCGCGGTTGGGTTCAAATTTCCCGCCGGTATAGCCCACGCGGTACTTTGCCAGAGCCTCAACCTTCGATTTCGCCCAGTGGTCGGCAAGGTCGCTGTATGAAATGCCATCATCCTCGCCTGCCCAACTGTGCTCTACCGGTTTCCCGGTCTTGGCGTCAATCCCCGCAAAAGAAGTTTCCCGCTCCAGTTGATAGCCCAGCACTAGCTTATAGAGGTATCCGATCCCATAGTCCTTCAGTGGCGCGTATTCCGGCTTGGAATAGTCCACGGCGGTGGGAACCGACACATACTGGAGATCGACCGTATAGGTATTGAGCCATGCATCCAGCGCTTGCTCTGCGGTAATGATGCCCGCTTCCGTATCAAAGGTCACAGCGTCATCAAACTGTTTCTCGTAGTAGCTGATGGAGCCGTCGGTGGCGTCTACCCCCACCTGGATACTGTTGGCTGGGAAGAAATAGCCGTTAGCCTTTTGCGCAAAGGTAAAGGTGTGGGAAATCTGCCATTCCTGCTCCATGGCATCCAAGCTGTCATACAGCCCGGTCTTGGCGAATTGCGCGCCGCATTGTTTGTCCAAAAATGCCTTGGCAGTTTTTGCGGCGGCATCCGCATTCACAGAGCGGGTAACCGCCTCATCCGGCATCCACGCGGAGCTGCTGACCCGAAGAAGCTGGCCGGTCTTGGCATCCATGACGACGGTACGGCGCCAAGAGACGCCATTTACCTGCCGGCCATAGCACAGGGTCGCTGTGACGGCATCGTCATCATCGTTTTCTCTTGGAACGGTGTAGTTTGCGGCGGAGAGGGTATAGGCTTTCAGCCCGAGTTCCGTGATGGCGCGCGCCTTGGCGTCCAGCTCATCGCGCGTCAGCGCGCCCTCCAGCAACGCCGCGCCGCTTTGCTCGGCGTCTGTCAGCCCCGCCTCTGGGGCGGCATCTTCTGTGGTAGCATTATCGCTGCCGGCGGAAGCCCTCGGCTCGCCTTTGGTCACATCCTGCTCCAACTCCGTCAGATTCACCAGCTTGCCGGTGGCGGCGTCCACATAGTAGTCGTCGCCGTATTCCGGCAGATACCGCAGGACAGCCTTTGTGCCGTCCTCCTGCTCGAGAACATATTCCAGCCGCAGCGCCAGCGTTTCGCGCAGCGCTTTGCCAGCCTGGTCGGGCAGGATCTTTGGCGTGGCGGAGGGGATGCCGCCAATGACTGCCCCATTCAGATCGTCACGGTAGAAAGACATAATCTTGTTGTCCTTGCACCGGACGGAAATGTTGTACGTGAGCCCTGCGGAGAGGCCGTTTATAAGGACTTCGCCCCGGAACCGGTAGCTTGTGGTGTTCAGCCCATCCGTTCCGCGGTCCTCGATCACGAGGCTTTCGTTTGCAGTCAGAACCTTGTCCATAAAGTCCATGGCCGCGCCGCGGGCGGCATCCCTGCTGCCGGCGGGAAAACTCGGGGCAAAAGCGCCGGAACGGGGTTCCTCATGATTTTCGTAGACATGGTAGCTGAGGATTTTGCCATCTTCGGTGGCAGAAATGGAGAGGTTTCCGGCAGAACCGTTCCACTCCAGCTCCCAGGTGGGCGCCAGAATCTCCTCGCGCAGGTTCCCGTAGAATTCCGTGTAGGGGGTCGTATCCAGGCCAAGCGTCCTTTTGACCTGGGCCGTTACGGTGGACAACCGCTCATTCGCCGACTGTGCAGCAGCGGGAACGACCAGCGAACAGGCCATAACGAAGGCCAATGCCAGAGATAACAGTTTGCGTTTCATGCCGATACCTCCTAATAAAATCTGATATTGTACTCATGGGTATACTATTATATTAGTAGACGAAAAATATAGGGAAATGTTCCATACCAAATAGGAAAAAATACATCCGGGTTGAATGCCAAACTAACTTCGTGTTTGGCTTTTTCTCGCAAAAATTGCAAGACTAACTTCCGGTTTGCCACATTTGCCGTCATAGGGAACCGGAAAAATCCGCATTTTCAGCGGCGCATGGGGTCAAAATCAAAAAACTTGCGTAAAAAAGGCCGCACAAAGGTACAGCCCGGAAAATACGGTTTGCAAGAGTAACTTCCGGTCTTTCGGGGGGAGTATATGTGTACCCTCCTGTCTGAATCGGCTTGTTTACTTGACTAACTTTGCGGTTAAATTCACATCATCCGGTGGTATCAGGGTTAAACCCATCCTCCGGATTGTCTCGGTCCCAAATCGCTCCATGGCCACTTCTATCGGCGTTCTGTTGCCCAGTCCGGGCCGCTTTGTGCTGTTGATGTGACTCATCATTAAGTCTACCTTCTCCTGCGTCAAGCCGTCCAGAGAGGTGCCGTGGGGAACGATATATCGAATATACTCATGGTTCTTTTCTATGACGCCCTTCTGGTCAGAACAGCGTGGCTGGCAGTAGAAAAGGTGGGTACGGCGAGTACCATCCTGCCGGTATTCAAACAACTCCGGATCCGCAAACTCCGTTCCGTCATCTGTGAGAATCACCGGCAGCATTCTGTTAAACAGAGCATCTCCCAGCATATCCTCCAATCGGTTCATGGCAGCTACGGTATTGTCCATCGCCTTGCTATCCAGGAGAAATGCCAGCATCAGTTTTTCTTCGCACCAAAACAGCGTCAGCAGGACTTTACCGCCCTTGGTTCCCTCTACGGTGTCCATCTGCACAATGTGCTCTGTCGGGTTCTGGAGCAGCCACTCTTTGAAGTTCTTATAGTGATGCCCAACTTTCTTGCGAGGACTGGTTTTCGGCTCTTTTGTGAGATTCCGTTTCTTATACCGCACACTTCGCCGCATATCAAGGCTTTTTGCACTCAAATATCCTGCACTGATGTAGCGATACAGGGTTCTTTCTTTGCAAGGGATCTCGTCCTCGTGGGTGGCTATAGATAGCCCACCAGAAGCATCTTGAACATACAGACGGGATCCACAGATGGGTGCCCGATAGAGGGATAATATGGTGCAAGCAAGTCGTATATGAACTCGAAGGATATGACCCGGTCAATTTTCCGCAATAAATGTTTCTCTGGGATCAAGGATTCCATATCCACGAAAACCATTGCCATTTGCCCATCTCACCGTCCCATCATGCTCTATCCCTCCTATTATAATATGTTTAGGGTTAAGGCACGGCAGCCAGCCGTGTCTTTTTCCATATCATTGCCTAAGCTACAATAAGGGGAGCAACTGGCTGACCAATCCCTCCTTGGGCTTTCATGTCCGATATTAAGACTGTCAGCCATCCCCTTATTGCGGCGTTCGATTTGAGCAGGTTGAGCCATAGAGTTCGCGTCACCCAATAGATTGAATCGGCAATGAGAAAAAGATGGATTCCGGTTGCAAATTCGTATTGGAGGTAGATACATGAACTCTGTTGGCATTGACATTTCCAAAGGAAGAAGTATGGTGGCCGCCATGCGCCCCTTTGGAGAAGTTGTCATCTCATCCTTTGAAGTACATCACACCGACAGTGAACTGAGCGAGCTGGCAAAACTGCTCAAAAGCCTGGACGGTGAGACTCGTGTGGTCATGGAGGCCACTGGGAACTACCATGCGCCGGTAGCGCAGCTGCTCCATGATGCTGGACTATATGTTTCCGTTGTCAATGCAAAGCTGGTGCACAGCTACGGGAACAACGATTTGAGGCGTGTCAAGACCGACCGGAAGGACGCCGTAAAGCTGGCGAACTATGGCCTTGACCGCTGGCTTACCTTGCCAAGATATATTCCGGAGGAAAACACTCGGCTGTTGCTGAAAAATTGCTACCGTCAGTACCGGCAGTATTCCAAGGTACAGACTGTTCTGAAGAATAATTTGATTTCCTTGTTGGACACGGTTTTCCCAAATGCAAACCGCCTGTTCAACAGCCCTGCTCGCGCCGATGGAAGCGAGAAGTGGGTAGATTTCGTAGCGGAGTTTTGGCATTGCAAGTGCGTTTGCGAGCGCTCCGAAAAGGCATTCGTGAACAAGTACCAGCGGTGGTGCCGAAAGCATGGGTACAACTTCAGCGAGGATAAAGCACACGCCATTTACGATGAAGCCAGCGGGCATATTGGCGTCATGCCGAAGGCTGAAACCACGAAGCTGCTTGTGGAGCAGGCTGTATCTCAACTCAGAACCACTTCGGCTGCGCTTGCTGCTCTCAAACAGGAAATGCACTCTCTGGCCTCTCAACTGCCGGAATATCCTGTTGTCATGGAGATGTTTGGTATTGGGCCGACTCTCGGCCCACAGCTTATGGCCGAGATTGGCGACGTGCGCCGTTTTTACTCTAAGAAAGCCCTTGTGGCTTACGCCGGCATTGATGCCCCGCCCAACGACTCCGGCGATGTAATCGGCAGGCACAAGAGCATGAGCAAGGTCGGTGCATCATCTCTGCGCCGGACCCTATTCCTTGTCATGAGCATCTATTTGCAGACATCACCACCGGATGAACCGATCTACCAGTTCATGGATAGAAAGCGAACCGAGGGCAAGCCCTACCGCGTCTACATGATGGCATCTGCGAACAAATTCCTGCGGATCTACTACGCTACTGTGAAAGCTTACTTAGAATCTTTAGAACAGATCTGACCTTATCATATCGCTCTGGTTGGCCGCCGTTTCATTTTGAGATGCGCAGCGGCCTGATTAGGCGCGCCATTTTTCTCTTTTCAGTATTTTGATTTTCCCCCCTTGACAAAACTTAGCAGGTCTTACGGTTATTATACCACATAGAGGCTTCTGGCACTACTTTGTCAACAGGTCCCTTATCTTACCTTATCCGACTTTCTCTGAAGCCAACGAGAGGATTGACCGCTATTCCTGCCATTGAATTTCTGGATGAACACCTACAACCTTTCAGCAGCTTTTTGGCAATCTTTGAAATCAGCAAGGATGATATTCTTGTACCCGTTGGATCCAAAGGTGCATTGGACAGCTACAAAGGTGAACTTGAAAAATCTCTGTCAGCGCTGAAGCAAAAACGAGATGATCATCCCGAATTGTTTGAAACAGACGACAGTAGTGATTCTGGGAAAAAATCGCTTTTGGATGCGCTTTATGAAGAGGGCGTTATCCCCACCTATTCTTTCCCAAAAAATGTTGTTAGCACATACATTTCCGATATAAGTGGGAGAGTAAAGCATCAGGTTGAGCGCGGATTAGATGTTGCCATTGGCGAATATGCGCCTGGCAGAGCGATTGTTGTTGATAAGACGACCTACCAGATCGGTGGCTTGTATTATCCTGGAGGAGAGCGAAGCGAAAAGACTGCTGCATCTCCAGCCAAAGCATTTATTCAGGATGCAAGCTACTGGAAAAGCATTCGCACCTGCAGTCAGTGTGGTTGGTTTGGCTTAGAAGAGGATAACCCTGATACTTGTCCTTTCTGTGGCAATAGCGCATTGACAAATATGTTGCCAATGCTACGCCCATGGGGATTCGCACCACGAAATGCCACATCCATTGAAACAGCACAATTGAATGAAGAATACTCAGCAACTCAGCAACCTCTATATTCCACACTACCCGATGCAGATGATGTTACGGCGGTTAATGGATGTGCCAACATCCGAATGGCGGTTCGTCCCAATCAGCGAATCATCATGCTTAACAATGGTGTTAGTGGTAAGGGATTCACAATCTGCTGCGACTGCGGTGCTGCAATGCCCGGAGATGACCCCGCTGTCCTTAAGGATGTTTTACGCCCGTATAGATCCAAATTCATTAAAACGCGTTGCAAACATAGTGATACAATCAATGTGAATCTCGGATACGACTTTGTTACAGATATGCTTGTTCTGGAATTTGCTTTAGATCGAAAGCAGATTGATATTAATCCCACCAGAAATTCTTGGCTTAATCGTGCGGGACAGTCTCTTGCAGAAGGTTTGCGTTTGGCTGCGTGTCAGGAATTGGACATTGAATTTACAGAACTTGTGACTGGTTATCGTGTTAGGCAAAATCGTAAAGGAGATTTCGTTGATATCTACTTATATGACAGCCTCTCCAGTGGTGCCGGCTATGCCGTTAGCATTGAATCCTCCATTCGCCAGTTACTTACCAAAACTCAAGAACTTCTTGAAGGCTGTACCTGCGACAGTGCGTGCCACAGGTGCCTAAAGCACTATCGAAATCAATATATCCACAGCGTTCTGGATCGTAAGGCTGCACTTGATTTGTTGAACTGGGGAGAAACAAGAGCAAGAGTATCTGCGGTCCCACAGGGAGAGCAGCAGCATCTTTTGAAATCTTTGGAACAGATACTACAGATTTCTGGCGTACACATTGATGTTAGTCATGCGCCAATTTTTGCGGAGGGAAAGTATAGTAAGAAAAAGATAATCGTATATCCAGCCATGTGGTCGAAACCCATGTCTACAGATACTATTTTTGTGAGTGATGCTAATCTGAAATATGCCAAGCCCTATGCGTTGAAAACCATTTTAGACAATTTATAAGTATGAAAGCCGCAAATCACTGTTTAGCTGATTTGCGGCTTCTCTAACATAAAATGCGATGGAAGTTACGAAAATACTTGTTCTTGTTAATATCCAATTGTGTCATGGGGGAAGGGGTTGCAGTCCAGGAGCTCCAGCAGCTTCCGCTGCAGTTCCTTCTCTCCCAAACGGCCGCAGGCGTTCAGGATCGCCTCCTGAGGCCGGTCCACATAGGCGCTCTGGAACAGTTGGCGGGCCAGGCGGTCATCCCACTTCAGCTCCTCCACCGGCAGCGGCAGCATATCGTCGCTGGCCAGCAGGTCATACAGATCCCAGCCCAGCAGTTGATTGGCCGCCTCCTCGTTCTGGAGGTGTTCTTCCGCCGTGTTGAGCAGCAGTTTCGCCATCTCAAGGGCGGTCTGGGGATCACGCCGGCCAGTTTCCACCAGGAGATCCATGGTGTGCATCTCCGCCAGTTCCTCCTCAGACCAGCGGCTGGCCGCCTGGGGGAAGGCAGCAATGAGCAGATCCCGGCAGGCCCACTCATTTTCGTCAAAGTCCCACCGGCGCACCATGTCCTCCGGCTCAGCCCGGGAAAACCTGCGGGGCGGTTCCTCCTCAGAGGTATCCGTCACCGTGACGGTGACCTGAACGGATGGCGTGGCCGCCTGCATCAGTTTGGCCTTTTCCGAGGGATGGAGCGAGGAAATGCTGCCGAAATCGCCGCAATAGCCGCACTCCCGCCGGCTGCCCCGGATTTTTACGGGACTGCCGCAGTGCGGGCAACGAATGGCCGCCATAGAGGACGCCTCCCTTCCTGCTGCCATTGTACCGAGGAGCCGCCTGTTTGACAAGACCTATCGGCTCAGCATCCAGGCAATGCCGGCGGCGGTGCGCTCCGCCGCATGGTCGTGGTGGTTGCCGGGGTTCAGTTGGAATACTGTGTCGATCCCCTTGTCCTGATAGAATGCCTGGATTTCCTCCGTGTTCTGCCGGACGCTCCGCAGGATCGGGTTCCGGGTCTTGCTCTCCTTGTCTCCCAGGGAGAAGTACACGCAGTCCGGCCGGCGCTTTGGCTCGTGGGAGAAGATGTACTCCTTCATGCCGGGAAACCAGAGGGAACCGGACATGCTGCCCACCCGGGAAAACAGATCCGTCCGGTAGATGGCGTACAGGGCAAACAGCCCGGCCAGAGAGTACCCGGCGATTCCTCGCCAACAAGGGACGCCGGCAATCTTTTTCTCTGCCGTTGCAATAATCTCCTCGGTCAGAAGCCGCAGATAGTCGTCTGCGCCGCCAGTGCAGGCATCAGCATTTCTGAAGGCAGGCGGACTGTCCCAGGGAACCATATCGTGGTTCCAGTCCAGATCACTGATGGCCACCAATGTGAACGGCGGACAGCCGGCAGTCTGCGTGGCTTCGTATACCTTCTGTCCCTCGTTGGAGAAGGTATTAAGGTAGATAATAGGTGCGTTTACTTCAAAACTTGGGAAAATGGATATCGTTTTGCCCTTTGTTGATAAAGTGTACATAGCTTGAATCATCCGCTTTCTATTTTGACAGATGGTGTCATACAGAATAGTCCTGCTTATTGGACAAATATAATGCTAAACTAATTTTCCGATGAAAAGAAACAGGATATATCAAAGCTGGATAGCTTTGTTGATATTTGCCAACAACTCCTTGTCGGATTTTGAAATTCCAGTTATACTAAGTACAATATACATCCACAAAGAGAAGATAGGAAGAGTGAAATATAATGCTGCCTCCTGGCCTCTACGAACAAGTCATCAATACCGCCCTGAACCGCGAGCTTTCGGAGATTCCCGACGCCCGTAAATCGGTTGCGCCCATTGACAAAGCAGAAGCCTCCAGGGTGTTGGCGCAGTATCTGGCGGATGTGGTGCAAAGGGGTTTGGAGAATGTATTGGACAACGGCGGGGGTATCTCTGCGCAGATCGGCCTCGCCAATCAGATTGTAGACCTCATCCAAAACACAACCCAAGAAGCTGACTTTGCCGCGTTGAGCGTTGAAGCGCGGGCGGAGCAGCTTCTTGCACTTTTACGGGAGCAGGACCCCCGGCTGGCGGTGGGCAAGACGGCTGCCGACCTGAGCCGACCAGAGACCTCCATCGCCCAGAGCAGCCTGTTCACCGGGGCCATTCATGAGCCCCAGATGTACACGGAGCTCAAAAAGGAGATCGTCTCCGCCGACCGAATTGACATGCTGGTGTCCTTTATCAAGTGGAGTGGCCTTCGGCTTTTGATGGACGAGCTGCGGGAGTTTACCCAAAACGGAGGTAAGCTGCGAATCATCACCACCTCCTACATGGGGGCCACCGATGTGAAAGCCATTGAGGAGTTGCGGGCCCTGCCCAACACCAAAATCAAGGTCAGCTACGACACTAAGCGCACCCGCCTCCACGCCAAGACCTATGTCTTTTACCGGAATACCGGCTTCACCACCGCCTATGTGGGCTCCTCCAACCTATCCAACGCCGCCATCTCCAGCGGTTTGGAATGGAACGTGAAGGTGACCCGCCGGGATCTGCCGGAGACCATTGACAAGATTGCCGCCACCTTCGAGAGCTACTGGAATTCCAACGAATTTGAGTATTACTCCGAGGATCAGAAGGAGCGGCTGGCCCGGGCGCTGAAAGCGGAAAAATACTTCGACGTAAACAACGCCGAAGTCTACACCATGGATATTGCGCCCTACTCTTACCAGCAGGAGATCCTGGACAAGCTGGAAGCGGAGCGCGCCGTCCGGGGCTACACCCGCAACCTGGTGGTGGCTGCCACCGGCACCGGCAAGACGGTGATCTCCGCCCTGGACTACAAGCGATTTTGCAAGCAGCACCCCGGAAAGCCCTGCCGGTTGCTCTTTGTGGCCCACCGGGAGGAGATTCTGCGGCAGAGCCTGTACACCTTCCGGGCGGTTTTGAAGGACGCCAATTTCGGGGAGCTGTTTGTGGGCAGCTACCGGCCGGAGGGCATTGACCACCTATTTTTATCCATTCAAACCTTCAACTCGCAGGATTTCACCGCCAAGACCGCACCGGATTTTTACGACTACATCGTGGTGGACGAGTTCCATCACGCGGCGGCGCCTACCTATCAGAAGCTGTTGTCCTACTATCAGCCCCAGATCCTCCTGGGCCTGACCGCCACTCCGGAGCGTATGGACGGCAAGAGCGTGCTGCCCTACTTCAGCAACCGGATCGCTGCGGAAATCCGCTTGCCGGAGGCCATTGACCGCAAGCTGCTGTGTCCCTTTCAGTATTTCGGCGTCACCGATACAGTGGATCTGAACACCCTGAAATGGAGCGCCGGCGGCTACGACAGAAATGAGCTTTCCAAACTTTACAGCCTCAGCGGCGCCGTGGCCAACCGCCGCGCCGATCTGGTAGTGTCCTCGCTCCTCAAGTATGTGACCGATATCGACGAGGTGAAGGGCCTGGGCTTCTGTGTGTCCATCGAGCACGCGGCGTTTATGTGCCGCTATTTCAATAGTCACGGCATTCCCTCTATTTTCCTGACCGGAAAATCCTCCGATGAGGAGAGAAAAGCCGCCAAAGGGCGGCTGGTAAGCGGCGAGGTCCGTTTCATCTTCGTGGTGGACATCTACAACGAGGGCGTAGACATCCCGGAGGTCAACACGGTGCTGTTCCTGCGGCCCACTGAGTCTTTGACCATTTTCCTCCAGCAGTTGGGGCGTGGCCTGCGGCTTGCGGAGAATAAAGAATGCCTGACCGTGCTGGACTTTATCGGCCAGGCCAACAAGCGGTATAACTTCGAGGACAAGTTTGCCGCCCTGTTGTCCAACACCACCCGCAGCGTGACCCGGGAGATCAAGGACGGCTTTGTCTCCGCGCCCAAGGGCTGCTATATCCAGTTGGAGAAGAAGGCGGCCAAGTACATTTTGGACAACATTCGCGCCTCCTACGGCAATACCGCCGGGCTGGTGTCCCGGGTGGCCAGCTTCGCGGAGGACAGTGGTCTGGAGCTGACCCTGGCAAACTTCCTGGACTATTACCACCTGGACCCCAGGGCACTTTACAAGTTTTCCTCCTTCTCACGCCTCTGCGCCCGGGCGGATGTGATTGCGGATTTCAGCGAGCCGCTGGAGGAAATGCTCACGAAGGCCCTTGGCCGGCTGGCCGTTGTGGACTCCCGGCGTTGGATTCATTTTTTGCTGGACCAGCTGCCCCGGCTGGACGATGTGGACTTTACGGCGCTGGGTGAGCTGGAGCAGCGGATGCTCCAGATGTTCTATGTGACCGTTTGGGGCAAGGCGGCCGAGAGTTGGGCCTCCGATGAGGTGCTGGACAACCTGTACGCCCTTTGGGACAGCCCGGTGCTGTTGAGAGAGTTTCTGGATCTGCTCCGCTACCGGTATGAGCAGATTGATTTCATTGATGAGCCGGTGGATTTGGGCTTTGACTGCCCGCTGGACCTCCACTGCACCTATACCAGGGATCAGCTGCTGGTGGCACTGGATTTCCTGAAGCCGGCCACAGTGCGTGAGGGTGTGAAGTGGTTGCCGGAGAAGCAAGTGGATGTGTTCTTTGTGACGCTGAACAAGGCTGATAAGGACTACTCGCCCACCACCATGTATCAGGATTACTCCATCAACGAAAACCTGTTCCACTGGCAAAGCCAGAACACCACAGCGGAGAATTCGCCCACTGGTCAGCGATACATCCATCATCGAGAGCGTGGAAGTAAGGTGTTGTTGTTTGTCCGGGAGTTCAAAGCGGACCGGGCCACAGGAGGTGCAGGAGCCTATACCTTCCTGGGCACGGCAAACTATGTGAAGCATGACGGGAGCAGGCCCATGAATATCACCTGGAAGCTGGACCGGCCAATTCCGGCGAAGTTTTTGAAGAAGACAAATAAATTGGTGGTGGGATAAATGACTGAAGTGGTTGCAGCCCTGATCTGGGATCAGGATAAGTTTATGATCTGCCAGCGCCCGGCCCACAAGGCCAGAGGGCTGCTGTGGGAGTTTGTGGGCGGCAAGGTGGAACCAGGCGAAACCAAGGAGCAGGCGCTGATCCGGGAGTGCCAGGAGGAAGTGGCCGTCACGCTGAATGTAGGCAAAGTGTTCATGGATGTAATCCACGAATACCCCGATCTGACGGTCCATCTGACCCTGTTCCATGCTACCATCCGGGAAGGCACCCCACAGAAACTGGAACACAACGATATTCGTTGGATTACGGTGGATGAGATCGATCAGTATGCGTTTTGCCCGGCGGATGAGGAGATTTTGAATCAGCTGAAGAAGAGATAAAGCAGAGAGGTGCAGCATGGAAAATTTGTCTTTATTCCATGTATCTGAACCGGTACAGGATCAGATGAGATTTCATCACTCCAACACATTGGATGTTGTAAAAATGGAGTTTTCCAGCACGGAGAGCCTATCCTGGCAGGAGCTATTCTCCGGGTTTGATACGCTCCACGCCATTACATATTCTTCTGGAATCAGCTTTATTTACCGCCTGTTAGATTTTTTTGAGGAAGCAGAGGTCATCTTTGGCTGTGATGAAGTGCTTTCTTACTCCCTGCAAGAGGTTATGGCCTATCAATATAAAACCATTGAGCGAATGCGGGAGACTGCCGGGAAAATGAAGTTGAATCTGGCCTCTCGCATTGAGCAGGAAACGTTGCGCTTTTATGTAGCCCGTAATGTCCTGTCCCATGAAAAGATTTATCTGCTTTCGGCGAGAGACGGTCGAAAGCGGGTCATTATGGGATCGGCCAACATGTCTTTTTCGGCATTTGGAGGTAGGCAGCGAGAGAATATCTGCTATATTGACGGAGACCCGGCTTACGATTGGTATTGGAGCTGCTACTGTCAGCTACGGGAGGACAGTACCGATCAGATTGCAAAGGAATCCATGCTATGTGCAGACGATGGAGAAAATCTGGAAGAACTACCGATTGCCAGAACAGTTTTTGTGAAAAAAGCACTGGTTTTGCAGCCGGCAGAAGATGCATGTGAAGAAGTGAGATTTGTTCTGGATATTAAAAATCTTGCTGCCAAATTTGCGCCTTCTGTGCCCAAACCTGATAAAAAGGGAAAGCTGTTGCTCTCGCCCGAAAAAATTAGGACAGTCCGCCGCCAAGTGGTGACAAACAAAGAAAAGGAGAGAGAACTCCGGAGCGAATATCCTCAGTTGGAGGTGTTTCCTGATGAAGGCATTGCAAAGCTCAATGATGTTATCCTGGATTTGTCTCCGCCGAAGGAAGAAATCGAAAAAGATGTGGGGCTGTTCTTCAAATACATGGATGGATATGAGAAGTTTCACGGCGATGTGAAGGGGTTGCAACGGCGATATTACGAATTTGCCAACTGGTATTTCTGCTCGCCTTTCATGGCCTGTATGCGTGATATGGCTGTGCGGTACAACCAGAATCTACTCCCTTACCCTGTGTTTGGACTGGTATATGGGCAAAGCAAAGCAGGTAAGACCAGCTTTTTGGAAACGCTACTGAAAATGATGATTGGTCAGAAGACGAAAATCTCTGCTCCTGAGTTTACGCGCTCCAGCACCGAAGGGCTCAAACGGACTGTAAAGGGCGCGCCAATTATTGTAGATGATTTGACCAACACCCGTTTTAACCAGCATGCCATTGAAACCATAAAAAATGATGACTTCGGTGTAGCGGATAATCTTCTGCACTATCCGGCAGTCGTCATCAGTGCAAACGAGGATGTAAAAGCCGTTGCGCCGGAAGTGATCCGCCGTACCGTAATCTGTCGGGTGCAGGCAGGTCTTACCAACACGGAAGTCATGCGCAGCAGCATTGTGCGTACAGTACAACGTGAAGTAGGAACCGCCTTGTACCGAGAATATCTGCGCCGAATGCTGGCGATTACGTCAGATCTGTTGGAAGAAATAAAAAGCGACGAATCTGGGAGCGCACCAGACATTTTGGCAGAATCCTCTCGTGTATTAATGGAGATTTTTAAGGAATATTCGGAAATGGCCTGCCCAGAGTATATACGCCACCTTACATTGGAGGACTATTTCAGCGAGAAAGTGACTGGCAGTTATGCCATCAAAACCATTCGCAATGCCTGGAATACCAGCCGGTCGTCCTTCGAAATTTCTGAACGAAATAACGAGATCCGGTATAATGCCGGAGCCACATGGGAAGCAGACCGCATTCTCAAAGAACTTCCCGAAACACTGGAAGCCCATAAATCCAGAGAGTGGGTTGTGATGAATTTGGGGGAAGCAAAGACTTTCTTTGATATCCCTTTCAAAAAGTCCTGGCTGAATCGTTTCCGGAAGAGGTGAGAGGATGGAAAAATATTACAAGTTAGTGCGTGACCGTATTCCAGAAATTATCGAAGCCCATGGGAAAACCTGCATCTGCGAAACGATTTCTGACGAGGACTACATATCACTCCTGGACCAGAAGCTGAACGAGGAGCTGGCGGAGTATCAGGAGAGCAAATCCCTGGAGGAACTGGCCGACCTTCTGGAGGTTATGCAGGCCGTCGTGAAGGCCCGGGGCTGGACCTTGGAGGAATTGGAGCGGGTGCGGGCGGACAAGGCTGCCAAACGGGGCGGATTTGAGAAGAAAATCCTGCTGAAGGAAGTGAATGAGGAGTGCTGAATGGATATTGTACGAGCAAAAGAGCTATTATCTGCTTTAGCTGATGGCATTGATCCTTTCACCGGCGAGCTGTTACCGCAAAACCATGTGTGCAATCAACCTGAAATGATACGGGCCTTTCATGAAGTTTTGAATGCAGTCCCTTCTATATCCAAAAAGAAAAGCCTGCCCCGAAATGCAGGAAAACCTTGGACAGATATTGAGGAAGAAAAGCTGCTGGACGAGTTTGACTCAGGGATGACAACTTCTGCTATTGCCAAGGAACACGGAAGAAGCAGAGGAGCTATTGAGTCCAGATTAGCGGATCTCGGGAAGATCGCAGATACATACTTTAACAGGAAACCGAGGTGACCTCCATGCCAACCTACCGCTCCGCCTCCGGCAGCAGCGCCGAGGACCTGTTCATCGAACTGTTCTCCGACACCTTCGGCGCCGAAAAGGCCGGCTATCTCTACTCCCAGTACCCATTCTCCGACATCTACCAGAACAGCCGGTTTGCCGACTTTCTGATTGAAAACGGTGGGCGGAAGGTGGCCATAGAGGTCGACGACGAGGCCTCCCACAACCCCAAGCTGATCTCCCAGAATAAGTTTTACGACGACCTGCTCAAGCAGAACAGCATGATCTACCTGGGCTGGGATGTGTACCGCTGGGCGGTGCGGCAGATGCAGCAGCAGCCGGAGACTGTCAAGGACGAATTGCGGGTATTCCTGGGCCAGCACCCCAGTTTCAAGGAGATCGAGGACTACCTCCCCACCCAGCGGGGCAAGTCCCTGGACGGCTCCCAGCTGGAGCTGAAGGAGCACCAAAAGCAGGCCCTGGCAGCGCTGGAGGAGATGCGCTGCAATTTTGAGACCATCGCCCTGCTCTACCACGCCACTGGTACCGGCAAGACGGTGACCGCCGTCATGGACGCCAAGCGCTTCGGCAAGCGAACCCTGTTCCTGGCCCACACGGTGGAACTGGTAGATCAGGCCACCAAGACCTTCCGGGAGCTGTGGCCCCGGGCCACGGTGGGCCGCTATGTGGAGAGCATGAAGCAGGGCAACGCCTTCGTGGTCTGCGGCAGCACCCAGAGCGTGGCATTGAATCTGGAGCGGTTCAAGCCGGATGACTTCGGCTATATCATCGTGGACGAGGCACACCACGCCTCCGCGGATACATACCAGAAGGTCCTATCCTACTTTACGCCGGAATTCACCCTGGGCCTGACCGCCACGCCGGAGCGGGCCGACGACAAGAACATCCTGGACATCTTCAAAAATACCGCCCACAAGCTGGACATCCAGACCGCCGCGGAGATTGGCGAGCTGGTGCCGGTGCGGTGCATCCGCATCCATACCAACATCGATCTGACCAAGGTGCGGTTCAACAGCGTCCAGTACAACATCCGGGACCTGGAGAGCAAGATCTATGTGCCGGAGCGCAACCAGCTCATCGTGGACACCTGGCTCCAATATGTGAAGGACAAGCGGACGGTCATCTTCTGCGCCTCCGTCAAGCACGCCCAGGAGATCGCCGGACGGCTCCACGACGCCGGTGTGGCTGCCGAGGCCGTGTCCGGTGAGGTAAAGGCCAGCGACCGCCGGGAGGTGCTGGCCCGGTTTGAAAAGGGCGAGACCAAGGTACTGTGCGCCTGCGATCTGCTCAATGAGGGTTGGGATTGCCCGGCCACGGAAGTGCTGTTCATGGCCCGGCCCACCATGTCCAAGGTGCTCTATACCCAGCAGCTGGGCCGGGGGATGCGGCTGTCCCCCGGCAAGGAGAGTCTGATGGTGTTTGATTTCGTGGACAACGCCAGCCAGTACAACATGCCCTACTCCATGCACCGTCTGTTCCGGCTAAAGGAGTACAAGCCCGGCGCCCTGGTACTGGGCACAAAACAGCAGAAAACCGCCGAACAGGGGCTTTATGACAAGGGCGAACGCCCGGATGCCCTCATCGACTGGCCAGTGGATGCCCTGGACTACGAACTGGTGGACATCTTCAACTGGCAGGAGGAGGCCGCCGGCACGATCTCCCAGATGGAGTTTGTCCGTCGGGTGGACGTGCAGGCCGAGACCATCGAGCGGTATGTCCGGGATGGCCTGCTGGTGCCCGACCTGGTGGTGCCCATGAGCGAGCACCGGACCTTCAAGTATTTCAAAGAAGAGACCCTCCAGAAATATGCGGAGCAGTACGGCTGGACGCTCATCGACGACTCCAACCGCAAGGATCTGTTTCTGGATATGGTACATCAGATGGATATGAGCTACTCCTACAAGCCGGTACTACTCAAGGCGGTACTTCTGTTTGCCGATGACAAGGGACGGGTGAGGCTCAGCGACATCGTCACCTACTTCCGGGAATTCTACGAGGCCCGCCGGGCTGCTGGGCTGGTGGTGGAAAAGGCCAACAGCATCTACGCCAAGGGCGGCTATACCGATGCTCAGGCCCAGCGGAATATCCTGTCCAACCCTTTCAAGCGGTTCGAGGACATGCAGATGCTCCACCACACCAAGACTTTGGGTGTGATCCAGGTGGACGAGTCCGTGTGGAAGAAGCTGACCCGGGAGGAGAAGCAGGAGATCGAGCGGATCTGCGACGAGAAATTGGCAGACTATTATCAGCGGTTCAAGTAATATCCACAGAGAAAGGAAAAGTGCGGGATGAAAGTCATCTGCTTCGGCGACTCCAACACCTACGGCTACGACCCTCGGGGCTATTTCGGCGGGCGCTATGATGCGGACAGTCGATGGGTGGACATCCTGGCCACGGAGACTGGATGGACTGTCTGCAATATGGGGCAGAATGGCCGGGAAATCCCATCTGTCGTTCCCGCCCTGCCTGCCGACACGGATCTGCTGATCGTTATGCTGGGGACCAACGACCTGCTCCAGGGCCAGAGCCC
>OGXR01001187.1_pt1 | contig 19802 bp, 19 predicted proteins | sample 1576331 | NCBI WGS metagenome assembly OGXR01 (sample SAMEA3541473, study PRJEB24748) | human gut metagenome | biome: human gut; feature: human-associated habitat; material: faeces | place: China | collected 2012 | reverse complement strand
GCCGTGAGCGTAACGCAGTATTAGTCAAAAACACGGCGTAAAACCTAAGTTCGTAATATTATCTGTTGGCATAAGACAAGGCACACGAGCGGCTTAATACTTTACCGTATAAGCCGTGGGCGAAACGCAGTATTAGTCAAAAACATGGCGTAAAACCTAAGTTTGTATTATTATCTGTCGGCATACAATCTCTTTTCGTCACAAAAAAAGGACTTGCTTTTGCAAGTCCCCTTTTCTCTTTTTATTACAGTTTGTTGCCGCAGTTATTGCAGTATGCGCTGTCGGCGGAATTATTTTCGCCACAGTTATCGCAGGTTTTTGCAAGCGGCTTTCCGCACGCCTTGCAGAACTTCGCGTCAGCGTCGTTCAACGCGCCGCATTCGCACCTGACGCCGCTTTCGGTTTTTGCCGCTTTCACGACGTTTTGTATTGCCGGCGCGATTTCCGAACTTGCCTCGTTAATGACGGGCACACTTTCGTTTTTGGAATACGTGGCAATTTCGCGGCGGAACGCCAATGTGAGAAGCCCTGCCCCGATACCCAGCATGGGAAGCCCTATAAACGCCAGGAAGAAGAGTTTGGGCATTCCTTTGTCGGGATTTCCGACCGTTATAAAAAAGTCGATAAACGCCGCCAGTGTCAGCACAGCCCCGACAATCACCAGGACAAATCCCGCGATCTTCAACTTTTTTTTCAGTTTTTCGTGTTTTTCAAAATTGTTTTCGTTTTGCATAATGACTCCGAAAGTTGTTTTATTGATTATATAATATCATAAGTTTCTTGGTTTTACAATACTAATTTTTGAGATTATCCTGCGGTTGTTTTTTCTTTCAAAAAACCCGATAAAAAAACCTTCGGTTACCCGAAGGTTTTTGATTGTTTTGTCTTAGTCTTTTACGCCAAGCGATTTTTTGAGTTCTTTCACTGTCTTTTCCCAGGCTTTCTTATTCCTTGAAATCGAGTTGTCTTTGTTTGCTGCGATTGCGTTCTGAGCGGCAATCTGATAACGTGCCTCGGTATTTTTGGATTTAAGATCTTGGACAATGACGTCACGGAGCGTTTTATTTTTGTCGTTTTCGTCGTCTTCGCGGCCGTAGTAAACGATGTAGTCAGGGGGAATAAGGTCGTCCGCTACGCCCGAAACGGTCGTGTCGTAAGGAATGTAACTTACAAACATGAAATGAATGCCGTAGTCGGTGACGCACCAGCCGTACGAACCGAGACCGTTATTTACAAGTTCTCTGCCCTTTTTCGAAAATTCTTCGACGTAAGTTTTATCGGTTTCGTGTGGCGAGATAAGGTATCCGTTGCCGCCCGCAGTGATGGCGTTATTATTGCTCGTATTATACATACCGGTGTCGTCGTTTACCATATAAACGTACTGCGCCGCGATTTCGCGTTTTGCCTCAAACGAAGTTGCCGCATCGAGTTTCGCCGTAAGTTCGTTGATTACGTCCATTACGTTGTACTTCTTGATATTGCCTTCGCTATCGACCTCGTAAGGACGGGCGTTGCATTTTTCTTTCGTGCAGTACTTGTTGGGGTCATTGTTGTCTTTTTGTGCTTTTTCGCACTCTTCGCAGACTTCGTCGGGATCGTAATCGGGATTCGACTTCATAACCTCGATTTTGTTTGCAAGTTGTGCGCGATATTTTTCGACGATTGTTTTGTCGGGTTGTCCCGCCGTGAAGTTTTTAAGCTCGGTCGATTGCTCGTCGCTGAACTTGAACAAAATGTTGAAAACGTAGCCGTAGCCGTGTTCCGACGTCGGATGATAAACGGTGTTTGTCAAGGACGACGAGATTGCCGACTTGTAATTCGCTTCCGTTTCGATGCTGAATTTTTCCTTGTTGAGAGAAACGTATCTTTCGTATTCAGCCTGTATTGCGGCGTCGTCGGGGTTGAAATCCTTGCTGAGTTCTCTCTTATACTTCGAGATAAGCTGGGTTTCGTACGCGCTGTTAAGGTAATAATCGTAGGACTTGTAGTTGTCTGCAAGTTGTTTTTTGAGTTCGTTCAGAGCCTTGGGTATATAGTCGGCTTTGCCCTCGACCTTGTTAAGTTCGTCCCATTCTTTTTCGGTGTACAAATCTTTGTAGGGTTTCTCAAAGAACTTAATTTCGGCGTCTTCGGGCTTTAACTCCGCATTGTAATCGACTTCCGCTTCCGCCTTGTCGGGACGAGTGGGACGCGCAGCGATTTTGTCGGTTTCGTCGACTTTATCGTCGTCGGTCGTATCGTCTGTCGTGTCGTCGTTGGAGTTTGCCTCTTTCCAGAGTTCCTCAAAAACCTGTTCGTACCACTTTGCCATGGATTCGTTCGCGCTCTTTACCGCTTCGTTTTTCTCAACGGCGTTCAAAAGGTCTGCAACCGCGGTGGTGTTTGCGACGCCCTGACTTTTTGCGATTTCGTCACGGACGTAAAGGATAAGCAACTTGCGCTGGGCAAGCGAATCCAATATGGATGTCGCCGCTTCGTCGACGGTGTATCCGTAATAGTAAACGTAATAGTAGGCAAGTGAGTTGAACGACTCGTTAAACTCGCCCTTCGTGACGGTGGACGTAAGCCCTGCGTATTTCACGGTGGCAAGCGATTGGTTGTAGTCGCGCTCCTCATTCTTCGTGATAACGTCGCAACCCGCAAACACGGTAATTGCGATAATCGTCACAAGTATAACTGCCAAGAATTTCTTAATATTCATCATAGACTCCTTGCGGAATTATATATAATAATAAAAACCGTACACCATATTATATAAGATTACCTTAAATTAGGCAAACGTTTTTATATATTTTCCTTTTTATCGTTTTTTTTGTTTTTCACGCGGGAAATTTCACGATTTTTGCGTGATCAGCAAAAAGTTTATCATCTTTTCGACAACCTGTTCGACGGAAAGCCCCTTTGTGTTGAACAACAGTTGCGGGGGTACGGTCGCCGTCAGCACGACGTCTTCGGTAAGTTTCGCCACGGCGGAAAGCAGGTTTTGCTCCTTAAAAACGTTCGCGTCGCGGAACACGAATGCCGCGCCTTTTTTCGTCGCGACTATTTTTTCGACGTTGTATTCTCCCGCAAGGCTTTTTAACAGTGCGATGTCGATAAGGTTTTTAAGCGGCGCGGACACAGGGCCGTATACGTCGGACAGCGCCGCGATAAGTTCGTCCCTTTCTTTCACGCTCGTAACTTCCGAAATGCGCTTGTATACCCTGATTTTGTCGCCGTCGCCCACGTAGTCTTCGGGGACGTATGCGTCGACGTCGATTTTGATAAGCACGTTGTTTTCTTTCTTTACGCCGCCGTTTTTGATTTCTTCCACGGTTTCTTTCAGAATCTTGCTGTACAGTTCATAGCCGACCTTTTCGATATGGCCGTGCTGTTCCGCGCCGAGGAAAGTTCCCGCGCCCCTTATTTCAAGGTCGCGCAGCGATATTTTGAATCCGCTGCCGAAGTCGCTGTATTCGGTAAGCGCGGTAAGGCGTTTTACGGCGTCGTCGGTCAGGACTTTGTTAAGCCGCGTCGTGAAATATGCGTGTGCAAGCGCGCCGCTTCTGCCGACTCTGCCCCTTAACTGATACAAAGTCGAAAGCCCGAATCTGTCGGCGTCGATGACGAAAAGAGTGTTCGCGTCGGGAAGGTCGATGCCGTTTTCGATAATCGTCGTTGCGATAAGCACGTCCGCTTCCCTTTGATAAAACGACGTCATTCGTTTGTCAAGTTCGCCCGCGCCCATCTGGCCGTGCGCCACCATCACCCTTGCTTTGCCGTCAACGAGTTTCCTGACCTTTTCGGCAAACGCCTCGATGGTTTCGACGTAGTTGTAAAGGATAAACACCTGTCCGCCGCGGCTCACTTCGCGCATGACGGCGTCTTTTAACAGCCCGTCGCTGTATTCGACGACGTAGTTTTGCACGGGCAAACGGTTTTTCGGCGGGGTTTCCAGAAGACTTATGTCCCGGACTCCGCTCAGCGCGAGATTCAAAGTTCTCGGGATTGGCGTTGCGGTAAGCGTTAAAACGTTGACGTCCTTTTTCACCGTTTTCAGTTTTTCCTTGTGCTCCACGCCGAAACGCTGCTCTTCGTCAAGGATTAAAAGCCCGAGATCGTGGAACGCGACGTCTTTCGACAGTATGCGGTGCGTGCCGACGACGATACTTACCACGCCGTCTTCGATTTCTTTGAGCGAGCGGTCGATTTCCTTGTCCGATTGAAGCCTTGATAAAAGTACCGTCTTTATCCCGAAGCCCTGCAACCTTGCGTTTAAGGTGTTGAAATGCTGTTTTGCAAGGATTGTCGTCGGGGCGAGAATTGCGACTTGTTTGTTGTCCATGACCGTTTTGAACGCCGCGCGGAACGACACTTCCGTTTTGCCGTAGCCGACGTCGCCGCAGACAAGCCTGTCCATCACGCGCCCTTTTTCCATATCGTCCTTGATTTCGCGGACGGCGCGATCCTGGTCGTCGGTCAGGTCGTATTCGAAATTTTCCTCGAATTCGCGCTGCCACGGCGTATCGGGGGAATATTTATATCCTTTTTGCTTTTCGCGTTCCTGATAAAGTTTCAGCAAATCGAAGGCAAGTTTACGTATCGACGCCTTCGCTTTTTCTTTGGTTTTTTTGAATTCGTCGCCACCGAGTTTATTGAGTTTCGGCGTTTCTCCGCCCGAAAACTTCGTCAGCATATCCATCTGGTCGATGGGCACGAAAAGTTTTCCGCCGTCGCGGTAACGAAGCACGACGTAATCGCGCGTTATCCCGTTGACGGTGATGCGGTCGGAGCCTTCGCAAACACCGATTCCGTATTGCTCGTGAACAACGTAATCTCCCGTTTTTAACTGGATAAACCCCGTTTTTGGTTTGCTTAACTCTGTTTTCTGTCCGATTTTGCCAAAAAGTTCGTCCATTCCGAGGACGACGAGTTTTGCCTGATGATATATAAATCCGACGCGTATCGGGGCTTTTGTCGCAATGATTTTACTGCGTGAAAAATCTTCGTCGCACTCTGCGTAAATATCGTTTTCTTTGAGCGATTTCGACACGTTTTTCGCGCGGTTTTCGTCGCCGCAGCAAAGCATGACCTTGTAGCCCGTCGCATTGAAATTTTTGACGTCGGTGTAAAGCACGTTGCGGTCAAGATAATACTTTGCGGGCTGCTGCGATTTGAGCGTATATACGGCGTTTGACTCGAACACGGGATTGAGCGCGGTCAACTGCTGGAACGCAAGCCGCTTCATCACCCTTATATACGTCAGCGCGTATGCGCGCGTTAAAATCGACTCCTTATGAATCGGCAGTACTTCGCCGCTTTCGACAAGGCTTTTTACCCTTGACGAATGTTCCTTTTCGATAAGTTCCAACTTGTCGTACAAAAGTTTCGGCTCGTCCACGATAATCGTCGCGTCGCGCGGAAGATAATCGAAAATCACGCTTCTTTCGTCGATAAACGGCGTTATCCACACAAGGTTTCTGTCGGTCGGATTAAGTTCGAGCCTGCCGATGACGTCGTCGATTACGTCGTTCGCTTTGCCATTCGTCGTGCGGTGTTTTTTGATTTTTCCGATGATTTTGTCGGCTTCGTCGCGGGTGATGAGTACGTCGGTTGCCGGCGACAGCGTGACGTGTCCGATTTCTTTCACACTTTCCATCGTCTCCGGGCGGAAAAATTTTATGCTTTCGACAAGGTCGTCAAAATAACTTATCCTTATCGGGTATTCGCTTGCAAGGGGATATACGTCCAGAATATCGCCGCGCAATGAAAATTCGCCGCGGTCGGACATGCTTTCGACGCGGGTATAACCCATCGACACAAGTTTGTTCGCGACTTTTTCGGGCGCGTACTCTTCTTCTTTCATAAGGGTAACGTGCGCCGCCCTGAACGCATCGACGTTGGGATAATACTGCAAAAGCGCCTCGGCGGGGATAACCGCGATTTCCGCTTTGTTTTGTATGAGGCGCGTCAACGCCTCGATTCTTCTTCCCGTGAGTCCGACCGAGCCCGCCTTTCTGTTCAAGAGTACGTCGTCCTTGTCGGGGATAAACACGACGCGGTCGTTCACGTACGCTTTCAGACGAGTGTATGCGGTTTCGGCGGCAAGTCTATCCGGCACAATCAGCAGTTTAACGCCCGGAATTGCACTTGTAACGTGGTTTTTTGCTCCTTGGACAAGCGAAAACGCCGTGGTGGCTTTGCCACCCCGTACTGCGTCGAGAAGGTTTTTGAAGTCGCCTTTTAAGTTTTCGAGTCTCAAAAAGTCGTACATTTCGTTTTTATATTTTTCGTCATTCGGGCTTAAATCCGTTGACGTTTCTCATAAGTTTGTCAAAGTCGCTGTCTTTCAAAAACGACAAAAGTTCGTTTGCGACAAAGTCGGTCGAGGCGTCGACAAGCGTTTTGTTTTCGCCCTTGACTTTCGACAACACGACGTTGTAAAGGGGCACGTTGCCGTGGTCGAATCCCGTGCCGATGCGAATGCGCTTGAAAGCAGTGTTGCCGTTCAAGCATTCCACGATATTCCGCATGCCGTTGTGAGTGCCCGCGCTTCCCGCGTTCTTTGCGCGGATCGTGCCGATTGCGATGTCGATATCGTCGTAAATCACGATTATGCCGTCCGCCGTTTCCTTATATTTCCCCATAAGTTCCCTGACCGACTCGCCGGAAAGGTTCATATACGTTTCGGGTTTTGCAAGGACGACGCGTTTCCCGTTCACGTTCGTAACGGCAGTTTTTGCCTTGCACTCGGTATGCGAAAACCTGACGCCCAGCTCTTTCGCGAGTTTGCTCACGACGTCGAAACCCATGTTGTGATATGTGTTTTTATAGGAAAGTCCTTTGTTGCCAAGACCGATAATAATCATTTTTCACCTTGTATGTCGCTGTCTTTTTTGCGTTTTTTTCTGAAATATTCCGTGAGAAGCGCGGCGCATTCGTCTTTCAAGATGCCGCCTTCGACGTGGAGTCTGTGATTGAATCGCTTGTCCGTCGGAAGGTCGTAAAGAGTGCCGCAGCAGCCGGCTTTTTGGTCGTACGCGCCGAAGTAAACCGCTTTTAGCCTGCTGTTTATAAGCGCGCCCGCACACATCGCGCACGGTTCGAGCGTCACGTACATCTCGCAGTCCGAAAGATACCAGCCGAGTTTTTCGTTGGCATTTTTAAGCGCGACGATTTCCGCGTGCGAAATTGCCGAATTGTCCCGTTCTTTTCTGTTGTTGCCTTCCGCGACGATCTCTCCGTTCAGGACGATGACCGCGCCGATGGGGACTTCGTCGAAAGTTTCCGCCTGTTTTGCGAGTTCGATTGCGCGGCGCATAAACTTTTCATCCATATTTCTTCACCGATTTTTGCAAGGATTTTCGGCGTGTTTTCAAGGATTTTCGCAAATTCCGCCGTGTAATCGCGTGAAATCGGGTGAAAAAGACAATCGTCGCCGAGTTCCGCCGTTATCGAAAATCCAAAGCCGTTTTTCAAAAACCAGTCCTTGTAGCCGCCCGCGCTGCCGTCGCTTGTCACGGCGGGAAGTCCGGTTGCGGCTGCAATCATTTTAACATAATTTTTATAACATTTCAATTTTTTATAGCCATAATAGATAAGATTTCCCTTTGTATGCAGACACATCGCCGCTTTGAAGCCGAAATTTTCAGTCAATTTTTTCATGGCAAGCGTTTCGGGCTCGGAAAACGGACGCTCACCGACGTAGTTTTCGGGCGCGGGATAAAATACGTTGCTTTCGCCTTTTCCGAAGTCCGCGTCGAAGTTTACGTTGAGGTCTACCGCCCGCCCGTTTGCTTTCCATTTTGAAAAATCCGTTGAATTATTATTCACCCGTTTCAAAAACTCGCGCGACGAAAACTCCACCCCGTCAAGCGAATATTTCACAAGCATCGCGCCGTCCGGGTTTACAAGCGGCACAAAACATATCTGCGGCAAACTTTCGTCGTAATTATCGTAAAGCCGCATCACGACGTCGGCGGTAACGCACTCTCTTGCGTGAATCCCGCCGAATATGAGCGAGTGCGGATTCCCCCGTCCTTTAACAAATGCGAAAATTTCGCGCGAAAACACGCTTTGTCCGATTGAAAAATAATTTTTTCTTGTTTTAAGGTCGTTCAATAGATCGTCGTACGCGTAAATCATACGACATAATATGAAAAAACTTTTTCGTTTGACCTGATTTGAAGTAATAATAAAAGTTATTTATGGTACGGCAGATTGTTCATTATCGAAAACGCACGGTAAATCTGCTCCGACAAAATCACGCGCATAAGCTGATGGGGATAAGTCGCTTTCCCGAAAGAAATTTTGAAATCGGCGCGGTTTTTCACTTTGTCGCTCACGCCGTTGCTGCCGCCGATGATGAAAGTTATCTCGGAAACGCCCTCTGTCATTTTGACACTCATTAACCGCGAAATCTCCACGGAATCCAGCATTTTCCCGTCAATCGCTGTCAATATGACATACCCTTTGACACATTCGAGTATTTTCTCGCCTTCCTTTTCGACAGACTGTAATACTTCCGCCGCGCTTTGGTTTTTCACGGGGAATTCCGCGCACTCGATAACCTTAAACTCCGCAAACCTTGAAATTCTTTTTGCGTATTCGTTTATCGCGTCCGTAAAATACTTTCCTTTTATCTTGCCCACGCACACGACGTTGATTTTCATCTTATAACCCCCCATACAAAGGTAAATATCGTAATAAGCGCATTCAGCGTTATCGCAAAATACAGCGGCGCGTTGTCAAGCCGTGCGGTCTCTTCCTTACAAAACGCGACTTCCTTGCCTTTTTCGATCCTGTTGTCGCTCTCGATAACCGACGTCTTCAAAAACAGTACGAACATCAAAAACGCAACGAGTATAAACAATATCGTGGCGATTATTCCGCCTTTGGTCGTGCCAAGCAGAAAACCGTACGCCTTGTTCAGAAAATCGAAGCCTTTTCCCGTTTGCCGTCCGTAATCGCGCATTACCGCAACGAAGTTGTTGACGAAATGACAAAACATCGCGGGATATATACTTTTCGTGACGTAAACGAGCGCGCCCGTGATAAGCCCGAAGAAGAACGTGTAAAACACCTGCGTGACGTTCGTATGCATCAGCGCAAACATCAGTGCCGAAAGAATTATCGCAAAAGTCGGAAACCGCGCGTTTTCGTTTGCGCCGTAACAAAGTCCGCGATTCGTGAACTCTTCAAACGTCGCGGGAAGAATTGCCGTGAGCGCGATATCCGCAATAAGCACGCCTGCGTTTTCGTAAACAAGCGGTTTTGAAACCAAGGGAGTGTAGCCGATAACCGAAATAAGATTGTACCAGACGTTTGACAAACACGTCACCATAAAGGTTGCGAAAATCGAAATCAGGAAAATATAAACCCAGCTTTTCCCAGCGGGCAACGAATCGTACTTGAACTCCGCCGCGATTGTTTTTAAGGCGTGCTTGTCCCGGGAAAATTTAAGATATATTACGTATAGTAAAAGCGGCACGACGCCCATAAATCCGACTTGCACGACGACGCTCCACACGGCGTCGGAACCGAGCACGGAAAACCCCGACAAAACCCCTTCCGAAACCATAATACGAAAGATTGCGATAAGGAGCATCGAGAACGCGTATATGCCGTTTTTTACGAAACGTTTTGTCATCGATTCAAAAATCCGCTGACCAGCGAGATAATCCAGATTACCGCGAGAATTACGTAAACAAGTTTGATATTCGACGGGAAAAAGTCCTCGCGCGACATCTCGGTCATTTCGTCGTCTTCGGGCGTAATATCGCGGATTATGGTGTTTATCTTATTATAAGCAGCCTTTAATCCGCCTTTTTTGAAAATTCCGCACAAATCCCTAAATGCCGCCGCAAAGTCGTTTTTGCTTTCTTGTGCTTTAACGGACAAGGTCTTTTCGGTGGAATAAACGCCGTCCTTATTTTCGTAAACGTCGATGACTTCGGCGTTATCCGGCAAAATTTCAACGCGTTTCGGCGCGCTTACTTTCGTGAACTTTTTCAGAAGATATACGACAAGCGTGCCGCCTAAAAGTATCGCCACAATCCAGATGAGATACCGATATCCGACGTGCATCGAGCCCAAGCTCGTATTCTTCATAATCGCTTCGTACGGGTATTCCAGCGTCAGGCTTAAAAAGTTGTTGAAGAAATGCAGGAAAATCCCAGCCCACAGCGACTTCGACACAAGCACGACGTAGGCAAGCACCGCGCCCAGCAAAAACTGATGCACCGTCTGTATCGGGTTGCCGTGCATGAGCGAGAACATACCCGCGGTGATAAGTATCGCATAGGAATAATCGCGCTTTCTCGACGCCGCGTTCAGGACGACGCCGCGCATCAGAAACTCTTCGGCAAACGCAGGAAGCACCGCAAGCAGTAACAGTCCCAAAAAGTATGCGCCGACCGATGCCGTCGTATCGACGATATTAAGGCTCATATCGAACCCGAGCCTTGAAAGTATGTCCAAAAATATGTTCGACACGGGCAAAAACGCCATAATACAGCATACCGACAACAGCGAAAGTATGCCGATTTGTTTCAGCCCGATTTTTTTGTTGAGTTTCGTCGCGGACACGACGTCGACGTTTTTACGCTTTGCGTAAACGAGCATCGAGCCTATGAACGCAACGGGGTTGATAAGATACTGACACCACGCCGCCGCCCCGCTCATTCCGCTTGTGAAACGGAAAGAGAATTCGTAAATAAGGCTCAGGACGTAAAAGGTCGCAAACGCAACGAGAAACGCGTTGCCCGTATTTGAAAACTTGAAATTCTTATTTTTCATCGGCTTCGATAAGTTCTCCGCATTTATTCTGATATGCAAGTTCGACGCGGACTTTGTCCGAAAACCCGTTTGCGTCAAGGGCGGACAATACCGTCGAAAAAGCAAGTTCCGGGCAGTTGTTTTCCTCGGACATATGCCCGAGAATCAGCGTTTTCAGCCCGCTGTGTGCAAGGACGGTCGCGACGTTTGCGGCGCAATCGTTGGAAATATGCCCGTTTGCGCCCGAAATACGCGTTTTGAGCCGTTGCGTGTACGAGCCTTTCATCAGCATTTCCACGTCGTGATTCGCTTCCAGCAATACTACCTGACTACCCTTCAAATTACTTAAAATTCCTTCGGTTATATGACCGATGTCGGTTGCGACGGAAACCCTTGCGCCGCCGGACACGAACGTATAAGCAAGCGGATATACCGTGTCGTGCGGTATCCTGAACGGATAAACCGCAATATCGCCGATTTCAAACCCCGCGTCGAAAAAATCTACGTTTTCAAACGGAATCGGCCCTATTCGGCGCGCGATATGCGGCATAACCCGCTCGTGCGCGTACACCTTGACGCCTGCGTTTGCAAGTGCGGAAAGTCCAGAAATATGGTCGTCGTGCTCGTGCGTGACGACAACTCCCGACAAATCCGTAATTCCCACGCCGATTGTCTTCAACGCGTCTGAAATTCTTTTCAAGTTTACCCCTGCGTCCACAAGGATATGCGTCGTTTCCGACGAGATATAAGTGCAGTTCCCGTGACTGCCGCTGGCGATCGACATTATTTTCAGTGACATATTAACCTCGTTTAATATTGTATCACGGTTTTTTTTGCTTTACAAGCGATATTATGTTATACTATATCGGTAAAAAGGTGAAGTATGATAATCGACACGATAAAAATCGAAAACGCGGTCAGGGAAATTTTTGAAAACATCGGAACGCACCTTGACGAAAAGGTATATTGCCGTCTGAAAGCGGCAAAAGGCGCAAACGAACGCGAAAGTTTCGCGCTTAAAGTCCTGACCGAAAACGCCGAAATCGCGCGGGATACAAACTCGCCGGTATGTCAGGATACGGGGCTTGCCGTCGTATTCTTGGAAATCGGGCAGGACGTCGCGCTTTCCGGGAAATACGTCGAAGACGCCGTAAACGACGGCGTAAGACAAGCGTATGAAAACTTCCGCAAATCGTCCGTGCATCCGCTTTCCCGCAAAAACTCGGGCGACAACACCCCCGCGATTATCCACACGCGCGTCGTGAAAGGCGACAAAGTGAAAGTTTCCTGCATGATGAAAGGATTCGGCAGCGAGAATATGTCGCGGCTTTTTATGCTAACTCCTGCGGACGGCGTCGAGGGCGTGGTCGAAAAGGTTGTGGAAACGGTGAAAGACGCAGGCAGTTGCCCGTGTCCGCCCGTAATTTTGGGCGTCGGCGTCGGCGGCACGATGGAAAAGGCGGCGATTATGAGCAAGCACGCCCTTTTGAACGACTTGGACAAAGAAAACCCCGACGAATATCTTTCTTCCCTTGAAAAGGAAATGCTTGAAAAAATTAACGCTCTGGGCATCGGCGCGGAAGGCTTCCGCGGCGACGTTACCGCCCTTCGCGTGTTTATCGAAACGGAAAACACCCACATTGCGGGACTGCCCGTCGCGGTCACCGTACAATGCCATTGCTCGCGCCACGGCGAAAGAATAATCGAGGGATAAATGATTAAGGTCGAAACAAGCGATATTGAAATACTGAAAACGCTGAATGCGGGCGATATCGTGTCGATAAGCGGCACGATTTACACGGCGCGCGACGCCGCTCACAAAAAGATTTTCGCCCTTATGAAAGACAATGAGCCCTTGCCTTTCCCCCTTCGGAATTCGTTTGTCTATTACACGGGCGCGACTCCCGCAAAAGACGGCGAACCATACGGCAGTTGCGGCCCCACTACGTCGAAACGCATGGACGTTTATACGCCCGATATGCTGGACGCGGGACTTAAAGGTATAATAGGTAAAGGCGCGCGCACGCGCGCGGTAGTCGACGCGATAAAACGAAACGGCGCGGTTTACTTCGTCGCAATCGGCGGAGCGGGCGCGTTTTATAAATCGGCGATTAAGTCGGCGGAAGTCATCGCTTTTCCGGAACTTTTGTCGGAAGCGGTAACGAAACTCGAAGTCGAAGGGTTCGAGTGCGTCGTCGGCGTGGACTCAAAAGGAAACGATATTTTTAATAAATAATTGTTCCAACAGATAATAATACGAAGGAGATAAAAGAATGAACGGAATTGAGAAAGATTACGTGGAAATTATAGGCGGAGATTTGGTGCCCTTATATATGGTAATGGGCAATTCGATTTTCGCTGAAAAATTCGGACAAAGTACGATTGCGTTGTATTCTTATTGCATCGACCACGGCAAGACGTGGGAAGAAGTCCTTGAATGGGAAGAAATCCCCGGCGTAGAATATTAAACGAACAAAACGAAAAAGCGCAAACAAAAATCCCGCGGTCTCCGCGGGATTTTTCATTGTCTTTTGTTAAATCAGATCGCTTAAATCGTCGTCGTTATCGAACTTGGGCTTCCTTGGAATGAAGCAAAGCGCGAAAATCAAAAATACCACCGACACCATCGCAAGACGCCATACGAAGCTGCCCTTCGCAATCGGGTTCAAAGGAACGTTAAGCGCTTTGAATGCGGGAACGGTTGCACAAATAACTGCGCCCGCCACCGTCAATACGAACAGAATAAGCGCGGAAATCCAGATGTGGTATCCATGGCCGTTGCAAAGCCCCACGAATTCCACGATAAGCGTCGCAAGAGCAATCGCGCATACCACAGTGTAAAGGAACAGCGGAACTTGTGCGATAAGGTTGCTTGTATTGAAGTTCATCCAGCCGGCAATGATATCGGGCTCGCCGGGGGCAAGCGCAAGGCTTGTGATTTTAAGTTCTGCCGCGAAGTGGTTGAGAATGACAAACGCAAAGAATCCAAGGGTGATAACGAAAAGGATTGCCGCAAACGCGCGGTTTTTGGCTTTCGTTTTCTTGATTGCTTTTTCTGCGGAAATATCGTCCTCGACAAACTCGGGCTTTTTATCGCGGCGTTTTGCCGCGCGCGCCGCCTTTTTATCAAGGGGTTGATCCTTGACTTCGGGCAGCGGTTGTTGCTGTTTGGGTTTATTGTCGATTTGCAAAACGGGTTGGTTTTGCGTTGCGTACGGCACGAACGCCACAGGCACTACGACGGGGTTAAGCTGAACCTGACCGCGGGGTGCGATTATGGGTTGAAGACCGCCTGCCACGGGACGCATCACCGCATATTCGACGGGATTTGCAACCTCGGGCGGGACTTTTTGCGCGTTTTGCGGAGCGGGAGCAGCCGCCGCGGGTTTCCCTTGCGGAATGGGCGTTGCTTCGGACTTTTGAATTCTGAGTTCAGAAAAATCTTCGTCCTTCATTTCCGCGCGGGCGTTTTTAATGGTTTCTTCCGCGCTCACGGGCAAAGATTCGGCAACTACTTTTTTGTTTTTTCTTTTCATTATATAACCTCCGCTTAAAACTCGACAGTTTCCTGAATTCTGTGTTTAGGACAAATTATGTTGCAGACGAATGCGAACACAAGGTTTGCGCCGCCGATAATAATCAGCATTATCGAGGGCCAACCGCAATCGCGCGAAAGCAGATTGCCCAGATTTTTGATCTGAGAGAAGAATTTCATCTCATAAAACGCCGCGACGACAAAGCACAGGAACGCTATGACCGCGCAAAGGGTAAATCCTATTCTCTTTCCAGTGGAAATCGCGATTATCGACAAAATGAAGTTGACGATTATCGCAACGTAGGCGACGGCGATAAGATACGGCGCGAAAACAATGTCGAACTTTGCAAATTCGTGCGTTTTGAGCATCACGTCGAACATATCGGCAAAGTATTTAAGGCTGATGTATTTTTCCGCTCCCGCAATGGGATATTTCGCCGCGAACGACAACCCGAACAGAATTATCGACAGCGTGGCGATGATAAGCATAAGAACGCCCGACACACGTGCCGACGCGCGTTTTTCCGTCTTTCTTGCGGCAACGGTCTGTTGTTCCGCCGCGGACTGCGCGACGGTTTCTTCTTCCTCGCCCGCAGACAGGTAAGGAACGATCGCAACGGGATTTACCGTGGGTTGAAGTTGGATTTTTTCGCTGGGCCTTATGATAGGATACGGTTTGTTGACCGGCAACGGAGCGTAAAATACGACTTTTTCGTTTTTAACGTTTTCTGTTTTTTTATCCATAATTCCCCCGTTATTTTTTTGCGTTATTACGACGCATTCTTTCATAATCCGCCTTGGACGCATACTGCCACAAGGGCTGTTCCTGCGTGACGTACGGAACGATTGCAAGGGGCTGTACTATGGGCGAATTTTGCATAAATCCGTCGCCCGAATAAGCATAGCCGCCTGCGTAACCGGCTTGTCCGCCGCCCCTTACGGGTTTGCTGTCGGCAGACTTTTTACCGTTTATAAACTCAGGCTTTTTGTCCGCTTTCACCGGGAATACGGGCTCGACCACGGGAGTGTGCGGTACGTCGGGCACCTCGACGGCGTCTTCGAACGAAGGAATACGTTGCTTGCTTGCAAGGTACAGACTTCTGTTCTTATCTCTGCCGCAACGACGGCACTTTTCGTCGGAAATGCTGTTGCGCTTGCCGCATACCGGACAAACGTACGTGGAATTTTTCAATTCTTCTTCGGAAAGTTTGTCAAATTCGCCGTTGAACTTTTCGGCATAAGAGTGGATGAGCGGCAAAACCGCTTGCAGTTTTTCGATGCTTTCCACCTCGAACTCTTTTTCGAAATCGCCGGGCATTTCGCTGCCGCAAGCCGTGCAATATAAGGCGTCTTCGGCGTTTTCGCTGCCGCATACGGGACATTGAACCGTCTTGGGCTTTCTCAGAAGCACCGCGCCGCAATGTTTGCAAAAGCGCGTCCCGGGCGCATTCGGCGTTTCGCAAGCCGAACAGATAAGCGCGTCTTCGGGGTTGAACAGGCCTTGTCCGCAAACGGGGCAGAACGAGTCGCCCTGATGGACTACTGAACCGCAAGTTTTACATACTGCCATAATTTATCTCCTTAAACAATGGTCGAAATCACGAAAAAACCGTCGTGGTTTCAAGATACTTCTTAACTATTATAAACTAAAATAGTTTACATATCAACGCTTTTCGTAAAAAAGTTGACGGCGTTTTTCTTTTTTTGTCTTATTTGTTGAAGCTGTCTTTCAGCCCCACGACTTCGTTGAACACGGGCGCGGATTTGTCGAAAGTGCTTACCGCCATATAATAGCCCTGTCTCATAAACTGGAAGCGGTCGTACGCCTTTGCGTTTTCGACGATGAATTTTTCGGCTTTCGCGCGGACAACCGTCTTTGAATTTTTGTTGACGCGATCCATAAGGTCGCCTTCGACGTCGTTGATAAGATAATCGAAACGATTTACAGTTACGTCGACGCAGTCGTTTGCGTTCACCCAGTGTATTACGCCCTTGACCTTGATGCCCGCGTTCGCGCCGCCCGATTTGCTGTCTTCGATATACTTGCAGCGCACTTCTTTGACGTTGCCGTTTTCGTCGACGTCGCAACCGGCGTATTCGACGATGTACGAGCCTTTGAGCCTTACCATTCCGCCGGGTTTTAAGCGGAAATATTTTGCGGGGGGATTCAGCGAAAAGTCACTTTCTTCGATGAAAAGTTCGCGACTAAAAGTCGCGGTGTGAGTTCCCGCGTCTTCTTTGTTAGGATTGTTTTCGATTTCGACGGTTTCCGTCGCCCCTTCGGGATAGTTTTCGATAATAAGTTTCAACGGTTTCAGAACCGCCATTGCGCGCGTTGCGTTTTCGTTAAGGTTTTCGCGAACGCAGTGTTCCAGAAGCGCGATATCGACGACGCTGTTTGCCTTTGCCACGCCGATGCGGGAGCAGAAATCGCGGATGGCTTCCGCGGGATATCCCCTTTCACGCATACCGCTTAATGTCGGCATACGGGGATCGTTCCACCCTTCGACCACGCCGTCTTCGACAAGCTGACGAAGATAACGCTTGCTCATAATCGTGTGGGTAAGGTTGAGCCTTGCAAACTCGATTTGCCTCGGACGGGGATTAAATCCGCACTTTTCGACAACCCAGTCGTACAAGGGACGGTGATCCTCAAATTCAAGACTGCAACAGCTGTGCGTGATACCCTCGATCGCGTCTTCCAAAGGATGCGCGAAGTCGTACATGGGATAAATCACCCATTTTGTGCCTTGTCTGTGGTGCGGCGCTTTCACGATACGGTAAATGACGGGATCGCGCATATTGATATTGTTCGCCGCCATGTCGATTTTCGCGCGGAGAACCTTTTCGCCGTCGTCGTATTTTCCCGCGCGCATTTCCCTGAAAAGTCGCAGGTTTTCTTCCACGCTTCTGTCGCGGTACGGGCTGTTTACGCCGGGCTCGGTAAGCGTGCCGCGGGTTTTGCTGATTTCTTCCGCGGACAAATCGCAGACGTACGCAAGCCCTTTTTCGATAAGCCCTTCCGCAAGCGAATACATTTTTTCAAAGTAATCGGACGCATAATAAAGCGCGTCCCATTCAAAACCCAGCCACCTAATGTCTTCCTGAATGCTGTTGACGTATTCGACGTCTTCTTTCGACGGGTTGGTGTCGTCGAAACGCAGATTGCACGTGCCGTGATATTTTTCCTTAATGCCGAAATTTATGCAGACGGCTTTTGCGTGGCCGATATGCAGATACCCGTTCGGTTCGGGCGGGAAACGCGTCGCTATGAACGTATGCTTGCCGCTTTTAAGGTCGGCGTCAATGATGTCTTCAATAAAGTTGGTTGGTTTTGCAAATTCTTCCATATATGCTCCTTAATGGAAAAATCGACGCTTTATACGCCGATTTTATTCGGTTAATTATCGATTTGGTGATTTTCGCCGCAAGACGACGGGAAAACTACGTCCCGCGCGGCAACAACCATCAGATCTCCTTGTTTTTTGAATCCGAATTTTTCAAGCCTGTCGTCGGGTGCAATAAGAATATTGACTTCGCTCATCGACAGTTTGAAAAGAATAGTCCTGAAAAAGAAGTCGGAAACCGACGGATCTTCCGCCTTGTCCTTTGCAACGTCGAAAGATACAATAAGGATCCCTTCGTCGCGAAGCACCATTTTGCATACGCCCACGCCCTCGTCGTCGTCGAAGAGCACCGCATTGATACCGCTCGTGTTTGCGCCCGTCACCCCCGCGCGGTCGTAAATTCTCATCAATTCATCGTCGTCGTCAACGTAATTTACGGTCAGCATATCGTCTTTTCTTCTCCCTTTTCCGATTTTTATTTATTATATAAATATTTTATATTAAAGTCAAACAATCTTGCGGGAAATTAACGCCCCACGGCAATTTCGTTTTTCAAAACGCTTTTCATTTTTTCGGCGTTGTGCTATTATGTTATTATCAAAATAATATGGAGCACGTTTATGATTACCGGTAAAAAAATCGTTCTGACCGGCGCAAACAGCGGTATCGGTCTCGAAACATTGAAACTTCTTGTGCAAGGCAACAACAAAATCCTTGCCGTCGACCTTAAAACGGACGTCATTTCCACGTTCGACCAAAGCAAGGTCTTCCCCATGCAATGCGACGTCGGCAACAAGGAAGGCATCGACAAAATCTTCGAGGTCGCAAAAGAAAAACTCGGCACAATCGACATTTTTTATGCAAACGCCGGCTTCCCTTATTACGAACAGTACAACTATGCCGACTGGGATCGCGTCAACAGAATGTTTCAGGTCAATACGATTTCGCCGATGTATACCTATGGCAAATACCTTGATTTCTTAAAAGGCCGCGACGGACACTTCTGCATCACCGTTTCCGCAATCGGTCAGATGGCTATGCCCGGCTACTGCGTGTATTCGGCGTCGAAGTTCGGCACGCAAGGCTTCCAGCAAGGTCTTCGTCTGGAACTTCCCGAAAACGTGACGATGACCTGCCTGTATCCCGTCGCAACGAATACGAACTTCTTCAAAACCGCAAATCCCAAGGAGTTCAAGAAACCCTTCCACGTCCAGCCCCTTCTCCTCCGCCGCGCGGCCGATGGTCTTCATGAAGCTCGACTTGCCGCAGCCGGGCCCGCCCTTGATGACCCACAGAAAATCCTCCGGTCCGCGGCAGAAGCCGGAATAAAACGACACGAAGCCCCGGACGGTATTCCCGCCCAGAAAATACTGCGTCACCGCCATAAATAAGCCCCTCCTGAGTTCTGGAATACCGGTAGTCTATGCGCGCCGGCCGCGGAATGTGCGCCATACGGCCGTCTTCGCGGTTTCAAGCCTTGACAGGACAGGTATAATATACGTATAATATCACCACATATGTTCGCCGGGAGGAGGTGTGCGCGATGGCGGAGGGCGTGAAGATCGCCGCAAGAAATCAGAAGGCCTTTCATGAATATTTCATCGACGAAAAATTCGAAGCCGGCATCGAGCTCACCGGCACTGAGGTCAAGTCCATCCGTCTCGGCACGCTGAGCCTCAAGGAGGCCTGGTGCCAGATCAAGGACGGGCAGCTCTATATCCGGCAGATGCATATCGCGCCCTATGAGCAGGGCAACATCTTCAACAAGGATCCGCTCCGTCCCCGCCGGCTCCTCATGCACAAGCGCGAGATCATGCGCCTGTTCGGCCGGGTCAAGCAGGACGGGTATGCGCTCATTCCGCTCTCGGTGTACTTCCGCGGCAGTCTCGTCAAGGTCGAGGTCGCGCTGGCCCGGGGCAAAAAACTCTACGACAAGCGGGAGGACGCCGCGAAAAAAGACGCCAAGCGTCAGATCGACCGCGCAATGAAAGGACGGTAACCCATGGAAAATCCCATTATGACCATCACGATGGCAGACGGCGGCAGGATCGTCTGCGAGCTCTACCCCGAAAAAGCGCCGCAGAGCGTGCGCAACATGATCGCGCTCGCCAACAAGGGCTTCTATGACGGCCTGACCTTCCACCGGGTCATCTCCGGCTTCATGA
>OGXR01001181.1_pt1 | contig 19882 bp, 17 predicted proteins | sample 1576331 | NCBI WGS metagenome assembly OGXR01 (sample SAMEA3541473, study PRJEB24748) | human gut metagenome | biome: human gut; feature: human-associated habitat; material: faeces | place: China | collected 2012 | reverse complement strand
GCTTGAGGATGATCTTTCCCGTGCCGCTGCCGGACAGCCGGACGGCCTTCATCCATTGGGTTTCTTTTTGAGAAAGGGTCTGACTTCGGGCGATCCGGGCATACTTCGGCCAGGAAATCGCCGCCAGCGCGATAACGGCGTTTTGCAGTCCGCCCCCCAGTACCCCCGCCACCGCCAGAGCGAATACCAGGCCGGGAAACGCCAGAAACACGTCGGAAACGCGCATCAGCACCGTATCGGTCAGGCCGCCGACCCAGCCGCAGGTCACGCCCACGGCCGTACCCAGGGTCGTGATGACGGCCACCAGCAAAAGCGTGGAAAAAATACTCGCCCGGCTTCCGGCAATGACCCGGGACAGCATATCCCGGCCGTACCGGTCTGTCCCCAGAGGATGGGCTTTGGTAGGCGCCTGCTTGGCAATGTCCAGATTCTGGAGGTACGGGTCATAGGGCGTCAGGTACTCCGAAAAGAAGGAGCAGACAATCAGGGCGATTGCCAGGACGGAAAAAAGAATCAGGCGGGCTTTCACCGTGTTTCGCCTGACTGTGCCGATGGAGGTTTTTCCGGTCTTCATCCCGCCTGCACCCCCAGTCGGATTCTCGGGTCGAGGACGTGGTAGAGAATGTCCGTGACCAGATTCACCAGCACGTAAATGATCGCCATCCAGACCACATAAGCCTGAATGAGGGGGTAGTCCCGCATGGTGATGGCGTCCACCGCCAGCTTCCCCACGCCGTCCCACATAAAGATGCTTTCAATGATGGCCGTGCCGCCGAGCAGGCTGCCGATGGACAGCGCCAGCAGGGTCAGAATGGTGAGCATGGCGGATTTCAGCACGCTTTTCCACAGGATTACCCGCCCGCGCACGCCTCTTGCCGCCGCGCCGAGAACGTAGTCCTTGTTCAGTTCCTCCAGCACCGCGGCTCTGACCTGCCGCATGTACTTGGCGGACATGGCAATGGCCAGAGTCAGGGTGGGGAGAATAGCGCCCTGCACCGTAGTCCCGCCGGAAATCACGGGTAGCAGCTTCCATTTTATGGAAAATAGCTGCATCAGCAGCAGCGCCACAAAAAAGTTTGGCAAACTGTTGCCGATGAAGCTGAAAAACCGCAGAACATAGTCTGTAAATTTATCGTGCTTCACCGCCGCCCAGATGCCCAGCGGAATGGAAATGACCACGGTCGCCCCGATGGAGAGCGCCGTCAGCAGCAGCGTTGCCGGGAGCTTGGATACAAACGTCCCGAACACATCCTTCCCGGAAACGTAGCTGACGCCCATATCGCCGGTGAGCAGCCCCTTCAGCCAGGAGCCGTATTGTACGAGGAAGGGCTGGTCAAGCCCCAGCTCCGCCCGCTTGGCGTCGATGATCTCCTGGGCTACCGCGCCCTTGTCGCCGTACAGCTCGATAATGGCGTCGCTGCCTGCGGCGCGCATCATGGCAAAGGACAGGAAGGTAATGCCCAGCAGCACCGGGATCAGCTGCAAAAAGCGCTTGCCGATATATTTGTTCAAAATGGATATCCCCTTTAGAAAGCTTGCACTTCCTTAACTTTCCAGCAGGCCTGCTTTCCGTCCCTCAATGAGGAACATGGGCGTGGAGGCGTTGTTGATGCGCTCCTCCTTCGTCCAGACCCGCTGCCAGATGGTTTCGTCGGCGCTGGCCTGGATGCCGAAGCGGCCGAGAACCCGCAGGTCCCACTGGGGGCGGTGCTGCCGGGACAGGGGGGTCTTCCGGGCAATGGCCTCCATGGCGTCCACGTCCGTGCCGGCGTTCTCGTCCCGCACGTCGGAGACGGCCAGATTCTCCCGATCCCGCCTGTGACCCAGCTCCGCTTCCTCGTCCCACAGATATCGGTACCAGTTGGCGTCAAAGTTCAGCAGCAGCCCGCCGGGAGCGAGAACCCGCGTCCAGTGGCTGTAGGCCTTCTCCGGGTCGTGGAGATTCCAGGTCACGTTCCGGGTGACCAGCACGTCAAAGCTGTGATCCGCGAACATCAGCTCCTCCGCGTTCATCTGGAGAAAGGCGATCTTGTCCGCGAGGGCGCCCGCGTTGCGCCGGGCTTCCTCCAGCATGGAGGCGGTATAGTCTACGGCGGTCACCTGATAGCCCATTCTCGCCAGGATGATGGCGAAAAAGCCCGGACCGGTGCCCACGTCCAGCACCCGGATGGAGCCGGGTTTTCTTCCCGGGAAACGGGCGGCGATCCGCTCCTGAATGGTGCGGCCCCAGACGCGCTTCTGATCCGTCGCCAGCTCCTCCTGATTCACGCCGGAGTATCCGGGGGCGCGGTGCGTCCAGTAGTGGATATTTTCTTCCTCATAAGTAGCAAACCGGTTCATATGAAATCCTCCTGCCCCCACTCGACTGTGAGAACAGCGAGGGGGAATTTTGGGAACGTGTGTTTGTATAGCCATATACTAGCACGGGAAAGGGGACAGCGGAAGCCCCCCCGGGGGTTGTAAATCGATAAAAAATTACGGAAAATAGTGAAATCACGCCGCGGAACCAAAAAGCCCCGCGGCGTTCAAAACTATTTCTGCGCAAACACGCCGAACATGGGCGCGTGAACCAGGTCAGCCGCCCCCAGCACCCGCCGGCCTACCGTCAAATCCGTCCGGCAGCGGGAAAACCCGACCTTTTTCAGCACGGCTTCGTCCCAGGCAGGCCGCTTCTGCCCCACGTCCAGCGCCAGGGTGATGGCGTTGTTTTCCTCCACCAGCGCTTCCGTCATGCCCACGTGACCGTAGGGGCTGTCCGGCGCTACGGAGCAGTTCTGGGTGCTTTCGCTGCGCACGTTGGCCGCGTAGTCCGCGTCAAAGTTCAGGAGCAGCCCGCCCGGCTTCAGCACCCGGTACCACTGGGCATAGGCTTTCTCCGGCTGCGGCAGCGTCCAGGTCAGATTCCGGCTGAGGACAACGTCGAAGGTGCCCTCCGGAAAATCCGGCTCCTGGGCGTCCATATGCCGGAAGGCAATGTCCAGCCCAAGGCTTGCCGCCATGGCGGCGGCCTCCTCCAGCATGGCGGGGGTCAGGTCGATGCCCGTCACCCTGTGCCCCAGCCGCGCCATGAGGATGGCGAAAAACCCGGTGCCGGTGCCCACGTCCAGAATGTTCAGGGGCGTCTTTGCGGGCAGCCGGGCTTCCAGCTCCTCCTGCCAGCGCCGCCCCATGGCGCTGCCCAGCTCGTTTTTCCGCACGGCTCCAAAGTCGCGGGACCGTATCGTCCAATAGCGTACAACTCTGTCTTCAATGGCGCAATCTTCCATGCTTTTCTCTCCCGGATTGGTTTTCCCATATTGTATCCCCCTTTCGTCAATTTGAGAAGCCCCCCGGGGGGATACCGGGCGTTCGTTTTTCTCCCCGGCAGTGCAGTTCCGGCGGTGATTTTGAATTTTATCATTTATTCCAAAAAATAAGGGTTGATTTTTTTCCCATTTGTGTGTATCATATAAAAATTCAACAGGAGCGGTTCGCGGCACGTGTGCCGAAAGCCCTCCACACTTATCATATTAGAAGGGAGCGTTGTCCTTTGCTGACCCCATTTTACGAAAAGCTGCATATTACGGATACCGTCTCCGTGATCATCGTTTCCATCGCGCTGATGCTGATCTGCGGCTTCGCGGCCACCCGCGTCACCAAGCGGCTGCGGCTGCCCAACGTCACGGCGTACATCGTGGCGGGCATCCTCATCGGCCCCTACTGCCTGAATCTGGTGCCGGGAAACGTGATCGACGGCATGGATTTCATCGCCGATATCGCGCTGGCCTTTATCGCCTTCAGCACCGGCGAATTTTTCAAATTCGACACGCTGAAAAAAAGCGGCGCAAAGGTCATGGTCATCACGGTGTTTGAAGCGATCCTTGCCTCGGTGCTGGTGTTTATCATCACCTTCTTCGTGCTGGGACTGGAGCTGAACTTCTCCATCGTCCTTGCCGCACTGGCTTCGGCCACCGCGCCGGCCTCCACCGTTATGACCATCCGCCAGACCCACGCCAAGGGTGACTTCGTGGACACCCTTTTGCAGGTGGTGGCACTGGACGACGTGGTGGGTCTGGTGGCCTACAGCATCGCCATTTCCGTGGCGCTGGCTTCGGCCACCGGCGCGTTCCATGCCGGCGCTGTGCTGAAACCCCTGGCCGTCAATGCGCTGGTGCTTCTACTGGGCGGCGGCTTCGGCTTCTTTCTGAAGCTGCTGCTCCACAAGCGCTCCACGGATAACCGGCTCATCGTCTCCATTGCCCTGCTGTTCGCCTTCTGCGGCATCTGCGCCATGCTGGACGTCTCCCCGCTGCTGGGGTGTATGTCCATGGGCATGGTCTACATGAACCTCACCGACGACAAGCGGCTGTTCCAGCAGCTCAACTATTTCAGCCCCCCCATTCTGCTGCTGTTCTTCGTGCGCTCGGGTCTGAACTTTGACCTGGATGCCCTGGTGGACAACTCCGAGAGCATCGGCACAACGCCGCTGGTGGTGGTCGGCATCCTCTATTTTCTGGTGCGTATCGTGGGCAAATATGTCGGTGCGTTCCTGGGCTGCCTTATGACGAAAAAGGACAAAAAGGTTCGCAATTTCCTGGGACTTGCCCTGATTCCCCAGGCGGGCGTGGCCATCGGTCTGGCGGCCACCGGCGCCCGGACGCTGGGCGGCGAGGTGGGCAACGCCCTGGAAACCATCATTCTGGCGTCCAGCGTGCTTTACGAGCTGATCGGCCCCGCCTGCGCCAAGCTGTCGCTGTACCTGTCCGGCTCCTACTCCAACAAGCTGGAAGACCTTGCGCCCATTCCGGCTACGGAGCCGGGGCAGCCGCCAAAGTCTGAGGTGGAGCTGCTGATTGCCCGGATTCAGGCCATTCAGCAGGAGCTGCCCAAGCACAACAACCCCTATTACGAGGACGAACAGGCATTCACCGAAGCCGCGGCGGAGCATTCCGCCCAGATGGAGGCGTTCTTCGGGACGCCGGGGAAAGCCAACACCGCCATGCCGGGGAGGAAACGGAAATGAAGGAACTACTGTCCATAGAGGATCCCATTGCGGGTCTGCTTGGTGCCTGGAGCGCGGGACTGAATCTCGGCTCGGCACTCCTGCGCATCGCGCTGATCGTGGCGCTGGCGGCCTCCATCGGCTGTGAGCGCTCCAGTAAGCGGCACAGCGCCGGTCTGCGCACCTTCGTGCTTGCGGCCTTCTCCGCCACCGTGTCCATGCTGCTGGATCAATACGTATACGTGCTTCTGGGCTGCAAGCTGCCACTGCTGTCGGCGGCGACGCTGCTGGCCGTCACCTCCGTCAGCGCCAATTCCATTCTCTATTCCTCCCGGGGGCAGATCAAGGGACTGACCACCTCGGCGGGACTGGTGAGCTGCTGCATTCTGGGCTTCGCCACCGGCGCGGGGCTGTACACCCTGACGCTGATCGTGTACGTTTTCCTGCTCTGTATCCTCGCGGGCTTCCCTGCCTTTGAAGCGTACCTGAAAAACCGCTCCAACCATTTTGAAGTCCACATGGAGCTGAAAAGCAGCTTCTATCTCCGGGATTTCGTCACGGTGAGCCGCCGCTTAGGTCTGCGCATCGACGACATCGAAGCCAACCAGGCCTACGCCGGTTCCGGGCTGAGCGTGTATTCCATTTCCCTGACCATCTGCTCCCAGGAGCTGAAAAAATACAAGACCCACGTGGAGATCATCGAGGCGCTGTCCTCGCTGGATTACATCTACCATATCGAAGAAATGCACTAAATGAAACACGGTGCAGCCCCTTTTACCGGGACTGCACCGTGCTTTTTTCTACTGTTCCCCCGTCTCCCGGCACAGCGCGATGAAGCGCTGCATACTCTCGGAGAGGTATTTCCGCTTGTGGTACACGATATTCAGGGTTCGCCGCAGCGGCTCTTTCAGCGCCAGCGGAATCACATTGCCGCTGGCAACATCCTGCTGAATCAGGAGTTTCGGCAGCACCGCCACCCCAAGCCCCTCCACGACCGCCTTGATCAGCGCCTGGGTGCTGACGCTTTCCCAGGCGGGCTGCACCGAAAGCCGGTGCAGCGCCAGATACCCGTCCAGCGCCTTTCTCCCGGCACTCCCCGGCTCCCGCATCAGAAAGGGGAACTGCGCCAGCTCCTGAATGGCCACTTCCCCCCGCCCCGCGAGCGGGGAGCTTGGCGGCACGATGGCCTGCAATTCATCCCGGGAAAAGGGGACGGCTACCAGCTCCTCGTGCTCCGGCTGGGTCTCGATCAGCCCCAGGTCAATGCGGTTGTCCAGAACCAGCTGCTCCACCTGACTGGCGCGGCAAACCTGCACGTCTACATGCAACGCCGGAAATTCCGCCTGATACCGCCGCACCAGCTCCGGCAGAAGATAGGTGCCGATGGTGACCGTCGCCCCGATGCGGACGGTGCCGATGGCGTCCCAGTTGCGCATCCTGGTTTCCAGCTCGTCCATCAGCGACACCACATGGACGGCGTAGCCGTAGAATTCCCGGCCGCACTCCGTGGGGGATATCCGGCGTCCCACCCGCTCGAACAGCGTCACGCCGTAGTAGTCCTCCAATTCCCGCAGTGCCAGACTTACCGAGGGCTGGGACAGATGCAGCGCCTGGGCAGCCCTGGTCACGCTGTTCTGACGGTAAACCTCCACCAGAATCTTCATGTGCCGCAGCGTCATGGCGGTTCCTCCATTCATATTGTTTTTATTATATATTTCATATAATAATTCTATTTTACAAATAAGTCAAGTGCTGGTAAACTGGGGGCATGAGGAGGTAGAAGTATGACTGACAAAAAGAAAATTCTGGCGAAATTGTTTTTCTCCACGCTGTATTTAAGCGCGTTTACCTTCGGCGGCGGCTACGTCATCGTCACGTTGATGAAGCAGAAATTTGTGGACGAGCTGCACTGGATCCAGGAGGACGAGATGCTGGATCTCATTGCCATTGCCCAGTCCGCCCCCGGCGCCATCGCCGTCAACGGGGCGATCGTGGTGGGCTTCAAGCTGGCGGGGGTCTTGGGCGCCGTCACCGCCATTATCGCAACCATCATCCCGCCGTTTCTCATTATTACGGTGATCTCCTTTTTTTATGAGCTGTTCCGGGACAACTACATCGTCAGCAACGTCCTTTCCGGTATGCAGGCCGGTGTGGGCGCGGTCATCGCCTCCGTGGTAATCGACATGGGCGGCGGCGTCCTGAAGCAGAAATCCGTGATCTCCACCGTTATTATGTTAACCGCATTTGCCGCTACCTACGTTTTCCGGATCAATGTGGTATACGTCATTCTGTCCTGTATCGTCATCGGCGTTATCCGCACCGTGATTTCCCAAAGGAGGAACGCCCAATGATCTATTTACAGCTGTTCCTCAGCTTCCTGCAAATCGGCGCCCTGAGCTTCGGCGGCGGCTACGCCGCCATGCCGCTCATTCAGGCGCAGATCGTCACCGAGCACCAGTGGTTGTCCATGAGCGAGTTTACCGATCTCGTGACCATTGCGGAAATGACCCCCGGCCCCATCGCCGTCAACTCCGCAACCTTCGTGGGAACGAAAATCGCCGGTGTTCCGGGGGCGCTTGTGGCCACCGCAGGCTGCATTCTCCCCGCCTGCATTCTGGTGACGCTGATTGCCAGGCTTTACCTCAAATACCGCAACATCGCGGTTTTGCAGAGCGTCCTCGGCTCCCTGCGTCCGGCGGTGGTGGCCATGATCGCTTCGGCGGGGATGCTGATTCTGCGCAACGCCTTTTGGAGCGGCGCGATCCGCCTTTCCGGAACGAACTGGAATATGGTCGCCCTGTTCGCCGTGGCGTTTCTGCTTCTGCGGAAGACGAAGCTCAGCCCCATTCTGATCATGCTGATGGCGGGAGCGGCCAATCTGGTCATCTCTCTGCTTATACCGTAAAAAATCTCGAAAAAACCACTTCCGCCGCCGACAATATGCCCATATTTGGGGTATCCGCCACCGGGAAAATGCGGGTCTCATTTCTGTCCCGGTACAGCGCTTTCCCGCCGATCTCCCGCCGGAGACGCTCGGCCAGAAGCTCGTGCCGGCAGCAGATGTCCCCGGCCAGGTAGATGCTGTCCACGGGGATCAAATTCAGCAGGTTGATTAAGCCTGCCGACAGGTAGACCGCCTCCTGATCGAGAAGACGCCGGGCTTCCGGCTCTTCCGCATGGCCAACGAGGTCGAACCAATCCCGGAAGCCGGAACCCTCCAGCAGCGCCGGAATGGACGCATAGGTTTCCAGACACCCCCGGTTGCCGCATTCGCACAGCCGCCCGTCGAAACGGATGGTGGTGTGACCCAGCTCGCCGGTAAAATTCCCCAGCAGCTCCCCGTCGGACACGATGGCCGCGCCGATGCCGATGTCGATGAACAGCAGCATAAAGTTCCGGCTGCACCCTGTGTTTTGCTGATGCAGCGCCATGGCGCACACGTCGTGTTCCAGATACGCGGGCAGCCCCAGCGCGTCCGACAGGCGCTTGCCGATGTCCGCGCTGTGCCACCGCTCGAACCGGGGCGGATTGAGAATGCGGCCGTTTTCGCAGTCCAGCGGCCCGGGGGCGCTGATGCCGATTCCCAGAACCTTGCTTTTGTCCACGGTTTCCAGCAGGGACGCAAGCGCCCCAATAATGGCGGCCACCATGTCGCCCTGCTCCGGAAGCTCCCGGCATTGCAGCAGATTGCCGCCGATGTCGCACAGACCCACGGTGCAGCCTTTTCTCGCCAGATCCACCGCGAGGGCGCAATAGCTGTCCGGCCGCAGCGCCAGGGGCGTTGCGCTACGTCCCCGTCCGGCGGACTGGGGGGCAAGCTTCGCCACCACGCCCGCGTTCAGAAGCTCCTCCGCGATCAAAGACGCTGCCGCCCGGGTCAGCCCCGTGGCGCGGGCCAGCTCTGCCCGACTCATGGCCTGACGGCGCAAGATTCGGAGAACCGCCTTGCGGTTGTATTCTTTTGTGTAGTCGGCGTTGCGCGGCTTCTGCGTCATTTGAATCCCCTCAATCCCATAGTGATCATGACCCGGGACGCATCGCCCCGGGTCAAGATTTTATCCCATTGCCTTCAGAACCGCGTCCATTTCCGGAATGCTGGGAATGCCGCCGGAGGCTTCCGTGGACAGGCTGGCCGCCGTGGCGGCGAAGCTGCCGATGAATTTCAGGTCGTCTTCCGTCAGCTCGCCGACCTGCTTGTCCAGCTCCAGCAGTCTTGCCATGGCGCTGCCGCCGAAGATGTCCCCCGCGCCGGTGGTGTCCACGGGATGCACCTTGGGGCAGGCGGCGCGGAAAGAAGCCGTCTTCGTTTTCAGCAGGCAGCCGTCAGGCCCCAGCGTCACCATGGCGAGGGACACGCCGAATTCCGTCAGCAGCTTGTCCGCCCCCTCTTCCGGGGTGCAGTTCCAGAGAAATTCCACCTCGTTGTCGCTGATTTTCACCACATCCGCCTGATGCAGGCTCCAAAGCATCTGCTCCTTCGCCGCGTCCGCATCCGGCCACAGGGGAAGCCGCAGATTAGGGTCGCAGCTGATGAGCTTCCCCTGCATCTTTGCGTAGGCCACCGCCTTCTGAGTTGCCGTGCGGACAGGCTCGTCCGTCAGGCTCAGGGTGCCGAAGTGGAACACCTTTGCCTCGTCAATGAGGGATTTGTCCACCTCGTCCCACCGCAGCTGGGTGTCCGCGCCGGGCTTCCGGGCGAAGGAGAAGGCGCGGTCGCCGCTTTCGTCGAAGGTCACGAAGGCCAGGGTGGTAAACACGCTGTCGTCCACCCGGATTCCCCTGGTTTCGATCCCGGCACCCTTCAGCGTCCCCAGCAGCAGATTGCCGAAGGCATCGTTTCCCACCTTGCCCAGAAACGCGGTCTTTCTGCCGTAGGCGTTCAGCGCGGCCAGAAAATTGCCGGGGGCGCCGCCGGGGTTGGCGGCCATGGTGGGGTATCCGGCGCTGTCCGTGGACTTTGCCGCAAAATCAATGAGCAGTTCGCCCAGCGCTACTACGTCGATCATCGCACGCACCCACTCAGTCCTTGGCCGCGGGGTACTCGGTGCAGAGCAGACGGTACGGCGCTTCGTCCTCCTCGATGGCCGGGAAGCGGCCCATGGGCGGGTTGAAGCGGTTGTCCTTGGCGTCGTCGTTGCACTGGCTGACCTCCCCCAGCAGCACGTCCCCCGTACCCGGCTCTACCTCGAAATCGTGGTACAGGTACTGCTGGATGTAGATGCTCTCGCCGGGAGTCAGGCGGATCTGGGTCCCGGCGGGGACGGTGTAGGTTCTGCCGTCGGTATGGACGGTGACGTCGCTTTCGTAGTCAATGGACTCGTCGGGGTGGGAATTGTACACCCGGATCAGCACGTTTCCGCCGCCCCGGTTGATGATATCCTCGGTCTTGTACCAGTGGAAATGGTTGGGGGAATACTGTCCCTCCTTCAGGAACAGCAGCTTCTCGGCGTAGACCTTGGGGTATTTTTCCCGCATGGTCTGGCTGCCGTTGCGGATGGTGATGAGGGAGAAGCCGATCTTATCGAAATTTCCCTGGCCGTAGTCCGTGATATCCCAGCCCAGGCAGCAGTCCCGGACCTCGTCGTATTCGTGACCCTTGGTTTTCCACTCCTCCGGGGTAAAATGGCAGAAGGGGGGCAGGTAGCAGCGGTACTTTTCGCACATGGCCTCCAGCTCCCGCAGCGCTTTGTTAACTTCGGAACGCTTCATGGCAATCTCTCCTTTTATTAAACAGGAATCCGGGAAACCCGGTTTCGCTTTGATTTTACTGTACCATTCGTCCGACATTTTGTCAAGTGAATTGACAATTAACAGATGGATTCTCCATGGATAAATTTTGAATTTTTGGTGAATTGACGAATTTCAATATACTTTTTTATGTAAAACTACCACTGCGGCCGCCTGCCGGAACCTGCGCCCCCGGTTTTGCGGATTGACACCTTCCGGAACGTTGTTTATAATGAAAACAATTGCAGTTCCGTACATTTTGCCCTACCGCATGGGGGCGAACCAACAGGAAGGAGAAAAATATGGAGTACCGTATCGAGCATGACTCTATGGGAGAAGTCCGGGTTCCCGCCGACAAATACTGGGGCGCCCAGACCCAGCGCAGCCATGAAAATTTCCCCATCGGTGTGGGGCTGGAAACCATGCCGGCGGAGATCATACACGCCTTTGGAATCCTCAAGCTGGCGGCGGCCAGGGCCAACCACGCCCTGAAGCCCGAGAAAATGACCGCCGAAAAGCTCGGCGCCATAGAACAGGCGGCGGGCGAGGTTATTTCCGGGGCGCTGAATGCCCACTTTCCCCTGGTGGTCTGGCAGACCGGCTCCGGCACCCAGTCCAACATGAATGCCAATGAGGTGATCGCAAACCGCGCCAACGCGCTTGGGGGGAGAAAACTGGTGCATCCCAACGACGACGTCAACATGAGCCAGTCCTCCAACGACACCTTCCCCACCGCCATGCACATTGCCGCCGTATACGCCATTGAGGATCGGGTGATCCCCGCCGTGGACGCTCTGGTGGAGACCTTCCTGCGTCTGGAGGCGGAAAACGGCGACGCGGTGAAGTCCGGCAGAACCCACTTGCAGGACGCCGTCCCGATATCCTTCGCCCAGGAGATTTCCGGCTGGCGTTCCAGCCTGCAGCGGGATCGTCAGATGCTGGAGCTGTCGCTCCCCGGCCTGCGGGAGCTGGCGCTGGGGGGTACGGCTGTCGGCACCGGGCTGAACGCCCCAAAGGGCTTCGGGGAACGGGTGGCCGAGGAGGTTTCCAATCTCACCGGGAAGTGGTTCGTCACCGCCCCCAACAAATTCCACGCCCTCACCAGCAAGGATGAGCTGGTCTTTGCCCACGGCGCACTGAAAGCGCTGGCGGCGGACATGATGAAGATTGCCAACGATGTCCGCTGGCTGGCCTCTGGCCCCCGGGACGGTCTGGGGGAAATTTTCATCCCGGAGAACGAACCCGGCTCCTCCATCATGCCCGGCAAGGTCAACCCCACCCAGTGCGAGGCCGTCACCATGGTGGCCGTGCAGGTCATGGGCAACGACGCCGCCGTCGGATTCGCCGCAAGTCAGGGGAATTTCGAGCTGAACGTGTTCATGCCGGTGCTCGCCTACAACTTTTTGCAGTCCGCACGGCTTTTGGCCGAGGCTATCTGCTCCTTCCGGGAGCGGTGCGCCGTGGGCATCCGGGCAAACCGAGAGAAAATGCGTCACAATCTCCACAATTCTCTGATGCTGGTTACGGCGCTGAATCCCTACATCGGTTACGAAAACGCCGCCAAAACCGCGAAAAAGGCCTTCCGGGAAAACATTTCCCTGAAACAGGCCTGCGTGGAGCTGGGCTTCCTCAGTGAAGAGGGATTTGACAGGGTGTTCCACCCGGAAGAAATGATTTGATGCGAAAAAGCGCCCCCTTTCCCGGCCGTGATGCTTCGTCAGGCCGTGAAAGGGGGCGTATTTGCGTCCGTTATCCCAGGCAGCTTCCGCAGGGCGTGTAGCCCGCGTCGATTGCCTGCTCGTAGGTGCCGAAAATGATCCGGTTTTTTTCCGTCGGGAGATTCGCGCAGTCGGGGGCGTGGAATTTGTGGGAGTTGACGTTGCCGATGAACTGCACCGGCTGGGCCGGCTCCGCGTTTTCCGGGTTTGCCGACTGGTTGTCCCAGGTGAACGTGACCTCTTTTCCGTCCGTGCGGGCGACGATGGTGCCAAGCTCGTCGGTGCGCAGGATGGTGACCCCCGCCTGATTCAGCCGGGAGAGGGGCTGCTCGTGGGGGTGGCCGTAGGCGTTGCCCTTGCCCACGGAGATTACGGCGTAGTCGGGGCTTACCTCGTTGAGAAAGCGGTAGCCCGTGGAGGTGTCGGAGCCGTGATGCCCCACCTTCAGCACGTCCGTCTTCCAGGACATCCGGCTGCCCCAGTAGTCCAGCATGTCGTTTTCTGCGGTGGTCTCCATATCCCCGGTGAACAGGAAGGAGGTGCCGCCGTACCGGACGCTCAGGACGATGGAGGTATCGTTCTGGTCGGCGTAGGACTGCACGGGGCCGAGAACCGTAACGGAGGACTCTCCCAGCGTCCAGCCGTCCCCGGGGGAGGGAATGGTGATATCCAGCCGCTGCTGGTCGGCGTAATAGACAAAATCGTCGAACACCCTGGAGGCATAGGTTCTCGTTGGGGCATAGACGGCGTGAGTGGGATACACCGCAAGAACCGAGGGAAGCCCGCCCACGTGGTCTTCGTGGGCGTGGGTGCAGACCACGGCGGCCAGCTCCTCCACGCCCTGCTGCTCTAGGTAGGAGACGACCAGTCGGCCGTCCTCCCGGTTGCCGCCGTCAATGAGCATGTACGCCCCGCCGCTTTCCAGCAGGGCGCAGTCCGCCTGCCCCACGTCGAGAAAGTGGACGGTGAGGCCGGCCGGGGGGATCCGCTCCGGGAGAAGCCGGCAGCCGCAGAGCAGCAGCGACAGAGTCAGAAGGAGGGCAGGAATCCCCTTCCTCATTTCGTCGTGAGCCCCTTGTTGTTCTTTGCTTTTTTCTGCTGGTTAAGCCAGGTGTTCATCACCAGGCTGTGGGGCAGCAGCTTCACCAGGAACACCTGGAATTTGACGGGGAAGCCGTGGATGGAGCAGTCCTTTTTCGAGTGGTACAGATCTTCAAGGCCGGTCTTGACCACATCCTTGGCCTCGTACAGGCGGTTAAAGTACCGCACTTCGTTATCGGCGTTGGTCTGGAACGCATGGTTGAAAAACTCCGTTTTCACCCAGCCGGGGTTCATGGCCATGACCCGGATGCCCTGCGCTTGCAGCTCCCGGTTCATGGCGCGGCTGTAGCTGAGAACAAAGGCCTTGGTGGCGGCGTAGGTGGTGATGTAGGGCACGGGCTGGAAGGCGGACAGGCTGTCCAGCTCCAGAATGTGGCTGCCGGGCTGCATGTAGGGAACGCACAGCCGGGTCATAAGCAGCAGCGCCTTGCAGTTCAGGTCGATCATGCGGCAGTCGTCCTCCACGGGAATCTTCCGGTAAGCGCCGAATTTGCCGAAGCCCGCGGCGTTGACCAGCAGCCTGACGTTGGGCTTTTCGGCTTCCAGCAGGGTTTCCAGTTCCGTAAAGCTGGATGCTTCCAGCAAGTCCAGCACGATGGGACGAACCGGGACGCTTATCTCGGCTTTCAGGGTTTCCAGAGCCGACGCCCGGCGGGCAACCGCCCAGATTTCATCCACGGAAACATATCCGCCCAGCTGACGGACGAATTCCCGCCCCATGCCGGAGCTGGCTCCCGTGACAATGGCAATGTTCATATGATTGCAGCCTCCTTGTGTGAATAATCAATTTTGAACGCACCGCAGATCCGTTTCTGCGGAACCGGAAACTACCAGCGATTTCTATTTTTCTCAAATTTGGTTGTATACGCCTCTTTGAGTTCTTCCTCGCTGATTCCATAGCAAAGAAGGACATCGTTATAATACATCAGCACGTCGGCCATTTCTTCCACAAGATGCTTCCGCAAATTGCCCTCCTCGACGGCCTGCCTATCACCGTTTTTCTTGATGATGTCTATGACCTCGCCGATCTCGCCGATCATCCACAACAGCTTGTGTTTGCCTGCCTCCGGGCAGATCGTTTCCCATTTGCCTTGATACCGTTCCTGCAATTGCCGCTGCATTGCAAGCATTTCGCTTATGGTAAAATCACCCATGATTGCCTCCGCAAGTTCCGATTGATTCCGGAGAAGCGCCGTCGTTCGCAATTCTCCGCTTCGCCCTGTCCAGCAGTGCTGCCCGCTCGTTGGGAAGCGTCTCGTCCAGCACCCCCTCCAGCAACGCGTTCAGGGTCTCGCCGATGGCTTTTCCCCGGTACCCCAGCGCCAGAAGGTCATTTCCGTTGACCGCCAGATCTTTTACCGTCAGGCAGGCGTTCTCTGCCCGAATTTCCGCCAGAACCGCCCGGATTTCCGGAAATACATCCCCTTCCTCCGTTATGCCGGTTCCCTTGCCGCCCATGTCCGCCTCCTGGAGCGTCAGCAGCGCGTCCAGCGTGTCCCAACCCAGGCGGCTGACCCGGCGGCGCAGCAGCTTCTTATCCGGGGTCAGCGAGGTCATGTGCTGACCGATGAGCAGCACCGCCTGTTCCCGCAGCGCCGTGGGGGCTTTCAGCCGCCGCAGGACATTGTCGGCGATCTCCGCGCTTTTCTGGGCGTGGCCGTAAAAATGCCCCCGCCCGCTTTCGTCCCGGGTAAAGGCAGCGACTTTGCCGGTGTCGTGGAGCAGCGCCGCCCAGCGCAGCGTCAGATCGGCGCTGACGCCCGCCGTCACGTGGGCGGTGTGGGTGAACAGGTCATAGGCGTGGTGGGGACTGTGCTGGTCAAAGCCGATCATGGGCTGCAATTCCGGGATCACAGCCCCCAGAATCGGGGCGAAGCGGCACAAATCCTCCGCGCTGACCAATGGCAGCAGTTTACATAACTCGTCAAAAATCCGCTCCTCGGCCAGATTGTCCATCAGATGCGCCTGAGACTGCATGGCGCTTTCCGTTGCCGGGTCAACGCTTAAACCGTATTTCACGGCAAAGCGCACCCCCCGAAGAATCCGCAGGGAATCCTCCTGAAACCGGGTCACAGGGTCGCCTACCGCCCGCAGCACCTTTGCTTCCAGATCCCCCCGGCCGCCGAAGGGGTCGGCAAAGCCCCGGGTGGGGGAATAGGCCATGGCGTTCACGGTGTAGTCCCGCCGGGAAAGGTCGCTTTCCACGCTGTCCACAAATTTCACCCAGTCCGGGTGCCGGTTGTCCCGGTACGCGCCCTCCGTGCGGAAGGTGGTGATCTCCACCACGCCCCCCGCCGTGACCACGCCAACGGTGCCGTGCTTTTCTCCCGCCAGCACCAGTCGTTTCCCGGCGAAGACCGCCTCGGTTTGCTGAGGGGTGGCGGCGGTGCAGATGTCATAGTCGTGGGGCTGCAAGCCCAGGCAGGCGTCCCGCACGCAGCCGCCCACCGCGTAGGCCGGATACCCGGCATTTTCCAGGGCGCTCAGACATTCCAAAACATACGAGGGGAGCTTCATGCGGCGTTCTCCTGTTTGGGCTTGGGCGTCAGGCTGCACAGGTCGGTCAGCGCCCACACCGCGCACCCGAAATACAAGATCAGATACCCCGAGCCGGACAGCGCCGCGTAACCCAGATACGCGGCCATCAGCCCCGTGGCCAGCTGCATCCGCCGCCGGCCCATCCCGGCGTCAAAGGCGGCCTCATAGAACGCAAACAGCGCCATCATTGCGCTGGCGGACAAATCCAGCCAGTAGTCCTGGAGCTGGGGATTGCTGCACCAGATGCCGTAATTGCCCAGCATATGGACAACGAAAAAGGCGCATACGGCCAGATGCGTCAGAAACAGCGGGCATTTTCCCGCCTTGCGGCAGCGCCCGGCCACGATCAGCCCCACCGCCGCCACGACGCCCAGCACCCGGCGCAGCAGCACCAGCCGCCCAACCGTTCCCCAGGGCAGCAGCACCGTCAGCAAAATGCCCGCAGCGGCGATATAATGCCCTACGGCGGCCGTCAGGGAGGGCTGGAAGTTGTCCTCGTACTTTGGCGACCCGTCCAGCTTCCACACGGACACGACGATCCACAGGTTGGCGCCGGCAGAAAGAACCCACAGGGCGATTTCCAGCGGATGGTTCACCGGCAGCAGGTTTTTCGCGTCCACGGCCACGCCGTAGAGCAGCCGCCGCAGAACCAGCGCGCAGCAGCCCAGTACGATGACGCCTATGGACAGGCGGTTTTGTTTGCTTTTTTGCTTCATAACGGAATCCTCCATGGATGCAAACATCCGGCAATGGGGGCAGCACGCCGCCCCGGCACTTTTTTCATTATTATACCAGTCTATTCCCCTAATTTCCAGCCCTTTGTAAAAAAACTCTTTGTGTAGAATTTCTTCTTGTTTCATGCTTAAAATCGGAGTATAATGGGTTCAAGATTCAGCTAGGGAGGAAAACCATGTTATTGAAGGGAATTACCGCCGTGTCCGCGGTTGCGGCGGTTTTGATTTGTGCTTGCGGCGGGGTGGTGTTCTGGTGGCTCCCGGCACTGTTTGTGGGGGCGTTTCTGGTACTGACCCTGGCGGCCTTTGGCTTTCTGTGTCTGGTCTGCGCCCTCGTGGACATGGACAAGCCCCAGGAGCACGACAGCCCCTTTTACCGCAGGGTCGCGCAGGTGTACATTGGCGCTTTGATCGGCCTGCTTCGGATGCGCATCCACACGAAGGGCTTAGAAAAGGTTCCCACCGATGGGCGGTTCGTGCTGGTGTGCAACCATCTGTTCATCGCCGACCCCTGCGTGCTGCTGCACTGCTTCCCCAAAAGCCAGCTGGCCTTTGTCACCAAGCAGGAAAATCAGAAGCTGTTCATCGTGGGCAAGGTCATGCACAAAATTCTCTGCCAGCCCATCGACCGGGAAAATGACCGCGCCGCTCTGAAAACCATCCTCAAGTGCATTCAGCTGCTGAAGGACGACGAAGCATCCATCGGCGTTTTTCCCGAGGGCTACACCAGCAAGGACGGCAAGCTCCACCATTTCCGCAGCGGCGTGTTCAAGATCGCCCAGAAGGCGGGCGTTCCCATTGTGGTATGCACCATCCGGAACACCCGGCAGATCTTCCCCAACATCTCCCACCTGAAGCCCACCGACGTGGAGCTGCATCTGGTGGACGTGATCCCGGCGGAGGATTTGAAGGGCAAGACCACCGTGGACATCGGAAATCAGGTCTACGAAATGATGATCGGCGACCTGGGAGAATCCTTCCGCATGGAAGAAGCTTGACCTTTGGGTCAGAACCGTGTATAATGAGCTTTCACCCCATAAATAACCATTTTTGGAGGAAATACAATGAAAAACAGCGAAAAAACACTGGACATGATCGTGAACCTCTGCAAGAGCCGGGGCTTTGTCTACGCCGGTTCCGAAATCTACGGCGGCCTGGCCAACTCCTGGGACTACGGCCCTCTCGGCGTGGAATTCAAGAACAACGTGAAAAAGGCATGGCTGAAAAAGTTCGTGCAGGAGTCCGACTATAACGTGGGTCTGGACGCCGCCATTATCATGAACCCCCAGACCTGGGTCACCACCGGCCATGTGGGCAACTTCTCAGACCCCCTGGTTGACTGCAAGGGCTGCGGCTCCCGTCAGCGGGCGGACAAGCTCATTGAGGCCGCCGGGTCCGGCAAGGGCGTCAATGTGGATGCCATGAGCTTTGACGAGATGGACGCTTTCATTGCGGGCCACGAGGACGTTGTCTGCCCCAACTGCGGCAAGCACAACTTTACCGCCATCCGCAAGTTCAACCTGATGTTCAAGACCCAGATCGGTGTCACCGAGGACACCGCCTCCACCTGCTACCTCCGTCCCGAGACGGCGCAGGGCATTTTCGTGAACTTCGCCAACATCCAGCGCACCACCCGCCGCAAGCTGCCCTTCGGCGTCTGCCAGGTGGGCAAGGCCTTCCGCAACGAGATCACCCCCGGCAACTTCACCTTCCGCACCCGGGAATTTGAGCAGATGGAGTGCGAATTCTTCTGCCAGCCCGGCACCGATCTGGAGTGGTTCGCCTACTGGAAGGACTTCTGCAAGAACTGGCTGACGTCTCTTGGCATCCAGGAAGACTCCCTGCGCCTGCGGGATCACGAGCCTGCGGAGCTGGCCTTCTATTCCCGTGCCACCACCGACATCGAGTATCAGTTCCCCTTCGGCAACGGCTGGGGCGAGCTGTGGGGCATTGCCGACCGCACCAATTACGATCTTGGCCGCCATCAGGAGGCCTCCGGCAAGAGCCTGGAATACTACGATCAGGAGAAGGGCGAGCATTACGTTCCCTACGTCATCGAGCCGTCCCTGGGCTGCGACCGGGTCGCCCTGGCGTTCCTGTGCGAGGCCTATGACGAGGAAGTGGTAGGCACCGACAAGAAGGGCAACGCCGACGTGCGCACCGTGCTGCGTCTGCATCCGGCGCTGGCGCCCTACAAGGCCGCCATTCTGCCCCTGTCCAAGAAGCTCAGCCCCAAGGCCGAGGAGATTTACCGGGAGCTGCGCAAGGACTTCATGGTGGACTTTGACGACGCCGGCTCCATCGGCAAGCGCTACCGCCGGGAAGACGAAATCGGCACGCCCCTGTGCGTCACCGTGGACTTCCAGACCGTGGGCGACGAGAACACCCCTGCGGACAACTGCGTCACAGTTCGTGACCGGGACACCATGGAGCAGGTGCGGATCCCCATTGCCGAGCTGAAGAATTATATCGCGGAGAAGTGCGCGTTCTGATTGCGCCGCTGACAGGCAATAAAATAATGTGGCCGCCCCGGAAATTTTCCGGGGCGGCCGTTTCTGTACGGAAAATGTTGCGATATATTGACAGTGCGGCAATGGGGAACTGCTTTCAGGCAATAATCCAACTGCATACAAAGGGTTTCTTACGCCCACAGCCCTATGGGCTGCGTTCGTAAGAAACGGGAATCTCCCACGGCCAAAGGAAGCGCTGAATCAATCGCCTTCGGCTGAGCAGCGGATCTTTTTCCCTGCCCGTGCGGCTTCAAAAGCGGGAAATACATACAGTATTCCTCCGCTTTTGAACCCTTCGTTCAGGGAAAAATTTCTCGCTGTCAGCTCTCGCCGATTGAATCAGCGCTTCCTAAAGTGTCCGCCGGACACTTTTTGCCCGGCGTTGCCGGGTCGGCCTTTCGATTCCCGGACGGGGAATCATGCAAAAATCCCGGTGCGAACGCACCGGGATTTCTACATGGTGACCCGTACGGGAATCGAACCCATGTTACCGCCGTGAAAGGGCGGTGTCTTAACCGCTTGACCAACGGGCCTGGTAGCGGCAATCTGATTCGAACAGATGACATACCGGGT
>OGXR01001178.1_pt1 | contig 19911 bp, 20 predicted proteins | sample 1576331 | NCBI WGS metagenome assembly OGXR01 (sample SAMEA3541473, study PRJEB24748) | human gut metagenome | biome: human gut; feature: human-associated habitat; material: faeces | place: China | collected 2012 | reverse complement strand
AAGATGGTGTCGCGCGGGGTCTCGGCGAACTGGCCGAGGAAGGCGAAGTTCACAGCACCGTCTGGCACGACCTTCGGGCGGTCGCCATAGGCACGCGGCATGAAGAACGCGTCGATATACGGCATCATAACGGGGACGGTGTTGGCGCTGTTCGAGGCCAGCTCTTCGATCTGATCCTCCGGCACGCCGATGTGGTACAGCCACTCCATGCAGATCTCCTTGCCGGTGCACTCGCGCATGGGCTTCTTCACATAATCGCCGGGCTTATCGGTAAACAGCGAATAGACCCAGACAAGGCAGTGATCTTTGGGCTGTGCGCGGAACTGCGGCTGGCGGTTGATCGTCCAGCTCATGAGCCAGCTGGAATCCTTGACGGTGACGATGCCGCCGGTCACAACATGACCGGTGAACGGGTCGCGCTTGCAGATATTTTTGATATAGGGAATGATCTTCTGATCGAGCGTTTCGACGGTTGCACTCATCCAGTTCGTCTGCTCGGGGTCATAGCAGAACTTGTCAGGATGGCCGAAGGACGGATCCTGTGCGGCGATCTTGCGCCACATATCCCAGCCGCCGCCGGGTTTGATCTCGGTGTTATAGGGTGCGGGTTCGTTCTGGCTGCCGCGGGAAGAATTTTCGACGCAGCCGCCGTTCGTGATAAAAACGAGATCGTTCTCGGTCAGATCAATGGCGTCTTCCTTGCCGTCACGGATGATGTCGATGCGCTTGGCAAGCTTGCGGGCCGGGGTGCAGTCGAATTCGACGTTCACGACCTGAACGCCATAGTGGAACTGAACGCCGAAGCCCTTGAGATACTCGATCATCGGCAGAATCATGGACTCATACTGATTATATTTCGTGAAGCGCAGCGCCTTGAAATCAGGCAGACCGCCGATGTGGTGGATATAGCGCTGGATATAGAGCTTCATTTCCAGGGCGCTGTGCCAGTTTTCAAAGGCAAACATCGTGCGCCAATAGAGCCAGAAGTTGGAGTTGAAGACCTCGTCGTCAAAGAAGTCTGTGATGCGCTTGTCCTGCAGGTCTTCATTCGGGGTGAAGAACAGCTTCATGATCTCCATCGCACCCTTGTCGGAAATGTCGAACTTGCCGTCGGTATGCGCGTCCTGACCACGGTTGACGGTAGCGCGGCAGAGGGAATAGTTCGGGTCTTCCTTGTTCAGCCAGTAATACTCGTCGAGAACGCTTACGCCCTCCGTCTCGATGGACGGGATGGAGTGGAACAGATCCCACATGACTTCAAAATGGTTGTCCATCTCCCGGCCGCCGCGCATGACATAGCCGACGTTTTCAAATTTATAGCCGTCGCACGCGCCGCCGGGAATCGAATCCTTTTCCAGAATATGCACGTGTTCGCCCTTCATCTGGCCGTCACGGACAAGATAGCAGGCTGCCGTCAGCGCCGCGAGGCCGCTGCCGACGATATAGGCCGATTTCTGATCGACGCCCTCCGGCTTTTTGGGCCTTGCAAATGCTTCATAGTTACCGCTCGAATAATACATGATTCATACCTCCATAAAAAGTCTGGAAACATTGCTTTATGTTTCCCTTTCGATGGTATGAGCATACTACGGATTCAAAAAATACACAATAAGCAGAAAACGCCCTGTGATAAAGTTCTTATCACAGGGCGTTGATCTGTTCAATTTCTTATCAATCAGCCGGATTTGATGGAGTGTCAATCCGGAAGCGGTCAAGCGCGGCGGAAACGCTGCCGTGGATGACGCAGTCCAGCCGGTCGATGATTTCTTTCGGTTTGCCCTTCATATCGTGCTTGATCCAGTCGAGCATAAGGCCGACAAAGGCGTATTTGTAGACGTTGGCGATAAACGCCTTGTCCTCCGGGCGGACAGACATACCGACGGCCTGCTCTTCGACCACGCCCTCAAGCAGATCGTAGGTCAGCTTATAGAGATAAGTTTCAACCTGTTCACGGCTGACGGAGTGATAGACGTTCATAATGAAGGGCTTGTTCGCCAGAACGGCCTCGAAGATCTGCTCAAAGCCCTGCTGCCATGTTTCATAGGTCTTCTTTCCTGCCAGCGCCTTCGCCGCGTCCTCCTGACACGACCATTCGACCAGATCGTAGATGTCTTTGAAATGGTAATAGAACGTCATGCGATTGATACCGCAGTCATCGGCGATATCGCTGATGGTGATTTTATGGAGCGGCTTTTGCAGGAGCAGATTTTTAAGCGACTGCTCCAGCGCGCGTTTGGTCAGATCGGACATAGGTGCCTCCTGTCTCGGACAGCGTTCGGGCGCTTTTCTTCAGATTACCCGCTTTTTGCTGAAATGTCAAGACGGCGACTTGACAGGCAAGTGTACTATGTGTATAATACAGTCAGAAAGTGTATGACTTGAGTAATACGGTGGTGACGGATATGGTGTCGTTTGAGGCGTTCCGCGCAGTGGATGGGACGCCGGTGTATCTGCAAATTATCAACTTTATCAAGCGTGGCGCGATCGCAGGGACGATCAGGGACGGCGACGAGCTGCCGTCGCGCCGGGTTCTGTCGGCGCTGCTCGGCATCAACCCGAATACGGTGCAGAAAGCGTTTCACATTTTGGAGGAAGAGCATCTGATGGAATCGCGTACAGGCGCAAAAAGCTGCATGACGCTGCCGCCGGATATACTGGATGCGCTGCGGCGGGAGGTCTTATCAGACGAGCTGTGCACCATGGCGCGCACACTGCGGCAGCTGGGAATTTCCAAAGAAGAAGCGCTGCGTCTCATCGAGCAGGCGTGGGAGGAGGAAGCGCAATGAAAAAACAGGTATCCGTATTCGGATTGCATACGCGTGCGGCGCTGAACCGGCTGCTGCTGGCAGCGCTGGGGTTGCTGGCGGTCGAGTTGCTCCTTGCCGGGGTGTGTATCGCGCGCGGAACAGCGCTTACGCTGTCCGGCAGCAGCCTGGAAACTGCGCTGCAGCATTCGTTCCGGGCCGGGATTATCGCGCTTCAGGTGCTGCTGGCATCCAGCCTCGGTTCAAACAGCCGGTACGGCTATACGCTGCGGCGGCTGCGGGTATCGGAGCGCTGCGTCTTCCTCTGGAGCTGCGTTTGCAATGCACTCTGCTTTACAGTCTTGTGGTGTGTGCAGATCATGGCGGCTGTGGGCGCGGCATTCTGGAACGCAAAAAGCGCCGTGTATTCGGCTGGCCCGCAGGGCGTGTTTGTGGATTTCTACCGCAGCGGCTTTCTGCATGGGCTTCTGCCGCTGGCAGACGGGTATGTATGGGTGCGCAACGCACTGTTCGTGCTGGCGCTGGGCTGCGTGACCGCGTGCAAACAGCTTGGGCTGCGCAGAAAGGGCAGCCGCAGCTGGCTGGTCTGCATGGGGCTGACGTTCCTTCTGGTGCTGAACCTGTCAGTCCAATATACGGCGGGCAGAAGCACGGGCATTTTCCATGCGATTACGGCGCTGCTTGTCGGGCTCGGCTTTCTGGGGTTCGGGCTGACGCAGACACATAACGGAAAGGACGGGCTGGCAGATGAAGTGGAGTAAACGTCTTTCACGGTACACGCTGCCCGGAATGGGGCTGAATTGGGACGCTTCCTATTTTGGTCTGCTGTTTCTTGCGATGGTCTTGGTCGTGCTGTACACGTTTCTGCATGACTATCAGGCTGCGGTGCGCGCGCTCTATGTATATCGCTACGGGACACAGATTTTGCGGCAGGGCGCGGTCATGCCGACTCTGAATACGCTCCTGCGGCACAAATTCACCGTCTTCTGGGCCTATACGACCTTCTGCGCGCTGCGCGCGTTCGCCAATTACAGGTCGTTTTTCACGGAGACAAAGAGCATTTATCTCATGAAGCGGCTGAAGGATCCAAACGAGCTGCGCAGGCGCTGCATTGCGATTCCTGCGGCAGCCTGCGGCGCGGCGCTGGTTCTGTTTTTGCTGCTGTTACTGGTGTTCGTTCTGATTTACCGAACCGGTGTTCCGGCACGCTGTATGCCGCCGGAGGAAACTTTAAATATCTGGGGGGCGTTTTTCTGATGCTGGAAATCAAAAATCTCTGCAAGCGCTACGGCCAGACGCAGGCGCTGGACAATGTGCAGCTTTCTGTCGGGCCGGGCGAGATCGTCGGGCTGTTCGGCGAGAACGGCGCAGGCAAGACGACGCTGATGAAGTGCATCTTAAAGCTGATTGCATATGATGCAGGTGAAATTACACTGGACGGCGAAGCGATCACGCGGCAGAATATCGGCCGGTTTTCCTTCGCCACGTGTGAGCACAGCTTCTTCCCTGCCCTGACTGCCAAAGCCCACCGGGAATTTTATGAGGAGCACTTTGAGACGTTCCTCGGCAGGCGTTTTGAGGGCCTGATGGACTTCTTTCAGCTTCCGATGGACAAGCCCATCCGCAGCTTCTCGACCGGGCAGAAAAACCAGTTTGAGGTCATCATGGCCCTGTCGCAGGGCGCGGATTATATCCTGATGGACGAGCCGTTTGCGGGAAACGATGTTTTCAACCGCGAGGATTTTTATAAGGTTCTGCTCGGCATTCTCGAGCCGCACGAAACGGTGATCCTGTCCACACATCTGATTGAGGAAGTGACGGGCTTTATCGGACGGGCCGTTCTGCTGCACAAGGGCCAAATCGCGGGCGACGTGCAGACAACAGAGCTGGACGAACAGGGCAAAACACTGATGGACTATGTCAAGGAGACGTACAGCTATCAATCTGACCGCGTTTCCAGAGCGCTGACCGAGCTGACCGGCAAGGAGGACGAGGATGCGTAAAACGCTGATGATCTTTCTGGCGCTTGTACTGGTGTGCGGCTGCGGCGCGGCGTTTGCGGCGCAGGCCGTCAGCGCACCGCGCGAGGAAATTTTGTTTCAGGAGCACATATTCTCCGGCGACCCGGCTGCGGCCGATGGGCTGACCGTGCAGCTCAAAACCGGTATGCGGTACAAGCTGAACTGGGAGAGCACTGTGCAGTTTTCCGCGCAGGATTATCGCGCGGAGACGAGCTTCCGCTTTCTGCCCGCCGGACAGGCGGAGCAGCCGGAGATGAGCTACCGCGGCGTTGAGATCAATTTTTACCACGACGCGGCCACGACCGGCAGCGACGATGTCTTCGGCTTCTCAACGGCGTATCAGTCCCTGCTGGACACACTTTCGCCTGGCGAAAGCGGTTCCATGACGATCCGGTTTGCAGACTATTACGACGAATATCCGTTTGAGTTTTCCATCGATCTTCCGGGCGTTAATTATGACCCCCTTGTCAACTGGCAGGACGCCTCAGCGGACAGCGAATGGCTTGGTGAACGTGCACAGGTCGCGCTGGGCTGCTTTTTCCGCATCCCTGTTCTGCCGGATGAGTACGTAGAGCTTGGCATTGACAAGAATATGGACGGAACGGGTTCGGGCCGCAGCATTTCCAGCGTCATGGAGGGCGACCGGTTCTGGATGAACGTAGAAAGCGTTATAACGGACGACGCCTGCTTCTTCTGGTTCGGCAACCGGACGGACAAAGACCGGCTGGTCGACACAAGCCGCATTCCGGGCGGCTATGGCGTCTATATGCTCCCCTACGGGCCGCTTGCCCCGGATGCCGAGGCCAGCGCATTTTATGGCGGAAACGAAAACGAGGTCTACACCGACCGGCTAACCTGTTTCTTCCCGGTCGACCCGGAGACGCGCATCGAGCACCTTGGCCTGACGCCGGACAAAACGCGGCTTTTGCTTCATACGGTTGAAAATAACACATATTATGTAACCTTAATCGACTGCAAAACAGGTGACACTCTGCAAAAGCTGGCGGTATCGGATTTTGAGCCGAAAGATGATTATGTAAACATAACCGAAACGGAGGATTTCGTCTGCATCCAGCAAACCCAGGGCCGCATATGCGTGCTGACGCAGGATGCGGACGGACTGTACCAGATTGCGCTGCGTTCCGATTATTTGCCCGATGATCTGTACGCGCCAGTATATGCGACTGTCCGAGCGATGGCCTTTGACGGAAGACGGCTTGTCATTGTAAACAACGACGAGACAGTTTTGTCTAACGACGGGCCCAGTGCAGCAGCCTATCTTGCCGGAAGCACCGAGGCGCTCATCACGCCAGACGGCACCTATGTTGACAACTGCGGGTTTATTCTCACAGTTTTTGATGAAACAGGACTGGCCTACAGCGGTGGATATGTCAGCAGTCTGGAAGGCTGCAATTATGTAAATGGAAGAGCCATGCGATATGAAGACTTGATCCAGCCGGATACGATCACGCTCAGCTGGCAAAACGGCGCAGCGTAATCAATATTTATCTCCCTCTGCCCAATTTGGGCAGAGGTTTTTTTATTTTGGGGCTTGACAAATACAACTCTTTGTGTATAATAATATTAGTAATGATTATTATTTCTATTTTAGGAGGATATCCAATGAAAAACAATTCCAACACACTCGGCCTGCACAATATGAACGGGCTGTCCGCAGACGACAAGCGCACCTGCGCCCTGAATGACATGAACTGCCGCGCCGGTCAGCCGGAGCAAAATGCTTCTTTGCAGGATATGAACGCGGCGAACGAGCAGCCGGACATGGCCTGCAGCGTCACCAACATGAACTGCCGCAAGGACTGACACCCCGTCTCCCCGCCTGTATGCACAAGCGTGCAGGCGGGGCTTGTATATCTGCCCGCTGTTCACGGAAAACTATGCAAAAAAGGAGGTTTTCCATGAACAAGAAGCAGAAAAAAGAGCCGTTCAGTCTGAAAAACATGAACGGCCTGTCCCACGACGATGCGCGCACCTGTGCGCTGGACGATATGAACTGCCTGAACGGGCAGGAGGAACACTGTTCCTCCCTGCAGGATATGAACGCCACTAGAAGCAGACCGTACCGGAAGTATCACCTGACGGACATGAACGGCGAGGACGGGCGGTAGGGCTCCAATGCGCCAGTTGTAGGGGCCGATGTGGGCATCGGCCCCTACAAAGTCTCGGCGAATCCGTACAACTCGCAAATTCCGACCGCAAAGCTGATTTACCGCAGTTATTCAAACGCAACTATCTGCAAATTTAGTTGTCCCGTAACAGGCGGCGCGTACCATAGCGCTCGTAAGGTGACTAGGGTGTATCTGAAAACTCATGATTTGACCGGCAGCGAGGGATTTTTGCGTTGCGCAAGACATTTTTTCGCAGGAATACTGACGTATTTCAAGGAAAAATGACGCGGCGCACCGCAAAAAGGCCCGCTGTCCGGGTGCGTTGGGAGTTTTCAGATACACCCTAGTGCGCGCAGCAGTGCAAGCTCCTGCGCGTAGCCCGGCAGCTCGTTCGGCGTTTCGAGGATCATGGGCAGACCCCGCAGGGCCGGGTGGTGCAGAATACGCCGGAACATTTCCAGCCCCAGACAGCCCTGCCCGAGCTTTTCATGCCGGTCCTTATGCGCGCCGCAGGGGTTTTTGCTGTCGTTCAGATGCAGCGCCTTCAGCCGGTCAAGGCCGATCACGCGGTCGAATTCAGCCAGCACGCCGTCCAGATCGTTTACAATGTCGTATCCCGCGTCCGACACATGGCACGTATCGAGGCACACGCCGAGCAGCTCCCCGCACCAGCAGGCGTCAAGAATCGCGCGCAGCTCCTCGAACCGGCCGCCGACCTCGCTTCCCTTGCCGGACATCGTTTCGAGCAGAACGGTCGTGTGCTGCTCCGGCCGGACGACCGCATCCAGACACGCGGCGATCAGCTCGATCCCGGCTTCAACGCCCTGTCCGACATGGCTGCCGGGATGGAAATTGTAGAAGTTTCCGGGTGTCAGCTCCATGCGCTGCAAATCGCTTTCAAAGACCTCGCGGGCAAATTCCCGCGTCCGCTCGTCCTTGGAGCACGGGTTCAGCGTATACGGCGCATGGGCCACGACGCGGCCCAACTGCCCGTCCTGCTGCATCTGCACGAGCACGGCGGCGTCCGCCGGGTCAGCACTTTTTGCAGCACCGCCGCGCGGATTGCGCGTAAAAAACTGAAAGGTGTTCGCGCCGATGGAAAGCGCGGTCCTCCCCATCGCGGCATAGCCCTTCGACGAGGACAAATGGCAGCCCAGATACAGCATAAGCGGCCTCCTGCAAGCGTATTTTTTATAGTTTATCACGTTTTTGGAAAATCCGCAATTCCACTTGCTCCCGGCGCGAAAAATCTGTACAATAAATATACCACTACTGACAGGAGGCGCGGACGATGGGACGGACGGAGAATCAGAAGCTGAAGCTGCTGTATTTAAAGGAGCTGTTCGAGCGGCAGTCGGATGAGGAGCACCTGCTCTCCATGCAGGACATTCTGGACGCGCTCGCCGCGCAGGGCATCCGGGCCGAGCGCAAGAGCGTCTATGACGATATTTTGTGCCTGCAGCAGTTCGGCATGGATATCGTGACGGTCAAGGGCCGGAACGGCGGGTATTTTCTTGCCTCGCGCACGTTTGAGCTGCCGGAGCTGAAGCTGCTGGTCGACGCGGTGCAGTCGAGCAAATTCCTGTCGGAGCGGAAGTCCATGCAGCTGATCGCCAAGCTTGAGACGCTTGCCAGCGGGTATGCCGCCGGGAGCCTGCGGCGGCAGGTCACAGTCGCCGGACGCGTCAAGACCATGAACGAGAGCGTCTATTATTCCGTCGATCTGCTGCACGAGGCCATCCAGAAAAACAGCCGCATCACGTTCCGCTATTTTGACTATGATCTGAACGGCTCCCGCCGCTACCGGCCGGGGCTGTATCCTGCCAGCCCCTATGCGCTGTGCTGGCAGGATGAAAATTATTATCTCATCGCGCATTCCGAGCGCCACGGGCTGACGCATTACCGTGTGGACAAGATGGCCTCGATCAGCATGACGGGCCAGCCGCGCTATATGGACGCGCAGACGCGGGAGCTTGATCTGACCGAATACGGAAAAAACGTCTTTGGTATGTTCGCGGGCAGCCGGGAGCAGCTGCGGCTGCGCTTTGACCGGTCGCTGGCGGGTGTTGTGATCGACCGCTTCGGCCGCGGGACCCCATGCGTCCCGGATGGGCCGGACGCGTTTATCTGCACGGTCGAGGTCGCGGTGTCGCCGAACTTTTTCGGCTGGCTTGCCTCATTCGGCGCGCGGGCGCAGCTGCTCTCCCCTGCCCCCGTCCGGGAGGCGTTCGTCGCCCTGTGCCGGGCGGCAGAGGCGGCAAATACCTGAACTGAACGCAAAAACCTGTTTTTTTGTAAATACTACTGGAAAAATCCGCGCAGATATTGTATGATAGAAGCCGGAATGCAACAAGAAGCAAAATGAGTTTTCCTGCGAGGCAAATCAATCCCACACAAACGCAGAAAAATCCCGATTCTATGAACAAAGGAAGGAATTCATATGGAACAAACCAAACTGAAGGCGCTCGAGCTGAACGCGGCAAAGGCGCGTCTTTATGGCGTCCAGATGGTGCACGACGCGGCCTCCGGCCATCCGGGCGGCTCGATGAGCTGCATGGACGTGCTGACGTACCTGTACTTTGCCGAAATGCGCGTCGATCCCAAGAACCCGCATGACCCCGGCCGTGACCGCTTCGTCATGTCCAAGGGCCACTGCTCCCCCGCTGTATATCCGGTGCTGGCGCTGCGCGGCTTCTTCCCGGTCGAGGATCTCAAGATGTTCCGCCGCATCGACGGCCATATGTCCGGCCATGTGGAAATGAAATACGTCCCCGGCGTCGATATGTCTACCGGCTCTCTGGGCCAGGGCATCTCCGTCGCCGTCGGCATGGCGCTGGCCGGTAAGGTCGCGCAGAAGGACTACCGCGTTTACGCCATTCTCGGCGACGGCGAGGTCGCCGAGGGTCAGGTCTGGGAGGCCATGATGGCCGCCAACAAGTACCACCTCGACAATCTGTGCGCCTGCGTTGACGTCAACGGTCTGCAGATCGACGGCGAGACGAAGGACGTCATGCCCACCGAGCCGCTGGACAAGAAGTTTGAAGCGTTCGGCTGGCACGTGATCAAGTGTGACGGTCATGACTTCGATCAGATCGAAGCCGCTTACAAGGAAGCCGAGCAGACCAAGGGGCAGCCCACCATGATCCTCGCAAAGACCATCAAGGGCAAAGGCGTGAGCTTTATGGAAAACAACGCGGGCTGGCATGGCAAGGCGCCCAACGATGAGCAGTGGGCGCAGGCCAAAGCAGAGCTTGAAGCGAAGATCAAGGAACTGGAGGGTTAAAAAATGGCTGAGAAAATTGCAACCCGTGAAGCATACGGCAAGGCGCTTGCCGCGCTGGCCGAAAAATATCCCGACCTTGTCTGCTTCGACGCAGACCTCGCAGGCGCGACCATGACGAAGTATTTCAAGGCCGCCTGCCCGGAACGCTTTTTTGATATGGGCATCGCCGAGGCCGATATGGTCGGCGTCGCCGCCGGTATGAGCCTGTGCGGCTTCAAGCCCTTCGTCAACACGTTCGCCATGTTCGCAGCCGGCCGTGCCTGGGAGCAGGTCCGCAACTCCGTCGCTTACCCGCACCTGAATGTCAAGGTCGTCGGTAGCCACGGTGGTCTGTCCGTCGGCGAAGACGGCGCGACGCACCAGTGCATCGAGGATTTTGCCATCATGCGCGCCATCCCTGGTATGCTGGTCCTGTGCCCGTGCGACGGCAACGAGATGCGGCTGGCCGTTGAGGCGCTGATCAACTACGAGGGTCCGGCCTATATGCGTCTGGGCCGTCTGGCCGTCGAAACGGTCACGGATTCCATCCCCGGCTACTCCTTTGAGCTTGGCAAGGGCGCAACGCTGCGGGACGGCACCGACGTGACCATCATCGCGGTCGGCATGAACGTGCAGATGGCGCTGGCCGCCGCCGAAAAGCTGGCCGCCGAGGGCATCTCCGCCCGTGTCATCGATATGCACACCATCAAGCCGCTCGACACCGAGCTGGTTCTGAAGGCCGCGAAGGAAACCGGCGCGATCGTCACCACCGAAGAGGCCAACGTCCTCGGCGGTCTTGGCGCGGCAGTCGCCGAATATCTGAGCGAGAATTATCCCGTGCCCGTCGTCCGCCACGGCGTCAACGACGAGTTTGGCCGCAGCGGCAAGGCCCCGCTGGTGCTCGACGCCTACGGCGTCAATGCAGACGGCATCATCGCCAAGGTCAAGCAGGCGCTGGCCATGAAGAAATAAGCAGAGCATACAAACAGCCGCCCCGTTCAATCCCGGGAGCGGCTGTTTCAGTTTGTCAAAAAGTCTGCTTTTGCAGCAGACCGCTTTCTGCCGGGCGGACGACTCTGTCCGCCCGGCAGAATGTGCTGTTTTTACGGGAGTCTTTGGCGAATTCGTAACTTCCCAATGGGTCGATGTAGGCATCGACCCCTACAGTCAAGTATGCAGGTGCATACGATTTCGCCGTCAATTTCCAAATAAAGGTTGCATTCCGTGCGGGCCGACAGAGTCGTCCGCCCCTACATCCGGCGTGAGAGCCTTGGTGGCACGCTACGCTTATTCCTCCAGCAGCCGGTCGAGATCGGCGACGGTTTTGCAGTAGAAATCGCAGTTTTTCCGCATGAACTGCTCGATTTCCGGGATATCATTCGCCCAGCCTGCGGCGGCGAAGGGAACGCCTGCGGCGCGCGCCATGTCGTAGCCGGGCTTCAGATCGTCGACGACAAGAAGCTCCTGCGGCTCAAGGCCGAAGCGCTCCATGATCTGCTCCAGCGGCCAGGTGTTCGGCTTGCGCTGCTCGGGCGGCTGCTCCCAACCGAAGATGATATCCGGCTCGGGAAGATCGTTTTCCCGGTAATCGCGCTCGATGCTCTCGCACATGGAGTGCGAGACGACGGCAATGTACCCGCCCGCGTCCTTATGCCGCTGCAGAATTTCGCAGATGCCGGGATAGGCGCTCGGCACGCGCGTGCGCACCCAGTCCTGCCAGAAGCGGAACTCGCCTTCAAGCTCCTGCTCCGAAAAGCCGAGCTCACCGGTGAACAGCGTCATGATGCCGGGGTCAAAATTTTTGCGGAAATAGTCCTCCAGCGTATACGACGCCTCCGGGCGCACGAGCTTTAAATAGGCGAGGAACGACGGAAAGTGGATGGTGGCGGTGCTGTTGACCGTGGTGTCGTCGTGATCCATGACCAGACATCTGAAGCGCAAGAAAGATCCCTCCTGTCAGTCTTTTCTGACATCATACCAGCAGAAGCGGCGCTTCGCAAGGAAAATCGTCAAATCTTATTTTTTTATGAAGAATTGCTATTTTCAGAAAGCTGTGCTATCATAATCATGAATATACTGCGCGAAGTCTATCCTCGTGCTTCGCAGCCCCGAACACAATCATGGAGGTACGGCTATGAACAAAAGAAGAAAGCAAAGCATCTGGCTGCGCAGAAATCTGCCGCTGCTGATCGCGGCCGCAGCGCTCGTGCTGCTGGTGCTCATCATTGTGCTGGTCGCGCGCGGCTGCTCCAAGGGCAGCGACACGGTGATCAGGGCCAAGGCGTTTTCCACCGGCACGACCATCGAGCTGCCCCTGTCCGCCGAGCTGAACGAGTCGGATTTCGTCTCCTACGGCGGCTACCAGTTCACGACAAAGAAAAAGCTCAGCGCGCTGAGCAAGCTCATCACCAAAAATAACGAGGGCATCACCGCCGAGACATATACCAACAGCTACGGCGAGTGCGGCGTCTATACGAAGACGAACGAATCCGGCGGTACAGACAGCTGGTGCCTGTATGTCAAGGACCCGAAGAACACCAATGAAAAATGGTACTTCTTCATGGGTGAGCACCGCGAGATCGCGCTCGATTCCGGCACGCTTGATCTGCTCCTGCCGCTGCACCTGATCACGGACGCGTCGCTGCGCGATACGATGTTCGCCGCCGTCCAGCCCGGCACGCCGTATACCTGCGGCATCGACAAGCTGCCGGACGGGCAGACGCTCTCCGGCATGTTCCGCGCATTCTATGAGGCATCCGGTCTCTACACCGTCACGACCAGCGACAAGGGCTTCACGCTCGTTCCGCGCGGCGGCGCACAGGAGCTGATGTTCCAGTTTGACGAGCAGGACACGAACGGCCAGTTCATGATCACTGTCCCGCAGGCCGCCGAGCCGCAGCCCAGTACCAGCGCCGTTGTGACCTACGGCAGCGACGATCCCGTGTCGCTGTCCGAAAGCGACGCGGCGGCTCTGTCCACCGTGCTGCTGCAGGCCAACTATAAAAAGACCGGCAAGACGGCGGATTACCGGTACAGCGTCGATCTGGGCGGCCAGATCTACGAGGTCGCGCTCGACTGGAAGGACAACACGTGGAACGGCTCTGTGCGCTATAACGGACAGGTCGCCATGCTCGTCACCAAGAGCAGCTGCACCATCGCGTCCATCTTTGCCTCCAACCATCTCGGCGGCACGCCGGAGCGCGACACGGCCAAGTGGCCTGCCGACGTGCAGGAGCTTGCCATCACGCCGAAGGCCGAAAGCATGGCCACGACGAATGATGTGAATGTGCGCTCCGCCCCGTCGACCAACAGCGAGGTCTTCATGACCATGCCGACCGACACGGTCGTCGCTGTCACCGGCGTCTCGGACGAGACGGACGACGGCGCATGGTACGAGATCTGGTACAACGAGGTCTGCGCGTACCTGAACGCCAAATACGTCAAATCCATCAGCAGCGCCGCAGCCAGCACGAACGGCTGATCGGGCCGCAAGATTATCAGCCTGTAGGGGCCGGCGACTCTGCCGGCCCCTGCTTTTTTCTGTGACGCACTGGCGCGGGAGCGCCCCTCCCTTGAGCAGGAGGGCCTGAAGGGATTCGAACGCGGCAAATTTTTGAGCGCTCTGAATCCTGCAACAAACGGAACCCAGCGCCCCTTTTCTCCCCCATCTTTTCCGCCTGCCGGAAAAGATGGGGCCGCCGGAGGCGTCCCGGCAATGGAATCAAAAAACTCCCGAAGCATTCGCTTTTTACCGGTTTTATCTTGCGGAATCCTTGGCTGTGCGGTATGATAGACAAATAAAATTCAGGCAGAAGCCATTGCGCGTGAAAGGAGTATCATCATGAGTACTGTCAGCAGAGAAGCATTTGAAAAACAGGACGCGTTCGGGATCGGTGCGCCGAACGACGCGTATGCACAGTATTTTACCGGCCAGTCCTATTTAAAGCCGCTGACCACGCCCGGCGCCTGCCCCGTGTTTCTGGCCAACGTGACCTTTGAGCCGGGCTGCCGGAACAACTGGCACATCCACCATGCAAGCAAGGGCGGCGGGCAGCTGCTGATCTGCACAGCCGGAGAGGGCTGGTACCAGGAGGAGGGCAGGCCCGCCGTGAGCCTGACGCCCGGCATGGTCGTTACCATCCCGGCAGAGGTCAAGCACTGGCACGGAGCCAACGCGAACAGCTGGTTCAGCCACATCGCTGTCGAGGTTCCCGGCGAGAACACCCGGAACGAATGGTGCGAGCCGGTTTCGGATGAAGACTACGCAAAGCTCGGCTGATAGGAGACACGATGGGCTGGGATGTTTTATTATTTGATCTGGACGGAACGCTGACAGATTCCGGGCCAGGGATCATGCACGCGGCTGAGACTGCGCTGGGATCGTTCGGGATCACCGGTCTGTCCGAACAGGCGCTGCGGCAGTTTGTCGGCCCGCCGCTGGTCGAGTCGTTTGCCGTCTATCTCCCGCAGGCGGATGTCCAGACGGCCATCGACCGCTTCCGTGCATATTACCGCGAGACGGGCTGGCTCGAAAACGAGCCGTATCCCGGCGTGCGGGAATGCCTGCACACACTGAAAGCGGCGGGAAAGCGGATGTACGTCGCCACGTCCAAGCTGGAGAGCATGGCGCGGCAGGTGCTGACGCACTTTGATCTGATGCAGTATTTTGACGGCGTGTGCGGCGGGATCGCCGACGACCCGGAGGCCGGGAAAAAGGCCAATGTCGTGCGCCGCGCGCTGCGCGAGGCAGGCTGCACGGAGTTTTCCGGCGCCATTTTGTCCGGCGACCGGGAATATGATATTTACGGCGGTCACGCGGCGGGAATCCAGACCGTCGGCGTGCTCTACGGCTACGGCAACCGGGAGGAACTGGAAAAGGCCGGTGCGGACGCGCTTGCGGAAACGCCGGAGGCGCTGCTGGCGCTTCTGCTGTGATTTTTCCGGTGAAGCCGCTTGTAAACAGGCGGTTTGTGTGATAAACTAAACCAGTTGTGTAAAAAACCAGAATGATTTGGAGGGCGACCCATGTAGCGGCTGACGATTCAATCAAAAACAAACTGAATTTGGAGGAACATACATGGCATCCCTGAAAGAAGAGATCTCCCGGCGCAGAACGTTTGCGATCATTTCGCACCCCGACGCCGGTAAAACGACCCTGACAGAAAAATTCCTGCTCTACGGCGGGGCCATCGCGCAGGCGGGCGCGGTCAAGGGCAAGAAAAATTCCCGTGCCGCCGTATCCGACTGGATGGAGATTGAGAAGCAAAGAGGCATCTCGGTCACATCGTCCGTCATGCAGTTCCAGTATGAGGGCTTCTGCATCAACATCCTCGACACCCCCGGCCATCAGGACTTTTCCGAGGACACCTACCGCACGCTCATGGCGGCGGACTCCGCCGTCATGGTCATCGACGGCGCGAAGGGCGTCGAGCCGCAGACCAGAAAACTCTTCAAGGTCTGCGCCATGCGCCATATCCCGATCTTTACCTTTATCAACAAAATGGACCGCGAGGCCCGCGACCCGTTTGAGCTGCTGGACGAGCTGGAAAACGAGCTCGGCATTGAAACCTACGCCTGCAACTGGCCCATGGGCTCCGGCCGGGAGTTTCAGGGCGTGTACGACCGCCGTTCCAGCCAGCTGATCTTTTTCTCCGGCGTGTCCGGCAAGAACCGCGCGGACAAGATGGAAATTGATCTGTACGACCCGCAGGTCGCGCAGCTCATCGGCGAGCGCCGCCATCAGCAGCTGATCGACGACGTGGAGCTGCTCGGCGCGGGCCGGGAATTTGATCTGGACGAGGTGCGCGCGGGCAGGCTTTCGCCCGTGTTCTTCGGCTCGGCCCTGACCAATTTCGGCGTAGAGCCGTTTCTGGAGGAATTTCTGCGCATGACGCCGAGTCCTCTGCCGCGCGAAGCGGACTGCGGCGTGATCGACACGTTCAGCCCGGATTTTTCCGCGTTTGTGTTCAAAATCCAGGCGAACATGAACAAGGCCCACCGAGACCGGCTGGCCTTCATGCGCATCTGCTCCGGCCAGTTCCAGCGCGACGCGGAATATTATCACGTGCAGAGCGGCAAGAAAATGCGCCTGTCGCAGCCGCAGCAGCTCATGGCCTCCGAGCGCGAGATCGTCGACGAGGCCTACGCGGGCGATATCATCGGCGTGTTCGACCCCGGCATTTTCTCCATCGGCGATACCATCACCGTACCGGGCAAAAAGTTCAAATTCGGCGGCATCCCGACCTTCGCGCCGGAGCATTTCGCGCGCGTCAGCGCCAAGGATTCCATGAAGCGCAAGCAGTTCCTCAAGGGAACCGAGCAGATCGCGCAGGAGGGCGCGATCCAGATTTTCAAGGTGCCGAATTCCGGCATGGAGGAGGTCATCGTCGGCGTCGTCGGCACGCTGCAGTTCGACGTTTTCCAGTACCGCATGAAGGCCGAATACGGCGTCGACCTGCGTATGCAGCAGCTGCCGTATGAGCAGCTGCGGTTCATCACCAAAGCGCCGGTCACGGATCTCAAGGATCTGTACCTGTCCACCGACGCGGAGCTTCTCGAGGACTACCGCGGCCGGAGCCTGCTGGTCTTCGCCTCGCAGTGGTCGATCAACTTCATCCTCAAACGCAACCCCGGCCTCGAATTGTCGGAAACGGCGCAGTAAGCGCGGGTTCAGGCTTCAAAGGCTCCCTCTCTTATTTAGACGGGGGAGCCTTATTTGTTTGTTCAAATCCATTTATGCCGGATTTTCAGTGTCTGCCCCTACCGGCTGCTTCTGATTTTGGTCAGGGTTTCCTTATGTCTGCGGAATCTCCCCAAATACCCGGCTCACACCGAGCCTTCGCAGGAGGTTCAGCTTTTCCCGGCAGGTCTCCTCCGTGTCGTACAGGAAGACGTGCGCGTCCCCGTCTTCGTCCCGGAAAAAGCAGTAGCGGCAGACAAGCTCCGGGGAGAAATGCGATGGGTGCCGCGCGGTCAGCGCGTCCGCCGCCGTTTCGTCAAGCGGCGTTCCGACACCGGAGGGGCATGGGACGGGGAACAGCATCCGGATGGGCGCGAGATATACCCAGAGCCGGTCCCCCCAGACCGGGAGCAGCCCGCGCAGGTATCCTTCCAGACTGCCGCCGGAGACCTGCGTGTCGCACCAGACGGCGGGCGCATCCGGCGCGGCAGTCTGTACGGGCTGCAGAAGCCGCGTGTCGCGACAGCCCGGCGCTTCGCAGAACAGATATCCGCCGTCAAATTCCGCAGGCGGCACAGTGCCCGGCGCGAGCAGGTACAGCTCCGCGGCGGGTTCTCTTTTTTCTTCATCAAAGCCCGCAATGCCGCATTTCAAGGCAGAACCGGGCGGAAATGGATACAGAATCATGGACAAGCCGCCTTTCCTGTGATATAATGCTATGTATAAAATTATGAAGCTGTAGGAAAAGCTATGCCGTTTTCATTTTTGCCCCGCATGATCTACCCGCATCTGACCGACGTGCGCGCCGAGGATCTGACCGCGCGCGGCGTCTCGTTCCTGATGCTGGATTTTGACAACACCATCGTCCCCTACACGACGAGCGAACCGACGCCGGAAATGGCCGCGTGGCTGGGAGCCATGCAGGCCTCCGGGATCGGCCTTTGCGTCGTGTCAAACAGTAGAAAGCCGCGCGTTGTGACCTTCTGCGAGAAATACGGGCTGGACTGCATCACGCACGCGAAAAAGCCCTTTTCGCGCGGCATCCGCGCGTGTCTGGTGCGCTTTTCGCTGGAACCGGCCCGCTGCGCGCTCGTGGGCGATCAGATCTACACGGACGTACTGGGCGCAAACTGCGCGGGGGTGCAGTCGATCCTGATCTCGGCAATTCATAACCATACCATATGGCTGAAGCTCCGGCACGTGGCCGAGCTTCCCTTTATTGCAATCGGAAAATGGAGGATCCAACATGAAAAACATTGAAAAGTACCAGAAGCTCATCGCAAAGGGCGAGGTCGACGCGCTGCTGCTGACCTCGAAGCACAACCGGCAGTATGCCGCGGAATACTGCATCGCAGAGGGCGTCGCCGTCATCTGCAAGACGCAGAGCTATTATTTCACCGACTTCCGCTATATCGAGTCGGCGCAGAAAAACCTGCCGGGCTTTGCCGTGAAGATGGTCGATACGGAGCACCCGTACACAAAGCTGATCAACGAGGCCATCTCCGACAACACCGTCAAAACCATCGGCTTTGAGGACGATACGCTGACCGTGGAGGAATATACGCTCTACAACACGAAGCTCAACGCCGTCCTGCATCCCTACGCCGCCGAGATCAACGCTCCGCGCGCAAGCAAGGAGCCGTGGGAGATCGAATACATGAAAAAGGCGCAGGAGATCACTGACCGCACCTTTGACGATCTGCTGAACGTCATCCATCCGGGCATGACGGAAAAGGAGCTGTGCGCGGAGCTGATCTACCGGCTCTACAAATACGGCTCCGAAGGCCCGTCGTTCGACCCCATCACCGTCTCCGGCCCCAACACCAGCCTGCCGCACGGCGTTCCGTCCGAGCGCGTTCTGCAGTACGGCGATTTCGTCACCATGGATTTCGGCTGCCTGTACCACGGCTACTGCTCCGACATGACCCGCACCATCGCGCTGGGCTACGTGTCCGAGAAGATGGACAAGGTCTACCATACCGTGCTTGAAGCGCAGCTGGCGGGCATCGCCGCGACAAAGGCAGGCGTCACCGGCAGGGAAATGGACGCAGCCGCGCGGAATGTCATCAACGCCGCAGGCTTTGAGGGGCTGTTCGGCCACAGCTACGGTCACAGCCTCGGCCTTCTCATCCATGAGGGGCCGTATGCCAACACGCGCAACGACAAGCCCATGCCCGCAGGCGCGGTCGTATCGGCAGAGCCGGGCATCTATATCCCGGACGAATTCGGCGTGCGCATCGAGGATGTGACCGTCATCACCGAAACCGGCTGCGAGATCCTGACGAAGAGCCCGAAAAATTTGATTATTTTATAAAATATCTTGAAAAGCCGAGCAAAATAGTGTAAAATCAAAACGCTATTTTATTTGTTGGTGTATTCTACACGTATATTGGAGGAATATTTTTATGGCTACTATTACCGCTGGCGATTTCAGAAACGGTAAAACATTTGAGATGGACGGCAAGATCATGCAGGTCGTGGAGTTCCAGCACGTCAAGCCCGGCAAGGGCGCCGCATTCGTCCGCACGAAGATGAAGAACGTCGTGACCGGCGCCGTGACCGAGACCTCTTTCAACCCGACTGCAAAGTTCGAAGAGGCTTTCATCGAGCGCAAGGATTATGAGTACAGCTACAACGACGGCGATCTGTACTACTTCATGGATCAGGAGACGTACGACATGGTTCCCGTCAGCAAGGATATGCTCGACGACTCCTTCAAGTTCATCAAGGAAAACACCCCGGTCAAGCTCCTGAGCTACAAGGGCAACGTCTTCAGCGTCGAAACGCCGAACTTCGTCGAGCTGACCGTTACCAAGGCCGATCCGGGCGTCAAGGGCGACACCGCTACCAACGTCACCAAGCCCGCGACCGTCGAGACGGGCGCGGAGATCAAGGTTCCCCTGTTCATCAACGAGGGCGAAAAGATCCAGATCGACACCCGCACGGGCGAATATCTGGGCCGAGTCAAGGGTTAATCCAAACGTCAGCGAAAGGCAAACCGCCGGAAAGGAGATTTTACGATGACGCTTTCTGAAAAATCCGCATATCTCAAGGG
>OGXR01001174.1_pt1 | contig 19970 bp, 22 predicted proteins | sample 1576331 | NCBI WGS metagenome assembly OGXR01 (sample SAMEA3541473, study PRJEB24748) | human gut metagenome | biome: human gut; feature: human-associated habitat; material: faeces | place: China | collected 2012 | reverse complement strand
AGAGATAGAGATAAAGAAAGAGATAGATATAGAGATAGAAAAAGAGAGAGAGTTAAAACCGGGACGAGCCGCCCCCGCAGCTTACGGCAGATATAAAAATGTGATTTTGACAGATACAGAGCTTTCTGAACTGAAAGCAGAACTGCCCGACAAATGGGAGTATTACATTGACCGGCTATCCGGCTATATCGCTTCTACCGGGAGGAAATACAAGAACCATGCCGCCACTATCCGCAGATGGGCGGCTGACGATACCGCTAAAGCTGCCCCGAAAAAGGGCATACCCGATTACAGCTACAAGGAGGGAGAAAGTCTATGAAACCAGCTTTTGAAGATATGAGTTTACAGATACCAGCAGCCACCGCCGAGCCGGAGGACTACACAGGTGAGGACGGTCTACTCTACTGCGGCAAGTGCCGGACACCGAAAGAAGCCTATTTTCCGGCTGATAAGGTTGCCCTGTTCGGGCGTGACCGACACCCGGCAGAGTGTGACTGCCAGCGGGCGCAGCGCATGGAGCGTGAAGCCGCCGAACAGCAGAGAAAGCACCGGGACAAGGTAGAAGAACTGAAACGCCTGGGCTTTACCGACCCGGCTATGCGGGAATGGACTTTTGCCAATGACAACGGCAGAAACCCGCAGATGAAAACCGCCCGTTTCTATGTGGAGCATTGGGAGGACATGAAAGCCGGGAACATCGGCTATCTGCTCTGGGGCAGCGTCGGCACAGGCAAAAGCTACCTTGCCGGGTGCATTGCAAACGCCCTCATGGAGCAGGAAATCTCCGTAAAAATGACGAACTTCGCCGCTGTCCTCAATGACCTTGCCGCCACCTTTGAGGGCAGGAACGAATATATTTCCAAGCTCTGCCGCTATCCGCTGCTTATTCTTGATGATTTTGGAATGGAGCGTGGAACAGAGTACGGCTTAGAGCAGGTCTACAATGTGATTGACAGTCGTTACCGAAGCGAAAAGCCGCTGATCGTCACGACCAATCTAAGCCTTGACGAGCTGAACAATCCCCCGGACACAGCCCACAAGCGGATTTATGACCGGGTAACAGAGATGTGTACCCCTGTCTGCTGCTCCGGCGTGAATTTCCGCAGGGAAAAGGCACAGGAGAAAATGGAACGGCTGAAAAAGCTGATGAACGATTGAAAGGAGTTTGCCTATGACCGATAAAAAAGAGCATATCAAACACAGCATGAAAAGCACCGCACCCGCCGACTGCGTGACGGAAATCCGCATAGGGAACTCTGTTCTTGTGGTGTCCGGCTTTTTCAAGCAGAGTGCCACGGAAACCGCAGCCGACAAAATGGCTAAGGTGCTGGAAGCGGAAGCTGCTACAAAATGAGGGCATGGAAAAGCGGTCATGCCCGGAAACATGACCGCTGAATGGATAAGTTAAATTTTAGTTTGTTTCTTGCAGCCGTTCGTACAGCTGACTGTCAATTTTATAAATTCCCTGATAAGGCTGTTCGATATAGTGTTTTCCGTTTTCCTCATAGGCAAAAATGGTACTTGTTCCTGTTTCAAACTGAAAATCAATCTTGATATAACTTTCAGTCTGCGGAAAATCTTGAACACTTTGCTTACTGGTTGGTTCAGAACTGGAAATGTCAGAAATTATTTCACTTATCCAAGCTGTGTCTGAATGATTTGTGGTGTTTTCCCCAACAGTTACATCAACAGATGTAATGTCGCTTGTTTGGGGCAACTGAATGGGAGCAGCTTTTTTCCCACACGCAACTAAAGTTAAAATGCAAGTCAAACATAAAAACAAAGAAATATATTTTTTCATAAGCCTTTTACCTCGCTAATTCAATTTTTGCCATTATAACACAGCAGAATGAAATGGACTATCAAATAAAAGTAAAATATTTATGAAGTTGAATCTGCGTGATAACCCTAACACAAAAAAACGTCATTTTGACGGGCGGTAAAGAAGCACTTTTACACTTTGCCGCTATACAAGCCGCCCCGCTGTATGGTACAATCGAAGTACGGAATAGTGGGGCTGGCTGTCAGAAACGGAGGAAACCATGTTAAGACAGACAACCCAAAACCTTATTACCGCCCTTTATCCGAGATTATCCCATGAAGATGAATTGCAGGGGGAGAGCAACTCTATATCCAACCAAAAGCGCATTTTAGAAACCTACGCCAAGCAGAACGGCTTTACCAATCTCTGCTGGTACACGGACGATGGTTATAGTGGTGCGAACTTCCAAAGACCCGGGTTTCAAGCCATGCTTGCAGACATTGAAGCCGGAAAAGTCGGCACAGTCATAGTCAAGGATATGTCACGTTTAGGGCGAAATTATCTCCAAGTGGGAATGTACACAGAAATGCTTTTCCCACAGAAAGGCGTCCGCTTTATCGCTATCAATGACGGAGTGGACAGCGCAATGGGCGACAACGATTTTACCCCGCTGCGTAATCTTTTCAACGAATGGATGGTGAGAGATACGAGCAAAAAAATCAAGGCAGTTAAGAAAGCAAAAGGTCTAAGCGGAAAGCCTGTTACCAGCAAGCCCGTGTACGGCTACCTCATGGACGATGACGAGAATTTCATCATTGACGAGGAAGCCGCCCCGGTAGTCAAGCAGATTTACCAGCTTTGCCTTGCCGGAAACGGGCCTACCAAGATAGCCCGTATGCTGACCGAGCAGCAAATCCCCACGCCGGGGACGCTGGAATACCAGCGCACAGGCAGCACACGCCGCTACCACCCCGGCTATGAATGTAAGTGGGCGACCAATACTGTTGTTCATCTTCTGGAAAACCGGGAGTACACAGGCTGTCTTGTGAACTTCAAGACGGAAAAACCGTCCTACAAGATGAAGCACAGCATAGACAATCCCATTGAGAAACAGGCGATTTTCGAGAACCACCATGAGCCAATCATCGACTTGCAGACATGGGAACGGGTGCAGGAGTTACGCAAGCAGCGCAAACGCCCCAACCGCTATGATGAAGTGGGCTTGTTCTCCGGCTTGCTGTTCTGCGCCGACTGCGGCAGCGTCCTCTACCAGCAGAGGTATGAGAACAAGACAAGGCGGCAGGACTGCTACATCTGCGGGAACTACAAGAAGCGTGTCAAGGACTGTACGGCGCACTTTATCCGCACCGACCTTTTGACAGCGGGAGTGACCGCCAATCTGCGGAAAGTGACCGACTATGCGGCAAGGCACGAAAAGCAGTTTATGAAGCTGCTGATCGAGCAGAACGAGGACGGGGGCAAGCGCAGAAATGCCGCCAAGAAAAAGGAACTGGACGCAGCCGAGAAGCGCATAGCCGAGTTGTCCGCTATCTTCAAGCGGCTTTATGAGGACAGCGTGACCGGGCGCATTTCTGATGAACGGTTTGCGGAGTTGTCGGCAGACTATGAAGCCGAGCAGCGGCAGCTTAAAGAGAGAGCCGCCGAACTGCAAGGGGAACTTGCAAAGGCGCAGGAAGCCACGGTAAACGCCGAGAAGTTTATGAACATTGTCCGCAAGTACACCAGCTTTGAGGAACTTACCCCTACCCTGCTGCGGGAGTTTATCGAGAAAATCGTAGTGCATGAGTGCAGCTATGACGAGAACAAAAACCGCAGGCAGGAAATTGAAATCTATTATTCTTTTGTCGGCAAGGTAGACTTGCCCGAATAATGCCCGACCTGTCCGGCACAATGCGCAAGTGCCGGATAGGAACGGCAAAAAATTTTACACTTCTATTGCTTCTTTATATTACACAACCAAAATCGCAAGGGATGAAACAGCTCATGGCGGGCGGCGGCGTTGCCTTGATTGGCGGCGTTCTCGTTCCCCTGCTCAAAGGGCTGTTCGGTTAATCCCGTCCATGCCGCAATGTAAAACCCTTCGCCCCTGCCCGCCTGACACGGGCGGGGGCGGGAAAGGAGGGCTGACCCATTGGATTTGATATGGGAAAAATTCACCGAATGGCTCAAGGAACTGCTGGTGGGTGGCATCATGGACAACCTCACCGGCCTCTTTGATAACGTCAACGCCAAGGTCGCGGAGGCGGCGGGACACATCGGCAGCACCCCGCAGGCGTGGAACGCCAATATTTACAGCATGATCCGCTCTCTCTCGGACAACCTGATCCTGCCCATCGCCGGCGTGATTCTCGCCTTTGTGATGACGCTAGAGCTGATCCAGCTCATAGCAGACCGCAATAACCTCCACGACATCGACACATGGGTATTCTTTAAGTGGGTATTCAAGACAGCGGCTGCCGTCCTCATCGTGTCCAACACTTGGAACATCGTCATGGGCGTGTTTGAGGCGGCGCAGAGTGTGGTAAACAGCGCCTCCGGCATCATCGTTGGAGACACCTCCATCAACCTTGCCGACCATATCGCGGACCTTGAAGCGCGGCTGCTGGAGATGAACGTGTGGACGCTTTTGGGGCTGTGGCTGCAATCCTTCGTCGTGGGCTTCACCATGTGGGGGCTGACCATCTGCATTTTCATCATCATCTACGGCAGAATGATCGAGATATACCTCGTCACCAGTATCGCGCCCATCCCCATGGCCACCATGATGGGCAAGGAATGGGGCGGCATGGGACAAAACTACCTGAGAAGCCTGCTGGCGCTGGCGTTTCAGGGCTTTCTCATCATCGTCTGCATCGCCATCTACGCGGTGCTTGTCCAGAATATGCTCATCGACGACAACATTTCCACGGCGATCTGGCTGTGCATGGGCTACACGGTGCTGCTCTGCTTCACCCTGTTCAAAACCAGCAGTCTCGCAAAGTCAATTTTCAACAGTCATTAGGGAGGTGAAATCAACATGAACAAATCCACAAATCCTGAACAGGAAAAACTGGCGCGACTGTTTGCGCGGCTGGATGAAAACCTCGCCGCCTTACAGGGCGAGTGGGAGCAGATGAGCAGATATGACCTGATCTGTAACTCCGCCGCTATCACCGCCGTGCGCCAGACCCATGAATACCTGACCACCACCCACGGCATTGAGCCGGAGGAGGTGGACTACCTGCTGCTGTTCGATAACCCCTTGAAGGCGGCGGCGGACAAGTGGCAGGAGCGCATGGAGGATACGAGCGACCTTTGCTTTGCGCTGGATGAGGTGTTTGAAAAGCGGGACGCCTTGCAGAGCTACGCGCCAAGCAGCGTCGAGCGCCGCGTGTCTGTGCTGGAGAAGCTCCGCACATCGGCGGAGCACACACCTGTAAGGGCGGTCAAGGGCAAGGAGGCGGAGCTTTGCTGACGCTTATCCCCATTTCTCTGTCCGAAGCAAATGCCTTCGTCACCACTTGGCACCGCCATCATAAGCCCGTCGTTGGACACAAGTTTTCCATCGGCTGCGAGGCAGGCGGGCGTCTGGTTGGCGTCGCCATCGTGGGGCGTCCGGTCAGCCGGTATCTGGACGACGGGAAAACACTGGAGGTCAACCGCCTTTGCACCGACGGCACCAAAAACGCTTGCAGCTTTCTTTACGCTGCTGCGGCACGGGCGGCGCGAGCAATGGGCTATCAGCGGATCATTACCTATACGCTGGACACCGAAGGCGGCGTAAGTCTGCGCGCTGCCGGCTGGCACTGTGCGGGACGGGCAGGCGGCACGGCATGGACAGGCGCAAGAGCGCCGAAGGCCGGACAATACCCGGCGCAGATGAAGCTCCGCTATGAAAAAGCACTATGACATAGGAGGTAAATCAACATGGCATACGTCCCCGTACCCAAGGACCTGAACGCGGTCAAGACCAAGGTGCTGCTGAACCTGACAAAACGGCAGCTCGTATGCTTCAGCGCAGGGGCGGCGCTGGGCGTTCCGCTGTTTTTCCTGCTCAAAGCCCATACCGGCGTCAGCACGGCGGCGATCTGCATGATCCTGCTCATGCTGCCCTTTTTTCTGCTGGCCATGTATGAGAAGAACGGACAGCCCCTTGAAAAGATCGTCCGCAACATCGTGCAGGTCTGCTTCCTGCGCCCCAAGCAGCGCCCTTACGCAACCAATAATTTCTACGCCGTTCTGGAACGGCAGGACAATTTAGACCGGGAGGTGTATCGCATTGTCCACCCGCACAAAACTCACCCGCGCCGAACGCAGGCAGATCGAGGCCGCCATCGCAAGAGCGAAGCGGCAGGATAAGAAACAGAAGTCCGCGCAGGACAGCATCCCGTTTCAGCGGATGTTCCCCGACGGCATTTGCCGCGTGACGGACAGCTACTACACGAAAACCGTCCAGTTTCAGGACATCAACTATCAGCTCAACCAGAACGAGGACAAGACCGCCATCTTTGACGGCTGGTGCGACTTCCTCAACTACTTCGACAGCTCCGTGCGCTTTCAGCTCTCCTTTGTGAATATGTCCGCCAACAAGGACAATTACGCAAGGTACATCACCATCTCGCCGCAGGGCGACGATTTTGACAGCATCCGTCTGGAATATACCCAGATGCTCCAGAACCAGCTTGCCCGCGGCAACAACGGCCTCATCAAGACCAAGTACCTGACCTTCGGCGTGGAGGCGGACGGGCTGAAAGCGGCAAAGCCGAGGCTGGAGCGCATTGAAACGGACATCCTCAACAACTTCAAGCGCCTCGGCGTGGCGGCGGAGCCCATGAACGGCATGGAGCGGCTGCGGCTGCTGCACGGGATGCTGCACATGGACGAGCAGGAGCCGTTCCGCTTCTCGTGGGACTGGCTGGCACCATCGGGCCTTTCGGTCAAGGACTTCATCGCGCCCAGCTCCTTTGAGTTCCGCACCGGGCGCTCCTTCGGCGTCGGCAGGCGCATCGGCTGCGCCAGCTTCTTGCAGATTTTAGCGCCAGAGCTGAACGACCGGATGCTGGCGGACTTCCTCGACATGGAAAGCTCCCTCATCGTCAGTATGCACGTCCAGTCCGTGGATCAGGTCAAGGCCATCAAGACCATCAAGCGCAAGATCACGGATTTGCAGAAAATGACCATCGAGGAGCAGAAAAAGGCCGTCCGCGCCGGATACGACATGGACATCATCCCCTCGGACCTTGCCACCTACGGCACGGAGGCGAAGAAGCTGCTGCAAGACCTGCAAAGCCGCAACGAGCGTATGTTCCTGCTGACCTTTATTGTGGTCAACACCGCAGGCAGCCGCCAGCAGCTTGACAACAACGTATTTCAGGCAGCCTCCATCGCCCAGAAGTACAACTGCCAGCTTACCCGCCTTGATTTCCGTCAGGAGGAGGGGCTGATGAGCAGCCTCCCCTTGGGGCTGAACCAGATCGAGATACAGCGGGGCCTGACCACCTCCAGCGTCGCCATTTTCATTCCCTTTACCACGCAGGAGCTGTTTCAGGACGGCAAGGAAGCCCTGTACTGCGGGCTGAACGCCCTCTCCAACAACCTCATCATGGTAGATCGCAAGCGTCTCAAGAACCCCAACGGCCTCATCCTTGGAACCCCCGGCAGCGGCAAATCCTTCGCCGCGAAGCGGGAGATCGCCAACGTGTTCCTCGTCACCGACGACGACATCATCATCTGCGACCCCGAAGCCGAATACGGGCCGCTGGTGGAGCGCCTGCACGGACAGGTCATTAAAATCTCCCCCACAAGCCCGCATTACATCAACCCTATGGACCTGAATCTCAATTACAGCGACGATGAAAACCCGCTGAGCCTGAAATCCGACTTCATCCTCTCCCTCTGCGAGCTGATCGTCGGCGGCAAGGACGGCCTCATGCCGGTGGAAAAGACCATCATTGACCGCTGTGTGCGCATGGTGTACCGGGATTATCTCAGCGACCCTGTGCCGGAGAATATGCCGATTCTGGAGGACTTGTATAACGAGCTGCGGCGGCAGGAGGAAAAGGAGGCGCAGTACATCGCCACGGCTTTGGAAATCTACGTTTCCGGCTCTCTCAACGTGTTCAACCACCGCACCAACATCAACATTGAAAACCGCATTGTCAGCTTCGACATCAAGGAGCTTGGCAAGCAGCTCAAGAAGATCGGGATGCTCATCGTGCAGGACGCAGTGTGGAACCGCGTCACGATCAACCGTGAGCAGCGCAAGTCCACCCGCTACTACATTGACGAAATGCACCTTTTGCTGCGCGAGGAGCAGACGGCGGCCTACACCGTGGAAATCTGGAAGCGCTTCCGCAAGTGGGGAGGTATCCCCACCGGCATCACCCAGAATGTCAAAGACCTGCTCTCCTCCCGCGAGGTGGAGAACATCTTTGAGAACAGCGATTTCATCCTCATGCTCAATCAGGCCAGCGGCGACCGGCAGATTCTCGCCAAACAGCTCAATATCTCCCCGCATCAGCTCTCGTATGTCACCCACAGCGGTGAAGGCGAAGGGCTGCTTTTTTACGGCAACGTCATTCTTCCCTTTGTAGACCGCTTCCCCCGCGGGGAGCTTTACGACCTGCTCACCACCAAGCCACAGGAGCAGACTGCATAACAAAACAAGAAAGGAATTGCACGATGGAAAACAAACTGATGATTTTTGAAAACGAAGCCTTTGGAAAGGTGCGAACGCTGAACCTCAACGGCGAGCCGTGGTTCGTAGCCGTCGATGTGTGCAGCGTCTTAGACCTGAGCAATCCCACGATTGCAGTAAGCCGCCTTGATGAAGATGAACGGGCTAAGTTCAACTTAGGGCGTCAAGGTGACGCCACTATTGTCAACGAGCCGGGACTTTACACTTTAGTCCTTGGCTCCCGCAAGCCGGAGGCAAAGGCGTTCAAGCGCTGGATCACCCATGAGGTCATTCCGGCCATCCGCAAGCACGGCGCGTACATGACGAAATCCGTGTTGGAGCAGGTGCTGGAAAACCCGGAGCTGGTTCTGCTCATGGCGCAGCGGATGCTGGAGGAACAGCGGAAGAACGAGTTGCTTCAGCAGGAGCTGCGGCTGGCAAAGCCCAAGGCGGACTTCTACGACGCATTCATCCACCCGGAGTGCTGCACCAATCTCCGCGCCACCGCAAAGGAGCTGAAGGTGCCGGAGAAAATGTTCACTTCGTTCCTCATCCGCAAGCGCTATCTCTACCGCGCGCCCTCCGGTACGCTCCTACCCTATGCCAAGCCCGCCAGCGACGGCCTGTTCTTCGTAAAGGACTATATCGCCGTCAACGGGCATCAGGGGGTATATACCCTTGTCACGCCCAAGGGCAAGTCGCTGTTTCTCACCATGCTGGGTGAGATCGCCTGACCTGATTCTACTATAAATAATGTAAAGGAGAGCATCACAATGGAAAAAGAAAATCTGTACCTGATCCACGGCGAGGACTACCTGCGTCACATCGAGGAAAAGCTGGAGCTGCTGTGGATGGCGACCATCCTCATGCACTACATCAAAAACGGAGCCGAGAAGGACGGCTATCTGGACCTTGTACGCAGATCCACCCTCGACTTTGACGAGCGCTGCGAGGAGATGTTCAGCTCTTGGGGCAGGGCGCTCAATTACCTCAAGTCCCGTGACATTGCGGACCTGTCCGACCTCATCGAAAACGACCTGATCGAGCCGGAATATGCCGGTTATGTTCCTGCGGACAATCCCTGCTGCCCCGGCGAACGCTGCTGCGAGTATGCCGAGCGCATCGAGCGCGAATACGCCGCAGAGCGTGAGGCGGACGAGGACAATGAGGACGCCGACGTATTTGAGTATGACGGAGAACCGGCCATATCTGAGCTGACCGGCGTGTGCAGGGACATCCTCACGGCTGTCGAGGGGCTTACCTCGCTTCTAAGGGATGAGTTCGACTATGCAGGCTGACCGCATCTACTGCGGCGACGCCCTGACCGTGCTGAAAACCCTGCCGGACAATTCCGTGAACTGCTGCATCACCTCGCCGCCGTACTACGCCCTGCGGGATTACGGCGTAGATGGGCAGATCGGGCGGGAGGAAACCCCGGTGCTGTATGTGGAGCGCCTGACTTCCATTTTCCGGGAGGTCAGGCGCGTTCTCACGCCGGACGGCACCCTCTGGCTCAACATCGCCGACACCTATGCCGGAAAGGGCAATCAGGGGGATAGCCTCGACCCCAAGTACCCCAACGGCAGGACCGGTCAGGCGGTCGCCCTCAACGGCAAGGTGGAGGGCTGCAAGGCAAAGGACATGATCGGCATCCCGTGGATGCTGGCGTTCGCGCTGCGCGCAGACGGCTGGTATCTGCGCTCGGACATCATCTGGATGAAAGCGAATCCCATGCCGGAAAGCACCAAGGACAGGCCAAGCCGCTGCTATGAGCATATCTTCCTGCTGTCCAAGTCCCGCCGCTATTACTATGATGCCGCCGCCATCGCGGAGCCGGTTGCGGCCTCCACTCCTGCGCGGATGAAGCGCGGATTTGGTGCAGGCAACAAATATTCCGCGGATATTCCCGGTCAGAAGCACCAACACCTCAACGACCACCGCCCGAACGGGTACGCCGATGAGGACATCCCGCAGCTTCGTAACAAGCGCGACGTATGGCAGATCAACACCGTGCCGTACAGGGGCGGGCATTTCGCCGCTTTCCCGCCAAAGCTGGCGGAAACCTGTCTGCTGGCGGGCTGCCCGCCCGGAGGCGTGGTGCTGGACCCCTTCCTCGGCTCCGGCACTACGGCGGCAGTGGCAAAGCAACTCGGACGGCATTACATCGGCATTGAGCTGAATCCAGAATACTGTACGCTGGCAGAGAAACGGATCGGAGGTGAAGTCACATGAGCAAACGCTCGCCCCGGCTGCTGTTTACCGACGAGGAGCTGGCAGCGCCGGAACTGAAAAAGGCCATCCGAAAAGCGGACAAGCGCATGAAGAAGCTGGAAAAGGCCGAGGCGAAGATACCCAAGAAAACCGTAAAGAAAAAGCAGCGCATCGTTGACCCGAAAACCGGCACGGTCACAACGCGCCTTTCCTTTGAGGAGGTGGACAAGAAGCGACCGCCCTCCAAGCTCACCCACGCCCTGCGGGACGCGCCCGGAGCGGCGGCACTGTCCGCCGTCCACAGGGAGATTCGGGAGCATGAGCAGGACAATGTGGGTGTGGAGAGCGCCCACGGCGTGGAGCAGGCGGCGGAGCGCGCCGTGCGACTTGCCCAGCACGCCCACCGCTCCCACAAGGAGAAGCCCTACCGCCGCGCAGACCGCGCCGAGGTCAAGGCAGACCGCGCCAATCGCCGTGCGCTGGACAAAACGGCACAGTACCATGACCCGCAGTTTTCCAGCAATCCCTACTCCCGCTGGCAGCAGAAGCAGGCCATCAAGCGGGAGTACGCCGCCGCCAAAGCCGGAAAAAGCGCCGGAAATACGGTCAAAGCCTCCGAAGCCACGGCAAAGGCGGCGCGGAAAGCCACAGAGAACACAAAGAAAACCGGTGAGTTCATCGCCCGTCACAAAAAGGGCTTTCTTATCGTGGGCGGCATCGCCGCCATGCTGGTCCTTATCCTCTGCACCGTGTCCTCCTGCTCCGTGCTGATTCAGGGCGGAGCCACCGGCGTCAACGTGTCCACCTATCCCAGCGAGGACGCGGATATGCTGGCGGCAGAGGCGCAATATTGCGCCATGGAAGCGGAATTGCAGCAGTATCTCGACACCTACGAAAGCACCCACGACTACGATGAGTACCATTTTGATCTGGACGACATCGAGCATGACCCCTATGTGCTGATCTCCGCCGTCACCGCCCTTATGGGCAGGGAGTGGACGATCTCCGAGGTCGGCGGCATCTTGGAGATGCTGTTTGAAAAGCAGTACATCCTAACGGAAACCGTCGCTACGGAAACGAGATACCGCACGGATACCCGAACCGGCTACTACACCGACGCGGAGGGCAATCTGCACAGCTATGAATACACCGTGCAGGTGCCGTACACCTATTACATCTGTACAGTCCGTCTGGAAAACTTCAACCTCTCCCATGTGCCGGTCTATATCATGTCGCAGGATCAGCTCTCCCTTTACGCCATGTATATGGCGACGCTGGGCAACCGCCCGGACCTCTTCGGAGGCTCGGAGTACATCGGGAAATACTACACCGCCGACTATGAAAAATACGAGATACCCCCGGAGGCGCTGGAGGACGCGCAGTTCGCCGCCATCATCAAGGAGGCGGAGAAGTATCTCGGCTACCCCTACGTCTGGGGCGGCAGCACGCCCGCCACCTCCTTCGACTGCTCCGGCTTTGTCAGCTATGTCTACAACAACTGCGGCGTGGGCTGGAGCTTCGGCAGGCTGGGTGCATCCGGGCTGCTGGGCATCTGTACGCGGGTGTCCGCCGCCAATGTCCGACCGGGTGATCTGGTGTTCTTCCAAGGCACCTACGACACGGCGGGCGCATCCCATGTGGGCATTTACGTCGGCAATGATATGATGCTTCACTGCGGCGACCCCATCCAGTACGCAAGCCTCAATTCAAGCTACTGGCAATCCCATTTCCTTGCCTACGGGCGCGTACCTGCGCCCTGATCTCACTGAAAGGAGCAAAAAATGAACCCTAAGATTACAAAGCTCAAGGCTGAACGGGCGAAAAACGATGAAAAGATCGCCGCCCTCCGCTCCCGCAACAGAGAGCTTGACGAGAGCATCGTCGAGCTGGAGAACACCGACATCATCGGCCTTGCCCGCGCTACCGGCATGAGCATGGAGGAGCTGGCGCAGTTCCTCACACAGCTCAAAAGGGGCGGCGCGCCCTTTATCACACCCAATACCAAGGAGGATACGGACTATGTGCATGAAGAAGAATAACAACCGGCTGCTGCGCGGAGTTGCCGCCGTCCTTTGCCTTGCCCTGATGTTCCTCACCATGTCCGGCATGGCCATGGCGACGGATATGGAGGACGCCCCGGCAGGCGGCGCGCCGGAAAGCACGCCGGAGATCGTGGAGGCCGAGCTTCCCGTCACACCCGAAGAAACACCGGAGTCCCCTCCGGCTGAGCAAGGGCCGGACACACAGGAACCGGCTCCCGCGCCGCCTGAAACGACGGAAACGCCGCAGCCGGAGGCGGAATATGCGCTGGACGCAGATATTCCGACAGGCTGGCACAACGCGCCGGTGACGGTCACGATCCGTATCAGGGACAAAAACAACGCGGGCTGGCAGAAGGTAGAGGCGGCGCTGCGGGAAACCGCCGAAAGAACAGACCTGACGGAGCAGCTTGCCCACGACGGCCTCGCCCGCTACACGGTGCCGGACAACGGTACCGTGTTTATCTTTATCACTGACCCCTTCGGCGCGGAGCATAAAAAGGAGCTGACCGTATCCTGTATGGACTTTGAAGCGCCCCAGCTGCGGGCGGGCGTCAGCGGTACGCTGCTGCGCGTGGAGGCCGCCGACACCCTCTCTGGCATAGCCGGGGTCTATGTGAACGATGAGCTTTATACCACGCTGCAAAACGAGGAGTTCAGCCTGCGCATTGACAAAAACACCCGCGATTCCCACTTCTACATCATGGGCGTGGACAACGCGGGCAACCGCACGGGCTATCTGGTGATCGCCAACCCCTTCTATGAAAAGGAAACGCCTGCGCCCAGCCCCACACCGGAGCAGCACAGCACCCATTGTCCCGCAGACTGCGATTGCAGGAAGCAGCCCTCCGGCAACACCGGCAGCAGCGGCAATACCGGCAGCAACGGCAGCAATACCGGTGCGGGAAAGCCCTCCAACGCCTCCGGCAGCACGGGAAAGCCCGCTGCGGAACAGACGCCCGCCGCCGCCGAGCCGGCGAAAGCACAGGAGCCCGCCGATACCGCCGCGCCTGTCGCCATTGAGAAAGGGACGGGCTTTTCCCAAAACGGCAGCGCCGTTACCCGCGACCTGCTTTACGACAAGCACACCAACAAGCAGTTCATCGCGGTAGAAACCCGCAACGGCCATACCCTCTATCTGGTGATCGACTACGATAAGCCGCTGGACGAGGACGGAGATCAGTATGAAACCTACTTTTTGAACCTTGTGGACGAAAGCGATTTGCTGGCGCTTATTGACAGGGAGGATTCTGCCCCCGTCTGCTCCTGCAAGGACAAGTGCGAGGCAGGTGCGGTCAACACCGCCTGCGCAGTCTGCAAGAACAACATGACGGAGTGCATGGGCAAGGAAAAGGTCACGGAAAAGACGCCGGAACCTGACCCGATGCCGGACACGACCGACAGCCCCGACAAGGACGGCGGCGAAAAGAAGTCCGGCAGCGGTCTTGTTGTGATTGTGCTGCTGCTCCTGATGGCGGGCGGCGGCGCGCTGTATTGGTTCAAGCTCCGTAAGAAGAAGCCCGACACAAAGGGACCTGTGGACTTGGACGATTACGACTACGGCGATGATGAGGACGAGGAATATGAAAACGAGGACGATGCGGACGAGCCGGAGGAAACGGAGGTCGCAGATGCATGACCCTTTTCACCAAAAACCCGCTGGAGCGGCTGATGATGCAGCGCCCCTATCCGGGAAAAGAGGAAACGCCGCGCACCCCTGCCCCGGAGGGGCATTTCTGCTGCGGCTGTTCCCGCTACGGCACCGTCTGCCTCCGTCCCTGCTACCGTGACACCGACCTGCGGGAGAAACTGCGGGCAAAAGCGCCGGAGCGTTAGGACCCCGACCCTTGCCGCCTTCTCCCGCCGATGCACAATGTACCCATGAGAGACCAGATGCAGCGAAAAAGGATGTGATACGGAAGCGGTGCCTTGAACGGCCCTGACTCATATACGATTAGAAAAACAGACACGAAAAGCAGTCCTTCGGGGCTGCTTTTTGCTATGCAGAAAAGGAGAAAAATGGATATGACACACCATAAATTAGTGATCGCGGAAAAGCCCGCCGTCGCCCAGTCCATCGCCGCCGTGCTGGGCGCGACCAAACGCAACGACGGCTATCTTTCGGGAAACGGCTACCTTGTAAGCTGGTGCTTCGGGCATCTGGCGGAGCTGGCGGGCGCGGACGTGTACGATGAAAAGTACGCAAAATGGCGCTATGACGATCTGCCCATCCTGCCCGCAAGCTGGCGCTTCACGCTGAAAGCGGACAAAGCCAAACAGTTCGAGCTGCTGTGGGACCTCATGCGCCGGGAGGACGTGACCGAGGTCATCAACGCCTGCGACGCAGGGCGCGAGGGGGAGCTTATCTTCCGCACCGTCTACTACATGGCGGGCTGCACGAAAACCATGAAGCGGCTGTGGATCTCCTCCATGGAGGACGAGGCCATCCGAAAGGGCTTTGCGGACCTTCGTCCGGGACGGGAATATGACGGGCTGCACCAGTCCGCCCTCTGCCGCGCCCGCGCGGACTGGCTGGTGGGCATCAACGCCACGCGCCTGTTTTCCGTCCTTTACCACCGCACCTTGAATGTTGGGCGCGTCATGACGCCCACGCTGGCGCTCATCGTCCAGCGGGAGGCGGAGATCGGGGCGTTCCGCCCGGAAGCCTTTTACACGGTAAATCTTCGCTGCGGCGATTTTGCCGCCGTGTCCGAAAAGTTCAAAGAGAAAGCGGAGGCGGACGCCCTTGCCGCCGCCTGCGCCGGTCAGCCGGTCACGGTCAGGACGGTGCAACGCACGGAAAAAACGGAGAACGCGCCCCGGCTCTACGACCTGACCGCCCTCCAGCGGGAGGCCAACCGCAGCCTCGGCTATACCGCACAGCAGACGCTTGACTATCTGCAAGCCCTCTACGAGAAAAAGCTCTGCACCTATCCCCGCACGGACAGCCGCTTCCTCACAGATGATCTGGAACCCTCTGTGCCGGAGCTTGTGTCCGTTGCTGCCGCCATCTGTGAAACCACCGCGCCGGGGCGTGTGAACGCAAGGCAGGTCTGCGACAGCCGCAAGGTCAGCGACCACCATGCCATTCTCCCCACCGCCAGCGCGGGCAAGGCGGATACCTCCGTCCTGCCGCTGGGGGAGCGAGAGATTTTGCGCCTTGTGGCAGGTCAGCTTCTCCGGGCGGTCAGCGACGCCCACCGCTATGCGGAAACCACAGTTACGCTGGAATGCGGCGGCGCTGTATTCACCGTCAAGGGCAAAACCGTCCTTGATACCGGCTGGAAGCAGTATCTCGCGCAGGAAAAGCAGGACGCCGCCTTGCCGGAGCTGTCGGAGGGGCAGGTATTGGAGTGCGCCGAAGCCGCCGTAAAGGAGGGCAAGACCACGCCGCCCAGGCACTTCACCGAGGACACGCTGCTCTCCGCCATGGAGACTGCCGGAAAGGAAGATATGCCGGAAGAAGCGGAACGGAAGGGGCTGGGAACGCCCGCCACCCGCGCCGCCATTATCGAAAAGCTGGTAGCCACGGGCTTTGTGGAGCGCAAAAGGGCGAAGAAGGCCGTCAGCCTTGTGCCTGCCCATACCGGCGTATCCCTCATCACCGTGCTGCCGGAGCAGTTACAGTCTCCGCTTCTCACCGCCGAATGGGAATACCGCTTGCAGCAGGTGGAGCGCGGCGAGCTTTCCCCGGATGAGTTCATGACCGGCATTGCGGATATGCTCACGGATCTGGTGAAAACCTATCAGGTCATCTCCGGCGCGGAGGTGCTGTTCCCCTCCGGCCGGGAGGTCATCGGCAAATGCCCCCGCTGCGGCAGCGACGTGACCGAGAGCAAAAAGGGCTTCTTCTGCGAGAAAAACGACTGCCGCTTCGGGCTGTGGCGGGACAACAAGTTCTTTGCCGCCAAGCGCGCCGCTCTGACCAGAAAGATCGCCGCCGCGCTGCTGGCAGACGGGAGGGTGAAGCTCACCGGCCTCTATTCCGAAAAAACCGGCGGCACCTACGACGCCACCGCCGTGCTGGAGGATACCGGCGAGAGCGTCCGCTTCCGTCTGGAGTTTGATAAGGGGGCGAGGACATGAAGCTCTCCAAGCTGGAGCAGGAAAGTATCATCCTCTACAACGAGGAAGAACCTACCGCCAGCATCTACACCCACGACCCGAAGCTGATACGCAAGCTCAAACGCCTTGCGGAGAAATACCCGGACAAGGTGTACCCGGATAAAGCCGTCCATGCCGGAGCGGTCAGCTACATCGTGCCGAAAAGCTGCGTCAGCGTCCGGGAGCCGTTCAGCGACGAGCGGCGCAGGGCCGCCAGCGAGCGCGCCAAAAACGCCGGATATACGCCGCCCGCAAGGAGTATATACTCCGAAAACGAATGAGAACCGAGCGCCCGCACAGGAAAGCATACCCTTGCGCGGGCGCTGCCATTTTAGGGGTAAACAGCCCATGAAATGAAAGGAAGTGCCTATGACACGAAAATCTCCGTATCCGACAAGAGCGGATTATCCGGCATTGATTGAAAATGCCAAGCCTGCGCTGCGCGAGCTGTTGGGCGCGGCCTCGTATGAACGGAGGATCGCCGTTCTCAACGAATGTTCTCTCGATGTGGTCAATACCGTCTGCACGATCATGGTGCTGGGGCGGCACAGCCTCTATCTTCGCCGCAAAAAGCCCTTCAACGCGCCGGACGCGGTTTTTGTCCGGTGGGCGGCGGACCTGTGGACGCTGCGTGAGCAGGACAAGGCAGGCGACATCCGCTATCTCTGCGGAAAAACGGATTTACGGGAATATCTTTCGCGGGGGCTTCAGCTCCTGCGTATCGACCTGACGGAAGGAGGAACCTATGCCAGAGAAACCCGGTAAAAACAGAGAACAGCTCAAGGAGATCACCGACCGCATCGAGGCGGGTATCCGCGACATCTTTGAATCCGGCGATATGGATAAGTACCGCAATTACCTGCGCACCATGAGCCGGTTTCACAACTATTCCCTCAACAATCAGGCGCTCATCCACTTGCAGCGCCCGGACGCCACACTTGTGGCGGGCTACAACCGCTGGCGGGACAAGTTCTCCCGCCATGTGCTGCGGGGTGAGAAGGGCATCACCATCATCGCGCCCACGCCGTATAAGAAGAAAATCGAGCAGGAAAAGCTCGACCCGGACACCAGACTGCCCATTCTGGACGCGGACGGCAAAATTGTCACCGAGGAAAAGGAGATCGAGATCCCCATGTTCCGCCCGGTGAAGGTGTTCGACTACGCCCAGACGGACGGAAAGCCCCTGCCGGAGCGTGTGGCCAGCCCCGTCGCCAACCTGACCGGCAGCGTTGAGAATTATGAGGCGTTCATGGAGGCGCTGCGCCGCTCCTCTCCCGTGCCGGTGGAGTTCAAGCCGCTGTCTGCCGATATGGACGGCTATTTCAGTCCCAAATTCCAGAGCATCACGCTGCGGGAGGGTATGAGTGAGGTGCAGACGGTATCCGCCGCCGCCCATGAGATCGCCCACGCCAAGCTCCATAATTACGGCTTGCAGCAGGCGGCGGAGCGCAAGCATAAGAGCCGCAATACAGAAGAAGTGGAGGCCGAAAGCATCTCCTTCATGGTCTGTGCCTACTTCGGCATTGAAACCGGCGCGAACAGCTTCGGCTATGTGGCAACATGGTCGAAAAACGCCGAGCTGCCGGAGTTCCGCGCCAGTCTGGACACCATCAGCAAAACCGCAAACGGCATCATCACCGACGTGGAAAAGCATTTTGCGGAGGTTTGCAAGGAGCGCGGCATCGAGCTTCCCAAGGACACGGAATATGAGCTTGTCACCATTCCGCCCTCCCGCACTGACGCGCTGGCCTTTGCCGCCGACTACGCGGCGTTCCTGCGCCGGGGGCTGAACGTTCCCGACAGCGCGGACAGACCAACGGCGGAGGCGGTGGCGGACAGGCTGCTTGCCGGTGAGGACGCAGAGCTGCGGAAGGAGCTGGAGGATTTTGTCAAGCTGGCAGACGAGATCGGCATCGACGACGGCTCCCATGGGCTTCTGGAACGCTTCAACGGCCTGTTCCGTCAGGAATGGCGGGCAAAGGAGGAGCCGCAACCGGAGATTGAAACAGAAACGCCGAATGTTGAGGATGAGCTGCCGCCCCTGCCGGAGCTGGAGCAGGGCTATCCCATGCCGGATACCGGCATCGGCTTTTTAGAAATGTATCAGTACGGCTACACGGACGGCAACGCCATGCTGCCGCTGACCAAGGAGCGCGCCATGGAGCTGTTCATGCAGGACGTTCCCGTGTTCCTGCTCTACGGCGATAATACCGAGGCCATGGCGTTGGACGCCGAGGACATTTCCTCCCACACCGGCGTGTTCGGCGTGGAGCGCGAGGAATGGGACGCGGTACGCGGCGTTGTGACGCTGAGCGAACAGGCAGACACGGAGAAGCTGTTTCTGGAAAACCCGCAGGACGCTTTCCTCATCTATCAGATCCGGCGCGGCGGCGAGCTGGACGCTTACCGCTTCATGAACTATGACTACTTGCAGAGCAAGGGCATCACGCCGGAGCGCGGCGGCTACGACGCGATCTACACCGGAGGGTTTATGGATTATGGGAATGCCAGAACCAATCTGGATATGATTTATCAGCGGTTCAATGTGGATCACCCTGCGGATTTCAAGGGACACAGCCTGTCGGTCAGCGACATCGTTGCACTAAAGCAAAACGGCGTAGTATCCTGTCATTACGTTGACAGCATCGGCTTCCGGGAGCTTCCCAATTTCCTCAAGCCGGAGAACTACCTCAAAAATGCGGAGATGGCCATGGAGGACGACTATGGCATGATCGACGGCATCATCAACAACGGCCCCAAGCAGTCCACCGTGGCCGATTTGGAGGCACAGGTCAAGGCGGGCTTTTCCATCTCCCTGACGGAGCTGGCTGCGGCCTCTCACCGCGAACAGAAGAAGCCCTCCGTGCTGGAAAAGCTCAGGGAAAGGACGCCGGAGCAGACGAAAAACAAAACAGCGCCCAAACGGAGCGCGGAAAGAGAGCTTTGATATGAAAAACAACCCATTTACCCATGAAGAAATCAACCTCATGAGCATCTACAACGCGGCAGGCACCCGCGAGGGCCTGATCGCGGACCTCACAGAAATGCGGGGGTATCTGGACGCGGAGGAGGCCGAGCTGCGGGAGCTGACGGACAGCGCCCTCGCAAAGCTGCGCGGCATCACCGACGCGGAGTACGCCGCCCTTGACCTGACGCCGGATTTTGACCTCTGAGCAAA
>OGXR01001167.1_pt1 | contig 20041 bp, 15 predicted proteins | sample 1576331 | NCBI WGS metagenome assembly OGXR01 (sample SAMEA3541473, study PRJEB24748) | human gut metagenome | biome: human gut; feature: human-associated habitat; material: faeces | place: China | collected 2012 | reverse complement strand
GAGGATGTTTAGACGCAAGAAGGACGCTGAAGAGCTTAGTTGCGGATTTGAGGGTATAGGTAAAGCTTTGATATATACCGGCACATATAAGGGAATTGAAGAAGTAACAACAATTCTTAACAGAAATTTATATAATAAAGACTCTGAACTGCTTGCTAATTTTTCTGATTGGCTGGAATGCAATTATGGAGAAAAGTATATTCTTAAAGATTTAGTCAAACATGGTATTGGTATTCATAATGGTCAGCTACATCGTTCTCTTAGTCAAATTCAAATAAAACTATTTGAAGAACAGAATGGGTTAGATTATTTGGTATCGACCTCGTCTATAATTGAAGGAGTAAATACTCAAGCAGAGAGTGTCGTTTTATGGTCAAATAAGAACGGGGCTCATAAGATTGATTATTTTACCTTTCGCAACATCATTGGACGCGCAGGCAGAATGTTTCGTTATTTTGTAGGTCGTGTCTATATGCTTGAAGAGCCACCAAGTCAAGAAAATACTAAATTGAGATTAGAGTTTCCTGATGATGTAGTAAAAAAACTTGATGGAAATGACCCCGGTATAAAATTGAATAATGAACAATATGTAAAAATTCAACGATATCAAGATGAAATGATAGAACTTCTTGGAACGGATATTTGGCATAGAATTGAAAGAATACCACAAATCAGAAGTTGTAAACCATCAATGTTAAAGATAATTGCGGAAAAATTGAAAACTGATTCCAATTGGCCAACAAATTGCGATGCTTTACAAAACAATAATACATGGGAATGGAGGGATGCTTTAGGAGATATCATAGAAATTTTGGAATATCATCGAAAAGGACATTTACGGTATTATGCATGTGCATGTAGTAATGGATGGAAAATGACTATAAAAGAGCTATATAACACAGTAAAAGATTATGGTATTACATATGAGGATATATTTACATTTGAAAGATATGTATCCTTTAATCTCTCATCTATTATTGCGGTAATTAATATTATACGTCAAGAACTTTATCCTAATTCCTCAAATATCGCCAATTTTGTATATAAAGCATCAAATGCCTTTTTACCTAAAATTGTATTTCAACTTGAAGAATACGGATTACCGAGGATGATTAGTAAAAAGATACAAAATGCAGGTCTTATAAATCTTGAAGACGATTCTAAAGAGATTACAATCGTTATACAGGAATTTAACACGATAGGAATTGAATACCTTGAACAAAAAATACCTAATCTCCATTCATTTGACAAATATATATTAAAACATTTTATGAACGGAATTCGTTGCATAACGACAAATCAAAAGAATTAAATAATAGCCATATTATTACCTCTATATTTTTTGAGATATGATATGGCTATTTAGATAAGGATCCATATAGAAATTCTTTCGTATAATTTTCATTTGATATCTTCAACAGTACGCAGTTTTTCCGTTCTGTATAAACATCACGTATGTTTGCCGCTTCTCTTGTGAGAGAACCTTTCCTACCAGCCACATGCGGAACAGGTAGGTGTTGTAGGTGTTCAGCCGAAAAGCAATCAGAATAATGATTTCAGGCGCGTACACGTCCGCGTACAGCCCGTTTTCAAGCTGCATGTAGCGGCACACCTTGTAGTCGTTCAGCACGTCAGACTTGCGGACGGCTTTGATGACGGCGTTCACTGCCGGGACGGTCGTATGGAACAGTCCGGCTATTTCGGTGGCGGTCATCCACACATCGTTACCGGTTACGCTGACCGCCTTGTCCTCTATGATGATTATGTCACGTTTCATGGCTCCTCTTTTTTAGATGGTGCAACCTGCAAATTCCTCGACGTTGTTTAACCTTGCGGCAAGGTTTTCCATATCCTGATTGAGTTTTTCTTTGGTTATCTTCGCGTAAATCTGCGTCGTCTTTATGCTCTTGTGTCCAAGCATGGAGCTGACCGTTTCGATGGGTACGCCGTTGGAAAGGAAAACTGTCGTGGCTGCCGTGTGGCGGCTTTGATGCCACGTGATATGCTTGGTGATGCCGCAACGCTTGGCGACGGCACGGATACCGGCAAGGCACGTGTTATAATGCGGAACGGGGAATATCCTGCCGTTCTCGCATAGCCCACGGTATTTGCCGATTATGCGGTTGGCGATGTCAAGCAGGCGGATGTTGGACACCACGCCCGTTTTCTTGCGGTTGATGTTTATCCACTCGTGTTCGTCGAAATAGGTACGGATATTCTCTTCCGTGAGGTTGCGCATATCCGCGAACGACAATCCGGTGAACGCACAGAACAGGTAGAGGTCGCGGTACAGTTCCTGTTTGGCGTTTTTCAGTTTCCCCTCCATCAGCAGGCGTATTTCGTCTTTGGTCAGGAAACTGCGTGTCGTTTCCTCCTTCTTGATTTCATACTCCCTGAACGGGTCGCGTGTGAGCCATTCGTTGTTGATGGCGATGAACACCATCGTCCGAAGCGGGCATACATACAGCCACACGGTATTGGTGCAGCAGTGTTTGTCCGTGCGCAGAAACATCTCGAAGTCGGAAATGAAAGCGGGGGTAAGCTCTTTCAACGCGATGTCCTTCACGTGGTAACGGATGTTGAGAAACTCTTGCAGATGCTTGTAAACAGTCTTGTACTTCAAGAGCGTGCCTTTGGCTTTCATGCCTGCTTCCACCTGCTTGGCATAGTCCTCGTTGTGTTGCTGGAACACCTGCATCAGCATGTGATAGCGGTGTTCCAGTCCGAGAAAGGCGTTCTTCACCTTCTCTGCCGTGACGAAGTTGTCACGCTCCATGATTTCCTGATAGTGCTTGTTGATGCGCACCCGCATCTTGTCAAGCATGCGGTTCGTTTCGAGTGCCGCCGTGCTTCTGCCCGTGACACGTCCCCCTTTGGTGTCCCACAACTTGGGATCGACGGTCAGTTTGCAACTGAATTGCATCTGGCTGCCGTCCACCGTGATGCGTCCCATGACGGGAACCGTCCCGTCTTTTTTCACTACCTGACGTTTGAGGTAGTAAATAACTGAAAATGTACTCTTCATCGTCCTTAATTTTTTTTGTTCAAAATTAGTTGGTGAAGAGCCCTCCTCTGATACGCAAATCGCGGAAGAACGGCGCAATCTTTTTTTGTTACCGGATTTTTTGCGTGAGTTGTCAGTAACTCACTAATCTTTAAGGCCTTGTTTCGTTATTCGTGTCCATTTCGTCACCTATTGGGCGTGGTTACGAACAAGTAACGTAGCTCCGTCTTGATTTGGCTTCGGCGTGGATTGTAATGGCTCTCGGAATAATTGGCAGCATAAATGAAACCCCTGTAAATCAAATCCATTACCATATTCTTCCGCATTTCACTTTTTTGTAGTAACTTTGCATTTTAAAACCAAGATATATATTTATGCCTCTGCACAATAAAAAAGATCACATGGACTGTGTATATTATGCGACGGATGAAAGCGCGTTGTTTCGACAATATCGTTTGTCCGATAGTACGGATATTTCGGATATAAACGAAAGTCATAGTGTGCTTCTTTATCTTGCGGAAGGTTGTCTCCAGATTACATTGGGAAATTTTACGTCGCGCACCATTGAACACGGTATGTTGGTGTTTCTGCCGAAAAATATAGGCTTCACCGGACAAACTATCGGTTCAAGTTATTTTATTGCCAGTTTTTTTGCTGGGCGATTGCCTCTTTGCAACAAATACGATTTAGTCGATCTGCAATACCAGGTGCGTCAGCGTAATGGTAGGCATCTTCCCCCCCCCTCCCGACAATTTCCGCAATTAGCAGTTTGTGAGGAACTTGTTGCTTTTTATTCTGATCTTTCCCACAATCTCGACGAAGGGCTAAACTGTCTTCATTTTCATCGGCTAAAACAAGAGGAATTGTGTATTCTTCTACGTGGTTATTATAGCCTGGAAGACCTTTATATATTATTGAAATCCGTTATTGGAAGCAGCGATAATTTTAAAGATTTTGTACTTGAAAATTATCAACATGTCAATGACGTGAGTGATTTTGCGTTGTTGGCTCATATGAGTGTACGCAATTTTCAGCGTAAATTCAAAGAAGAATTTAAGTGGCCGGTACGCGAGTGGCTCAACGAACGTCGTGCCGAACGTATCCTGCGTGATATTCGGAATACTGATAAAAGCATTGCGGAAATTGCTACAAGCTATGGTTTTGCCACTGCATCCTATTTCACGGTATTCTGCAAACAATATTTTGGTATGACACCTTCGGAATTGAGGCGGAGATCGAAACAGACAGCCACGAAATGTAGGGAGTAAAAATACAAAATGAGCGAATTCCTGTCAGCATTTCGCTTGAAGAATGATTCTGGAAGGTATGAAAAACAACTTTACAAGGTATGCGAATAAATAGATTGATGTTATTTATGTTACTGCTTGGGTATTGTCATATCGGTTGCGGGCAGGAACAAGTGTTGGTTGATACCCTGAACGTTCAGGTTTATTTCCGTCAGGGTTATTCGATTTTGGAATTTGATTATCGGGACAACGCAAAACGTTTGGCTGCTTTCGTGGACAGTGTTCGGACCTTGCAGGGGAGTGCCTCGTGTCGTGTGAAAACCTTCCGAATTGTGGGAACAGCCTCTCCGGAAGGCGTCAGCGTGTTAAACAAACGCTTATCGGAAAATCGAGCGAAGAACCTTGTAGCCTGGATTGAGGAGTATATTTCGCTTGAAGGAGCTACCCTCGACATTCAGGCTTTGGGTATCGACTGGGAAAGGTTGGAAAGACAGGTCGTAGCTTCGGACATGCCGTATCGAGACGAAGTGTTGGAAATTCTGCGCAATACCCCTGTCTGGGTAATTCGGGACGGTAAAGTCGTAGATAGCCGTAACAGGCAGTTGGGGATGCTTCGTGGCGGTCGCGCGTGGAGGTATATGGAGGAGTATTTCTTTCCTGAACTGCGGAGTGCCGGTGTGCGTTTGGTCTGCGAGATGGAATGTCCCGCATCCGCTTCGCAGCCGGAACCGGCGCCTCAACCTGAGCCTGAGCCTGAGCCTGAACCTGAACCTGAACCCGAACCCGAACCCGAATCCGAACCGGTCGTAGAATCAGCCTCCGTTCCCGTCGAAATTCCAGTGCAACCGGAATCGCCGGCCTGCAAGCCGTTCTACATGTCGCTGAAAACGAATCTGCTCTACGATGCGGCCTTGGTTTCTAACATCGGTGCAGAATTCTATCTCGGGAAGGGTTGGAGTGTCGGTGCCAACTGGATGTATGCTTGGTGGAACAGCAACAAACGTCATAATTACTGGCGCATCTACGGCGGCGAATTGGACATCCGAAAATATTTCGGGCGCCGTGCCCAGACCAAACCGCTTACGGGACACCACCTCGGCATCTACGGTCAGGCTTTCACCTACGACTTCGAGACCGGGCACAAAGGTTACATAGGCGGCAAGCCGGGCGGCACGTTGTGGGACAAACTTAACTATGCGATAGGTGTCGAGTACGGTTACTCGCTTCCCATTTCCCGTCGTTTAAACCTCGATTTCACGCTTGGCGTGGGTTACTGGGGTGGAGAGTACCACGAATATATTCCCTCCGACGGCCACTACGTATGGCAATCGACCAAGCAACGTCATTGGTTCGGGCCCACGAAGGCGGAGGTGTCGTTGATTTGGCTGATCGGTCGCGGGAACTACAATGAAAAGAAAGGAGGCAAACGATGAAAAAGTTGTTCATATATCTGTTTGCAGCGCTTGCAGTCGCTTCGTGCGAACATAAAGACTTGTGTTACGACCACTCGCATACGATCGACGTAGAGGTGGTTTTCGATTGGCGGAATGCTTCCGAGGCAGCTCCTGAATCTATGTCGCTCTACCTGTTCCCGACAAACGGAGGAGAGGCACTGCGCTATGAGTTCACCGATTGCGGGGGCGGTACGATCCGGGTGCCCGTCGGAAACTACGGGGCGCTCTGCCTGAATAGCGACACGGAGAATGTCACTTATCGCAATACGGATCAAAAGACGACTTTCGAAGTATCTACTCGTACGACCGATCTGTTGTCCGGCCTTTCCGCTTTGGGTGTGCGGTCCGACGGTGTTCCTCGTGCTGACGGTACGGAAACCGAGCGTGTGGCGTTACCCCCGGATGAGCTTTGGAGCGATTGTACGGAGGGGATCGAGTTGAAGCAGACGGCTGCGGCCCAGACGATCGTGCTTTATCCGGAGCTATCGGTTTGCAGATATACGGTCGAAATTCGCAATGCGGAGAATCTGAAATACGTATCGGGTATCAGCGGCTCGTTGTCGAGCCTGGCGGGAGGCTTGCTGCCGGGTGTAGGCTACGATGCGATCAGCGAGGAGTGCGTCACGATACCGTTTGACGCCGCCGTATCTGCCGACAAGACGCTCGTTACCGGGAGCTTGCTCGCTTTCGGACATTGTGCTGCGACTCAGAACGCACATCAACTGACCATCTATGCGGTTTTGGCGGACGAGAGCAAGTGGTATTACACCTATGACGTGACGGATCAAATCCATTCGGCTCCCGATCAGCGTAATGTGCATATCGTTTTGGACGGGCTTCCGTTGCCCAAACCTATCGTCAATGGCGGTGGTTTCCAGCCTTCGGTGGATGAGTGGCAAAGTGTGGATGTCGATATCGAGATGTAAAATGTTAATGATCTTCCCGATTTTATGGGGGGGGAATTTGCATAGATCAATGTTAAACCTTTTAATTAATTCACTGATGAAAAAACAATTATTTTTAGTGGTCGTGGCGGCTCTTGCCATGGCATCGTGCTCGAAGGACGAATCGACGGGCATCAACAATGGCAACGCGATCGATTTCCGTGCAGCCATGCAGACTCGTGCTTCGGAAACGACGATGGCTAACATCACGAACTTTTTCGTGACGGCACTCGACAAGAACAACGCCAACTATTTCTCCGATGCGGAGTTTACCAAAGATGGCGCTTTCTTCACTTCTACTCCGGCCTACTATTGGCCCAGCGACGGCAGCAACCTTTCGTTCTTCGCTTACTCTCCTTCGGCTGCGGACTTGGATGCTACCGTGACGATTAATTCGACGACCAAGACGCTCGCTGATTTCGAGCCCGCAACGACGATCGCCGACCAGAAGGATTTCATCACCGCCACTGCTACGGGCAGCAAAACCGATGAGGCGGCAGGTGTCGCCCTGACGTTCGGGCACCGACTTTCCCAGATCGAGATCAAGGCTAAAAACACGAACGACGGTTATGTTTATAAGGTTCAGGGCGTGCGTATCGGACAGCCGGTTTCGAAGGCGACGTTCGATTTCGGAACTACCTCCTGGCAGTTGGGATCGGTAAAGACCAATTATGAAGCGACCTATGCGGGTAGCGAAAAGACGCTGACCGGTACGGCCGCATCGATTATGGCGGAGGAAGACGACAATGCGATGCTCATTCCGCAGCAGCTTACGGCCTGGACTCCCGACACGGACAAGACCAATACCAACAAAGGTGCATATCTGGCCGTGAAGGTCAATATTACGACCAAGGACGGTGCCCGTGTCTATCCTGTGGCCTCTGTCGGCGAATACGACTGGGTCGCAGTAGCTGTCGATACCAACTGGCAGCCCGGTCAGAAGTACGTTTATACGCTGGATTTCTCGAATGGTGCCGGTAAGGTCGATCCCGAAAAGCCCATGCCGGGTCCGGAAGATCCGTTCAAACCGGGCGAGGATGTATTGGGCAGTGCCATTAAATTTACGGTTACGGTAACTCCGTGGACGTCGGCTTCGGAGAATGTTCCGATGTAATCGATAAATTAGGATCGGGCGGGGTTGGACCGCAAAGACTTGCCGTATGTCCGAAGGTGTAGTGTACGGCAGGCGAGGGGAGGAAGGCCTCCGGCCCTCCTCTGTCCCTTCCCGATCACTTGAGGTAGCCGCAGAGCTACCGTTCGGCTCGGCCGAAAAACGCGTGAATTATATAATGTCAATGTAAATTATGAAACAGATTCTTGCAACTTTCCCGTTACGCAATTTTCTGCGGGTATTTGCTCTGGTGGCAGTCGTGTCTGCGACCTCCTGTTCGAAAGACCCGGCAGTGGATGGAGAACTGCACGGTGATATGCTTCGTTTCGCAGTCGCCGAAGCGGACGGCTGGAATACGCAGTTGCGGTGCGGTGCTGCCGAGTCGGAAGAGAAGAGCGCTGTCTCTCCGGAAAACGTCGCGGAAGTATTTTCGCTCCGGGGAGAAAACCCTGCGGACACGCTGTTCCTGCACGCCTCGGTCGCCGACGGAATCGCCGCACCGTACCCGAATGTGCAAACCGACCGATTGCAGACGCGTGCCACGCCCGTCGAAACGGGGACCTTTTACGATTCGTTCGGCGTATTGGCTTCGGTTTATACGGGGACTTGGAGCGAGGATTCCTGCTTGCCGGATTATATGTACGATGTCGAGGTGACCGAAGCATCGTCCTGGACGACCTCCTATTACTGGCCCGGTGCCGGACGCAACATCCGTTTCTTCGCTTACGCGCCCTACGGCGGCCAGGGGATCGTTCTTTCGGATAAGACGTCGGCCGGTACTCCGTCGATCACCTATACGGTCCCGACAGCCGTCGCCGACCAGCAGGATTTGCTGGTCGCTGCTACCTCCGGGATGGCCGGCAATACCGCTGCGGCGGCTCCGTTGAGTTTCGCTCACGCGCTCACTGCCGTACGCTTCACTACGGGCGACGATATGATGTCCGGGCGCATTACGAAAATCACGCTCAAGGGCGTTTACGGTTCCGGTTCGCATACGATGGGTTCCGTTCGTGGAATGGTTACGGCGCTACGACAGACTTTTCGCAGACACTTGCGGCTACTGTGGACGGGTCTGCGGACCAGGAGATCACTCCTGTCGCAGCGACCTTCATGATGTTGCCGCAGACGCTTCCGTCGGGCGCTTCGATCGAGGTCGTCTATACGGACGACCTGACTTCGACACAACGAACTTTAACCGCCTCTATCGCAGGCAGCCAATGGCCGATGGGCAGAACCGTCACTTACCGGATTTCGACGTCGAGCATCGTAATCACTCCGACTTTTACCGTGATGGCTCCGGCCGATTTTACCTATGCCGGAGGCAGCGAAAATTATTCGGTGACCAGCTATGCCGCCGTTTCCCGTCCGGGCGATGCTACGCGAACCGTTCCGGTGGCCTGGACCGCCGAATTTGTCGAGGATGACGGCAGCGGGGGCTACAACGTGATCGCCCGTCCGGAATGGCTCACAGCTTTTACCGCGAGCGGCAACGGCGGTACGTCGGCCACGTCGTTCTCGGCTACGATTGCGGCTCAAACGGGTGTCACTTCCAATTCGCATAACGAAACTTTGAAAATGGCAGCTTCTGTCAGCGGCACGTACGATCTTTCGACCTCCGGTGGCACGACCGCGATGCGGACCGCCAACTGTTACGTCATCAACGCCCCGGGACAGTACTCCCTGCCGTTGGTCTATGGTAACGCTATCAAGGACGGCGGTACGAACGCTTCGGCCTACACTTCGCAGTCCAGCGGAACATACGTATTGAAGACCTTCGTAAACCATCTCGATGCGGCTATCACCGATCCCTATATCTATAACAATGCGGGGTGTACGCCCCTGGATGCCGTACTCGTTTGGCAGGACGAGGAAAATCTGGTGACGAATGTCCGGCTTTCGTCCGACAAGCACAGCCTGACCTTCGACGTGCCGCAAGCGACGATCAAGCAGGGCAACGCTATCGTGGCCGTGCGTGACACGGACAGCCGTATCATGTGGAGCTGGCATATCTGGGTGACGGACTACGAGCTGGGCAGCGATGTCAGGACCGTGACCAACTACCAGGGTATAGCGTATAAAATGATGCCGGTCAATATCGGCTGGTGCGATGCGGAAACCACCACCTACGACGCCCGCAGCGTGAAGGTTCGCTTCACGCAGGCGGAGACCGGTGCCATGCAGGTCATAACGCTCACCCAGGCATCGCATTCGGTCGTAAATTTCGGTAACCAGCCTTATTTCCAGTTCGGACGCAAGGACCCGATGTTGGCCGGTATTCGCAACGCTTCCGGCTCCACAGTCGATAAGGGCTGCTATTCCGACGGCTATGCGTTCGACAAATCGGGAACCGGCAAGGTCGCCATCGGCGTTTCCATCCAGCATCCGCATATATTCTACAATTACGGCAGTTCATCGATCTACGATTGGTGCGCCACGTCCTATTCCAATCTTTGGAGCGGCGACAATACGGTGACGACGGCTAACGACAATGCGGTGGTTAAGACGATTTACGATCCTTCGCCCGTCGGCTACCATCTGCCTTCGTCGAACGCCTTTACGGGCTTTACGTATAACGGCAGCAATGTTTTCGGGTCTTCTTACTTCGGCTCCCGATTCAATTCGCCCTATACCTCCACCACCGATTTTACCGATAATTTCGGTTGGGAGTTTTATTGTAACAAGATGACGGGCGAGGGGAGCTACGACACTGCGGGCGGTACGATCTTCTTTCCGGCTTCGGGCTATCGCAGCTACTCGGCGGGCACGGTGAACAACGTCGGCAGCCTCGGCTACTTCTGGTCGGCCGTGCCGTACTCGACGAGCTACGGCCGTAGCCTGAGCTTCCGCTCGTCGTACATCTACCCGCTGAGCATCAACTACCGCTCCGACGGCTTCGTGGTGCGTCCCGTCCAAGAATAGGCGCGAAGCGACCATCCGATTCATTGGATTGATTGGATTTATTCCCTGCGGCTTGCAGCCGCAGGGTTTTATCCTTCGGATCACGCTGCACCGCAGCAATATCACCTTTCTGCATGGGTTTACGATTGTGGAAAAACGGACGTTTCGGGGAGATGCTCCGATTTTGAAGATATGAAATGACGGGAAATCCGGACAGACCGGCTTTGCGGAGGCGCATCGATGCAGGCCGGCTCTTTTCGGGTTTCTTATTAAATCCCAGCGGTATCCGCCGGGATTTTCTTATGCAGGACGATGGGATCAAACAGGTGGGCCTTAAAATAATTCATATTATCGCTATTTGAATACCAATAGATAAATTACGCGATTCTTCTCAATAGAAATTTTTTGTAAGTTAAAATTTTCTTACATTTGTGATATAAAGATATGGATATTCAAATAGACTATACTTCAAAATTCATTTTTAGAATGATCCACTATTCCAATTTGGAATTCATTCTAAAACATGGATTGTACACTAAGAATAGTCGTATGAAAGATCCTGAATATATCAATATCGGGGATATTCAGTTAATCGAACAGCGACAAAATTTTCATGTTCGAATTGATCCTCCGGGCGGGGATTTAGGGGATTATATTCCGTTTTATTTCGGAGGCCATTCTCCGATGTTATTGAATATTAAAACAGGGTATCGGGGTATCCGAAAAAGACCGCAGGACGAATTGATTTATATCGTTTGTCGTATTAAGGATATTGTTGCGCAATGTCCTGCATGGTGCTTTACCGATGGACATGCAAAGAATAAACTTACTGAATTTTATAATGACATCAAGGATTTGACCCATGTGGATTGGGAAGTCGTCTGCACGCAATTTTGGGGGAATGATGAAGCCAATATGGATCGGATGCGGAGAAAACAGGCCGAATTTTTGGTGAAAGACTGTGTGCCGGTTTCGTGTGTCGCCGGAATTATTGTCAAAACGGCAGACCGTGAAGCATATGTAAAAACAATTTTATCTCGTTTATCCATTGAGATACCGATATACGTTGATAGCAAAAATAACTATTTTTATCCATGATACATTATGTGACAGGTAATTTGTTGGCTGCTTCCGACGAAGCTTTGATCAATACCGTTAATACCGTTGGTGTTATGGGTAAAGGAATCGCCTTGCAATTCAAGGATAGGTATCCTTATAATTTTCAAGTATATCAACAAGCGTGTAAAGAGGGCAGCATTTTCCCAGGCAAATTGTTGGTAACACGAGACAGTAACCTTTCGACCGATTCTAAATGGATAATTAATTTCCCGACGAAAAAGGACTGGAAGCATCGTTCCAAATATGAATATATTGAAGAAGGACTGAAAGATTTGGTGCGGGTTCTTGATCAATATAGGATAAAAAGTATCGCTATTCCTCCTCTTGGATGCGGCAACGGTGGATTGGATTGGAGCAAGGTGAAAGAGTTGATGGAAAAGTATCTCGGGGAATTAAATGTGGATATTCATATCTATCAGCCGAACGAAGCCGTCAGCGAATTGTTGAAGCAGGAAACGAATTGTCGGGAGGCAAAATTAACTCCGGCGAGAGCCATGTTGCTGTACGCTCTGTTTTATTATGAATCGTTAGGAGAAAACAGCAGTTTATTCGTCGCAAATAAATTAGCATATTTTATGCAATTGCTGGGTGAACCTTCATTTGGCAAACTGAAATTCGTTGCAGGACATTATGGCCCCTATTGCACTCAGGTCGGATATATTCTGCACGACATTAACGGGAAATATATCAAAGGTCTCGAACAGATGAAGATCGGAGCTTTCGATTCTTTGGAGTTGCAATATAGCACGATGAAGGAAGTTAGCGAATATGTGAAAACAAAGTTGAAGTCGGAACAGGTTGATCGTTTGAAATTATTGATAAAATTGATCTCTGGATTTCAATCGGCTTTGTCTCTGGAAATTCTCGCGTCTGTTGCGTATGTTCGGAAAGAAAATACTTATATTGACTTGGCGCAAACCATTACACAGATTCAAAATTGGTCTCCTCGAAAAAAACATTTGTTCAAAGAGAAGTATATTCAAATAGCTTATTCTTATTTAGAAGATTTTTCCAAAGGACGAGATTGTCTATTTAGGACTGTAAAGTAAAATAGCAAATTGACGTTTATGAATAAAGAATCCCGATAAGTATTTATCGGGATTCTTTTACTTGGTTTGTCCGATAATCTTTTAGCTGCAATGCACTCTATGCTCATAATTTTTCATAGTATTGCGGCCAACTTCCGAATCTGTTGCAATCGAGCCGTCAGTTTACTGTCTTTGCGAGCTGTTTGCATATTGTATCGAGTCTGCATATTGGTAAGCATTTCGGCTTCGATTCCCAATGCAGCCTCGAAATACAAGGCCATAGTTTCGGTTACAGGGCGTTTCGCGTTCAGAATTTCATTGAGCATCGTATAGGAAATACCTATCTGTTCGGCCAATTTTTTCTGCGAGATGCCTCTGTATTCGATCTCCTCCTTCAGTATTTCTCCCGGATGCGTAGGAGTGTATGGATAACCTAAATTTCCCATAGCAATTATTTATAGTGGTTCGACAACTCAATAATATTGCAAATCGTTATTTGCTCTTTCCCGTCGGCTTCGTGCGAAACCAAAAATTCAATCCGATACTGGTCATTCACTCTGATTGAGGAAATACCTTCTTTATTTCCAGTCAGTACCTCGTACCCCAATGAATGTAACTGATAAAGAGCTTCGATACAACTTGCATCGTTAAGAATATCTATACGTTGCTTGTAGCGTTTAACTATTGTCGGTTGGTAACGGTGTTTTCTATCTTTACACTTTCCTTCGTAGTATAATTCCGATAGATACTCTTTTTGGAATTTTACAATCATTATTGCTGATTTTTACATTGCAAAGATAGTGCTTATTTTCAAAAATTCGCTAAAAAAGTGAATTTATTTTTGGCAGATATGTTAATTGGCATCCATATACCGTTGCATCATGGCCATAGCGTTCGGGTCGGCGTTCTGTTGTGCCGCCTGTTGCAACTGCGTAAGGGCTTCGGGGTCGATTTGACCGGCTGCGGCCTGTTCGTTGAAAGACTTGACCTCGGCGAGTAGTTTGTCGGCCCCCGGCAGCGAGCAGTTATTGAGGAATATTTCGAGCGGTATGCGGCCGCTTTCGAGCAGTTTCATCAATAGGTCGTCGGTCATTTGCCGGAATACGGGCGTATCGTTCGATTTTGCGGCCGTGAGGTTAAAATCTTCGATTTTCTGCGCCATTTCCGGCTCGTAGAATTTCGCCATCTCTCCGGCGGTTTTACCATTGGTGCCGATGTATCGACGGGTCGTGTAGTATTGCATGAGGACTTTAAGCAGTTTTTCGTCGCGTTCCTCGCAGAACATATTGTAATTCTCGAACAGCACGACGAAATTCATCATCGAGTTTTGTGCTTGCTGGGCGTAGAGACTCGACGGCGTATTGGCTCGCGGAACTTGCCCCTGTACCGCTCCGTTCAGTCCGCTGATTTGCTGCATGATGTTCATTTCCTGCGCGAACATTTCCCATGCTCCGATATTGGTGCCGTTCATGGATATTTGCTTCGGGAGTTTGTCGTAGGCCCCTTTTTTGATAAGAATGACGCCGTTCGTTTTGACGTATTCGCGTGCGAAATCCTGAATGTCCATATCGTCGGGTATGCACTCCTGCGGAACCATCAACAGCCCTTTTGCCGAGGCTCCGATGATGAAATCCAAAAGGGTCAATAGCCGGTTGATATAGCGCTGAATGTCTATTACGTCCGATAATACGGCTTTGAACCGTCCGTCGATTACGGGCATGGCCGCAAGCACGTAGGGGTGTTCTTCGTGTGCATAGGGACTTTCGGTCTCTTTGATGCAGTAGCCGTTCGGCGTAAGGTATTTCACCCGCCAATAATATTCGTACTGTTCACGGGCGTAGATGAGTTTCACTGTGTCTGGGGCGATCCCTGCGGCCATACCTTGCTCGATGCGCGAGGCGTTGATCGCTTCGACTTCTTGCATCGTGAGTTCGGTGTATATCTCCTCCGTTCCGTCGGCGTAGTCATGTATGTATAGTACCCAGCGGCCGAGGCGTTCCCACACCTCGATAACGCGGTATTTGCCGAGGTCGTTCGTGTATAGGAAATTCAGATTTTGAAGCCGTGAGGCGTGATTTTCATAGAGGTTTTCCAGCTTTGTATGGTCGTGGCAGATGCCATAAATTTCGCGTAATGCCTGCACGTCTTCACGGCATGTGGCGAAGTTGCGCACCAAATCGTCGAACGTGTAGTCGTGCAGCTCTCCGATGCGGCGGATGTCTGTCAGTCGCGGATCTTCGATGTCGGCATTGAAAAATAGCCGGTTGATGTTCACGAGGTCGATTTTTCCGTCCGTGCGGTTCTTGGTACTCCAATAGCCGTAGCGTACCTTCGCGCAGGCTATCCCCGTCAGACAGAGTTCCTCAACAACGTTGATGTCTATTTTTCGGATTCTGTTGAGCTGGTGGCACGCTTGCAGGGCGTTGGTCAGCATTTCTCCGAGCGGCTGGTCGTCGCGACTGCGGGCATATACGACCGTTTGCGTGGGCGACGAAAGGAGTTGTCCGTGAATATTACGGATATATTGCTGGATATAGTTGTGTTTGAGCGGCACTTTCCCGCTGCGGGAGATCAGCGCATCTTCGCGGATCGTCCGGTGCGGATGGTCGGGGTCGGGTACCGTGTCGCTCCATTGGTCGCCGTTCTTGTATCGCAGATTCCGGGAGTGCTCTTTGCGCAGGTAGTCCATTGCGTCCCAATCCCGCGCACAACGCCACAGGAGCGTTAGATTGTCGTCGGCGTAGCGCATCGTGCCTTGCTCCCATTCGCGGCGTGTTCGAGCGACGCTTTTATCCGTTTGGGCCAACAGTTTCAACCGCCGGGTATCAATATTCCGTAACATGGTCGTCCTCGTTTAATGCGTTCATCATCGTTTCGTTCAATTCTTCTTGTAATCGGTCATAAGCTGCGGTATTGGGACGCGTATCGGCAAGTATCGCCCGCAGCTTGTTCACCGCCGTTTGGTGTGCCTTGAAAATTGCGATACGTTGCAGATTCCGTTGTACGGCAGGATCGGTGCGGTCGAGTGCCGGCCCCATGCGTTTATATTTGGCTTCGATATTCGTCAGACGGTCGCGGAGGGTGTAATACCGTTCGGCTGGATTTTCGGGGCGTGCCGTTCCATAGAAGCGATTTATTACGGGCAGATCGCGGCTGCTGATTTCTTCTCCGGTGAATAGCGCCTGCGAGGTGTGCACCATGTCTTTGATGAACTTACCCATTCCGCCGCCGTAATAGGTCAATACGTGTTCGACGTGCGAGGGGTTGTACTCGAAGATACCCCGCAGCAGCGGGTCGATTTCTCCGTTCTTGCGTAGTCCGGCCGGTGTGTTCTCATCGCCGCCGCCTAACCTGTTGATCCCTCGACAGAGGTAATAAATCGCTTTGTTTACGTTTCTCAGTCCCATTTCCGAGAGCGGATAGTTTGCCGTCGTCGAGTAGCTGCGGCGTCCGACAGGATAACCGAACGCATCCTCTCCGGCATACCAGATGTCGTACCACGGCGTCAAAGCCGTAGGAATCAGTACACGTGTCGCATCTCCTTTGGATGAGGGCGAAGCTACGGGCGAGAAGTCCTCATAGAGCATCGTAAGCATCATGCGTGCGGCATCTTCGGAGCCGAGTTTTCCTCGGTAAAGGTCATGCAAGGCAGTTCCTATGCCGAAGAAAGCCCGGAATCCCTGTGGAAGCGGAATCTTCAAGTAACCGCGCTTTCCCATGCCGGGGATGATGAGGTGGTTATGTCTTTCGTATTCCGTAACGGCCAGATCGCGGCCGTCGCCTCCGCTTCCGGCGAGGAAGAAATCAAGCAGCAGACTGTCGAGAAATCCAGCCGCCGTCAGCGTGGCAACAGCCTGTGCAAATCTTTTCCGGTTACGCATGGCGATTCGTGCGACCTGTGCCGCTCCCTGTACCGAAGCATTGAAAAAGACGTAGAACATGCCGAGCGGCCGGGTTGCCGTACCGCGACGGTTGAAATTCACCGTAACGTTTTTTGCATCGTCGATAGCCGTAAGGAGCGATTTTCCTTGTTCAAGCGATGTGGTGAAGGTCGCCAAACGGGATGTGTTTTCGGCAATGCGGGAGGCATTTTCCAGCGCGACGCCTATTGCTTGCATACCGCTTTTGCGGGCAGCATACGAGAGCCATACCCCGGCGCGTTCGCTGCGCTGCGTTGCTTTCAGCAGTTCACCTATACGCCCCGTGCGGAATGCAACGTAACGTTTGATCTCCTTTTCGGCCTCGGCGATGTCTTTACTATGTACGAACCCCGTTTCCCCGCCGTTTTCACGGAAATAGTCGTAAAGCGTGTCCATGACCCGTTCGCGGCCGAATTGCCGGATTAGTTCCTGCCGATCGGCGGTGTCGAGTACGTCGAGCGTCCCGGTTTCGGCGATGGTCAGCGGCTCGGCCTTGCCTCGCAGTTCGCGGGTGATTGCGGCCATACTTGCAGGGATGTTACGCACGAATCCTTCGAGATTCCCGCCTTTGTCGATGGCGTGTACCAGCGCGGCGTGCTGCACGTCGCGCAGGAAATTCGCTGCGACAAACGCCGGATTTCGGGAGGTAAAAGCTCTTGCCAGCCAGCGTGTCGCGTTCCCGACCGTATCATCCAGCCATTTTGGAATCGCCAGCCGGTTATACTGGTTGATCGCGTTCGCCACGGCGGGATCGGCGAAGGTTATCACATAACGGATACCGTTCACGTAACATTCCACATTGCGCTGTCGTTCGTAAGAATGTCCCAAGTGTCCTTCGTGCTCGAAACGACTGCCCGATTCGGCTTCGCGGACAATGTTGAACCGTTCGGTCTCCTCGATACGGTTATACAGGTAGTCGGCCAGTTCATCATCGTGTGCTTGAAGTGCCGCGTTCATCTCCTTTTTCAGCCGGGCGATCTCCTTACGTGCCGCCTTCGATAGTTCGATGTCCTCGACGGCGGGGTCTATGGTCGTCGTAACCCATCTGTTGCCGATGCCTTTTGCCAACCAGACCTTATCGACGCGGAACAAGTCTTCCGAATTGCGGCTGTTGTTCTGCACCAACCGTAAGGCCGACTGCCTCGCCCTGTTGGTTTTGGCGGCGATGATCGCTCCGATACCGATATTCACCATTTGAGCGATCGGATTGCGGGGCTTTGCGATACGTCCTTCGGCTTCGTGCAGCACTTTCCGTAAGGGGCGCGGCCCCGCACTGTCGTCGATGAAGTCGTACACGTCGGCCGCATCGAAAGCCACCGGCTCGCCTTTCTGGTCGCGGTAGTTGTAATCATAATCCCGTAAGGGTACATAGTAGTCCCAGCCGTGCCCCTTTATCAACTTGCGGTGTTCGGGGGCTAACATTCCGTCCTCGACGAGGATTTCCAGCACGCGGTCGTTAGCCGCATTGATTCGCTGCCATAATCGCTGTGTCGGAATCTCTCCGGCCCGGCGGCGGAAATCTGCGACGATACTTCGGGCCAGCGTTTCGTTCCACGCATCGCGCGGGTCGAGGGATAGGGCCGCAATCCCCGTTGCCTGCCGTTCGAGCGACGATTCGGCCGTGATGTAGTCGATGATGTGTGTTTCCGTCATGCCTGTTTCACGGGCTATGGCTGCGATTTGGTCGAGTATGGGGTCTAAATACTCTTTCGTGTATTTGTCGATTGCGACTTTGGCGATGCTTGTCAAGTGGTTCAAATGTTTGTGTATGTCCGTGAGGTCGTCGATGCTGCCTCCGCGCCGCACGACTTCTTCCTGTAATCTTTCGACGGGTAAAGTGCTATCTATGAACCGGAGTTGCTGACGGCTTTTCCAATTCCGCTTGTCGTAAATCACAGTCGGTTCGATTCCGGCCGGCGGAGCCATTTCGGGCTGTGCCCGTTTCTTTTTAAGCAATTCTTCGACATACTCGCTCGCATATTTGAAATTCTCCGGTAGAGGTCGTTCGCTTTTCATCGTGCGTCGCCGCAACGGAGTGCGGTAGTTGTCGGAGAGGACGAAATCGAGGTGTTTGCGCATGGAGCGCACGATTTGCTCTTTCGTCTCTTGGGGTAAGGTTTTCACCAGTTCGTCGATGATGCTGCGATAGCTTTCTTGATCGGTGAGCTTTTGGAGGTCGAATAATGCGAGGTATTTGCGCATGGCCTTCAAACGATCATTGCCCATGCGGTCAATGATGGCTCGGCCCATGTCATCAAGCAGTCCATATACACGCATAGCGAAGTCATCGGCATTATGTTCGCCGAGTAAAACTCCGGTGATATGATGCTCGCGGATGTAGCGTTCGATGCTATACCGTTCGATATTTTCAGGTGTAGCGTCGTCGAATATCGCACGGTAACGCACGTTTTCAGAACGACCGAAAAGCTGTTTACGGATGCGTCGTTCGGTCGCTGTTGCGGCGACGGCTTCGGCGGCCGTGCGTGTTTTTTGCAGGCGGTGTTTCGACAACCACAACAAATAAGCGATGTCGCGGTCGCCGATACGCAGCGGAAGTCGCAATATGTCGCGTAGCAGCGAGCGGATACGGCCGATGATCCGGGCAAAGCGGCTCGGCGTGATGTCGCCTTCCGCCAAATGTGCGAGGTATTCTTCCGTTGCCAGACGGCGGGTATTTGCCTGGCGGTGCTTGGCGCCGGAGGATTGGTGCTCCTGCTCGCGGGCAATGTCGGCCACACGGCTGCGCCCTTCGGTATCGAGACCATTGTAAACCTTATCGAGAAAGTCGCCGAAACGGTCGCCCATCAGCGAGCGTAAGCCCATGTGTCCGACAATTTCATGCAATACGGTCGCTTCGGCATCGGCGAGTGTCGTAATATTGGGCAGGACAATGAACGTTTGTCCCGTTTGCGGGTCGTAAAAACCTTTTGAGTGTCGTTTACGACGTTGCACGAGCGGGTCGGAATCGGTAATTGCATCGAGGTCGTCGATAATCTCGACCGGAGTGTTCAGCGTGCGGGCGATCCGGCGAACGCGGCGAGCCAACTCCGCATCGCTTGCCGGGGCGTCGGAACCGAACGGATTGCCACCGTCGCGGAAGCGGAGGCCGTTTCCTGCATTGTCGTCAATCAATTCGTCAGGGTCGATGTCTATGGTTGCGGTTCCGGACTTGTCGGTTTCCTCCTGTGCTTCGATCGCTGCCAGTTCCACTTTCATCTGCTCTTCCAGCTCGGCGATGCGTTCTTCTGCCGCCTCCAACTCTGCTTGTTTGGGAAATCCATTGCCGACCTGCGTCTGTAAATATTCGATGGCTTGT
>OGXR01001166.1_pt1 | contig 20044 bp, 12 predicted proteins | sample 1576331 | NCBI WGS metagenome assembly OGXR01 (sample SAMEA3541473, study PRJEB24748) | human gut metagenome | biome: human gut; feature: human-associated habitat; material: faeces | place: China | collected 2012 | reverse complement strand
CGATCCAGACACGCAGTATCATGGGAACTGAAATTCCTCATGTGAAATATGTTCCCGATCCCGGGCAGCCGACTTATTCTTTCAGCACAACCAGGGAATCCATCGACAAGGCCCGTGAGGCCTTCCGGAAAGTAAAAGAACTGACGATCCGGCTTTCCATGATCGAAAATGCCGCTTACCGGCTGGCAAGTAATATTAAAAAGACGCAGAAGCGTGCCAATGCACTGCAAAATATTACGATCCCGATGTATGAAAATCTGGTCTATACAATTTCCAATGCACTGGAGGAAAAAGAACGTGAAGAATTTACAAGACTGAAAGTCATCAAGCAGATGAAGGAAAAGAAAGAAAAGAAGTAAAAAAGACCGAAAAAACGGGAATAAAACGATAATAAAAAGAGAATAAAAAGAAGCGGCTGAACGGAAGATCTAAAAGCATTCTTCACTGTTCGGCCGCTTTTTTTCGGTATATTTATCACTCAGGCATGCTTATCTCTTGTATATGTTTATCAGCCATATACGCTCATCCTTTATGATTTACTGCTACGATCAGCTCATATCCATTCACAAAAGTCTCTCCCGCATCTACATGATTGATAAATGGTTTCTCTGAGATATCCTTGTTAAAACCAACGTTATCACACCGTCCCATCCATGGCTCCAGGCATACGAACGGGGCATTCGGCATAGACCAGATTCCCATACTCGGGATCCCCTGATACTTCATTCCCACATAGGGGCTTCCATCCTTATGACATACCCACACTTCATCAAACTGTTCATGATCAAAAATCAGTGCATCATTGGCAAGAAGCTCTTCCGTCAACGGATAACATTCATTTTCAAGCTCCATCTTATAAATTGTATCCGGGTCTGCTGCCGCTTCAGATTCGATCACCCCGATGTACTCCAGCGTCTTCTTTCCCGGGAATTTCAGGACATAATCTGTCTTCTTCTCTTCCGGTTTCGCAAAACGGATCGCCGGATGTCCCCCGATGCAGAAATACATCGTCTTATCTGCCGGATTCTTTACTTCCCATTTTACATTCAGTCTGTTCTCTTCCAGCGTATACGTCACATACAGCTCAAATGCGTAAGGGAACATTTTCTTTGTCTCCTCGGAATCCTTCAGCATATAAGTTACTGAATTTTCGCTTTCCGCCACACAATCAAATAAACTTGTACGTGCAAATCCATGCTTTTCTGTATCATACTGCTTTCCATCGATCCACAACTTATTCTGATAAGTCTTTCCTACATACGGGAAAAGCAGTGGAGAATGGCGACACCAGAAGACCGGATTTCCTTCCCACAGTACATCTGTCTCATCTTTTTTGTTAAAAATTCTTGTTACGAAGGCTCGTGGAATGACGTCATTGCTTCGGATGAGTTTGTCGCTCAGAATTACATCAATAAAGGCCGAGTCAACAACTGTTTGATGTCTGTCGGTGCTTCCGTTTGGGCTTCTTTGGCCGGAAACGAACTGTCTCTCACGGCAGAAATTACCTGTGCCATCCCGGATGAGCGCGATTCGGCAGGGGTACCGCAGAGCCTTTCGGTTACATTGCCTTCAGGGACGCAAACGACGCTTGACGCATCTTCGGAAGGAAAGTGGTTTATTCTTGCCGCTTCTGGAAGCCTTTCAGGGCACAGAGGTACGCAAGCTGACGATACATAAAAAGGAACGTACTGTCAGCATCGAGATTGCCGCAAATAAGATGATTCCCTTGCAAAAGCAGGAGGAGCTGAAGGGTGCGCTTTTAGAGAGCCTTCCGGGGATACAGGCGGTTTCACTTGCCGTTTTCTATGAGCTGACAGATAAAACTCCCGAAGCACTGGCAGCAGGCTATTGGGGAAGCATCAAAACCCTTGTGAGCCAAAAAAGCAAGATTTGTGCAGGTGTAATTGCGGACGCAGAGTGGAGAGTTACGGAGCATAAGCTGCAAATTCTGGTAAAGCATAACATGGCGTATTATCTGGCACAGAAGCATCTGGATGATGCCATTGCGAACATGATTCATACCGAAACGGGCGAAACGCTTCTGGTGCAATTTAAGAATCAGAAAGCAACCGAAGCGGACAGAGCAGCTCTTGAGAACAACAGGAAAAAGAAGTTTGAGGAGTTAAGCCGACAGATTATCACCACACAGGCTGAGGCAGTGCAGGAAAAAGCCAATGCAGAGGTGGCAGCGGTATCCTCCTCCGTTTCCAAGGGGATTCTGCTTGGCAAAGAAATCAGCGGCGCAAACCAGAAGATTATTGATACGAAAATTCTCGGGGAAAATGTCATTATCGAGGGCAGTATTTATAACATCGAGCCGAGAGAAATTCGTGGCGAAAAATATATTGTTTCCTTTGATATTACGGATTTGAGCGATTCGACTACAGTGAAATTTTTCGTGAAGAAAAGTGTTTTTGATGCCGAACTGAGCGATAAAATCAAAAAAGGTAAATATCTGCGCGTGCAGGGCGAAGTGCAGTTTGATAAATATACCAAGGAAATCGATATTATGGCGAAAAATATCATGACTGCCACCGCGCCTGCTCCCCGTATGGATGATGCGGAGGAAAAGCGCGTGGAGCTGCATCTGCATACACAGATGAGCAGTATGGATGGTGTAACGCCCGTGAAAAAATATATCGAACGCGCGATTGCGTGGGGGCACAAGGCGATTGCCATTACGGACCATGGTGTTGTGCAGGCATTTCCTGATGCGATGAACGCAATCGGCAAATCCGACTTGAAGGTGATTTACGGCGTAGAAGCCTATCTGATTGACGATTTGGGCAGCGTTGTCACCATGCCGCGCGGACAATCTCTGGATGACACCTTTGTGGTATTCGATATTGAGACAACAGGACTTTCCAAGGAAACCGAAAGCATTACGGAAATCGGTGCAGTGAAGGTAGTAGACGGCAAGATTATCGACCGTTTCAGCACCTTCGTGAACCCCGAACGCCCCATTCCTGCGGAGATTACCAAGCTGACAGGCATTACGAATGAAATGGTAGCCGATGCGCCTGTCATTACAGAAATTTTGCCGAAGTTTCTGGAATTTTGCCAAGATGCGGTGCTTGTGGCGCATAATGCCAATTTCGATACAGGATTTATCCGCCTGAATGCAGAGCGAAAATGCGGCATTGAGGTAAAAAATACCGTTCTGGATACATTGGAGCTTTCCCGTTCGCTTCTACCGGAGCTGAAAAAGCATAAGCTGGATATCGTCTGTGAGCAGTTGGGTGTTTCTCTGGAGGGACACCATCGTGCGGTCAATGATGCCGAAGCAACGGCGGAGGTCTTTCTGAAATTCATTAACATGCTCGTGGAAAAGGAAATCTATAAGGTGGACGATATCAATGTGTTCTCCAGCCAGACGGTAAATTATAAAAAGCTGAAGGCATATCATGCGATTATTCTAGCAAAGGATTATGTCGGCTTGCGGAATCTGTATGAATTGATTTCGCTTTCTCATATTGATTATTACTTCCGCAGACCACGCATCCCCAAAAGCAAGTTGATTCAGCACAGGGAAGGGCTGATTCTGGGTAGTGCCTGCGAAGCAGGGGAGCTTTATCGCGCGCTTCTGGATAAAAAGCCAAAGCAGGTGATTGAGGAGCTGGTAAATTTCTATGATTATCTGGAAATTCAGCCGCTTGGCAACAACCGCTTTATGATTGAGTCTCCGAAGGTGGAAAGCGTACATTCCATGGAGGATATCATCGCCATCAATAAGCAGATTGTTGCATTGGGTGAGGAGCACAATAAGCCTGTTGTGGCAACCTGTGATGTGCATTTCATTGATCCGCAAGATGCCGCCTTCCGTAAAATCATCATGGCGGCAGAAGGCTTTGCCGATGCGGACAAGCAGGCACCGCTTTATTTCCGCACCACAAAGGAGATGCTGAAGGAATTTACATATCTGGGCGAGGAAAAGGCGAGAGAAATCGTTATCACCAATACAAATAAGATTGCGGATATGATTGAAAAAATCAAGCCCATTCCCGATGATACCTTTCCTCCGAAAATCGAAGGAGCAGATGAGGAGCTGCGCCAGATTTGTATGGATAAGGCAATTTCCATCTATGGCGACCCATTGCCTCCCATTGTGCAGGACAGATTGGAAACAGAGCTGAATTCCATCATCAGCAATGGCTATGCAGTACTGTATATCATCGCACAGAAGCTGGTTTGGAAATCCGTTGCAGATGGGTATCTGGTTGGTTCGCGAGGATCGGTTGGCTCGTCCTTTGCCGCAAATATGGCAGGGATTACGGAAGTAAACTCTCTGCCGCCGCACTATATCTGCGACCACTGCAAATACTCCGATTTTGAATCGGAAACAGTAAAAGCGTTTGCGATGGAGGAGGCAAGCGGCTGTGATATGCCGGATAAGGACTGCCCTGTCTGCGGACATAAGCTTAGAAAGGACGGGCATGATATTCCCTTCCAGACCTTTCTTGGGTTCGAAGGGGATAAAGAACCTGATATTGATTTGAACTTTTCTGGGGATTATCAGCAGCAGGCGCACGCCTATACTGAGGTGCTGTTCGGGAAGGGCAAGGTTTTCAAGGCAGGGACAATTGGTACATTGGCAGATAAAACAGCGTATGGCTTCGTCAAAAAATACTTTGATGCCAGAGAAATCACGCCGCATAATGCTGAAATTCAACGCCTGACAGAGGGATGCACAGGGGTCAAGCGTACCACGGGACAGCATCCCGGCGGTCTGATGGTTGTACCGAGCGACCATGATATTCATGAGTTCTGCCCGATTCAACGTCCTGCGAATGATGTGAATTCGACTGTTACGACAACGCATTTTGATTATCATTCCATTTCGGGGCGTTTGCTGAAGCTTGACCTGCTGGGGCACGACGACCCGACGGTTATCCGTATGCTTTATGACCTGACGGGGGTCAATCCGCAGGATGTGCCTCTGGGCGACCCGGAGACGATGTCTCTGTTTGAATCTCCCAAGGCTTTGGGTGTAACAGAAGAAGAAATCAACTGCAAGACAGGCACACTGGGGATTCCCGAATTTGGGACAAAATTCGTCCGCGGCATGCTGATTGATACGAAGCCGAAAACCTTTGCAGATTTACTGCGTATCTCCGGTCTGTCTCATGGGACGGACGTATGGTTAGGGAATGCGCAGACCCTGATTGAAAACGGCACGATTACGCTAAAGGAAACCATTTCCACACGAGACAGCATTATGATTTACCTCATCAATAAGGGGGTAGAAAAGAAAAAATCCTTTAAAATCATGGAAAAGGTCAGAAAAGGGAAGGGGTTAACGGAAGAAGATATTGCCGATATGAAGGCATCCGATGTGCCGGATTGGTATATTGAATCCTGCCAGAAGATTAAATATATGTTCCCGAAGGCGCACGCGGCGGCGTATGTTATGATGGCATTCCGCATTGCGTATTTCAAAATCAATTACCCCGAAGCGTATTATGCGTCCTATTTCTCAGTTCGTGCCTGTGATGATTTCGATTATTCCTGCATGTGTCAGGGCATTGATGTGGCAAGGGATGCCATTCGCGAAATTCAGGCGAAGGGGCAGGAGGCAACCGCAAAGGATAAAAATAAACAGACTGTTCTGGAAATTGTAGTTGAATTTTATGCAAGAGGGTTCAAATTCTGCCCGATTGACCTTTACCGTTCTGATGCGAAGAACTTCCTTCCGACAGAGGAGGGGCTTCTGCCGCCGTTCAGCTCCTTGCAGGGCTTGGGCGTGAATGCGGCGCAGAGCATTGTGGAAGGGAGAAAGGACGGAGAATTCAATACACTTGAGGAATTGAAGGAGCGCACCTCTCTGGGACGCTCGCTGATTGATCTGCTCAAGGAAAACGGTGTTTTGGACGGGATTCCCGAAACGAATCAGCTTTGTCTGTTCTGATAAATAAAAAATAAAAAATAAAAAAGAAGCAAAAGAAAAAGCAGTCTGCGAAGCATTTCGTAAACTGCTTTCTTTTTTTGAAAATTACTTAAAAATAGGCATCTAGCGCATGCTCTGCCAGCTGCTTTTCCGTATTCGCGCGAATGACAAGCCCCAGAACCAGAAGAATCCGCCGCAGTTCTCTGTCCTCGCAGCCAAGCATAATATCCTTCCCATAGAAGGAGTCATCTGCCTTATTTTCCGCCATATTGGCAAGATAAGCATAGGTGCTTTTCTGCAATGCAACAAAGCCTGCGTAAATCGTTTCAATCTGCTGTGCCTGCTTTTCTGCATCCGGCTCTGCCAATGCAACATGAAACAGTACACCAATATCCTTAATGGAAAGGATGGCTTTCAGATGATAAATCATAATTAAAAGCATCAAATGGGTGCGGCTATATTTTTTCTTCACCGGAGGGGGAAAAATCTTCGCCTTGGTGTAGTTGTTAATCATGGTTTTTGTAAGGATTTTATCCGTTTCATTTCGTTTATACCGCGCTAAGCCTTTATCCATAAACGTTGTCACCTGATCCATATACAAATCTATGGTAGGAATATCCGCAATCTCGATGACATCCGCGGTACGAATCTGTGCGGCATAGCGTTCAATCACTTCATTAAATGTGTTCATGGGTTCTCACCTCAATTTCAAAAATATTCATATTCTTCATTATATAGTATTTCATACTATGTCGCAAGTTTTTCTTAAAAAATTTCAGGAATCCCTTGAAATGGCAAACATAATGTGATACTATACCTATATCGCAAGATGTAGTATTAAAAACTACTTGATATAAGGGAGATGAAATTATGGAAACAGTAATCGGGAAAAAAATGAAATTTCGTGCAAGAGATTCGCTTAGCGCACTGACGCATTTTATCGGCTTTCTGGCGGTGATTCCGCCTGTTATCTGCTTGCTGGAACGATCGGAAACAACGGCGCAGGTGGTTTCCTTCGCAATCTTCGGCATTTCTCTGCTTTTGCTATATGGTGCAAGCACAATTTATCATACCCTGTGCCTTGCTCCCGAAAAAATTGCGTTTTTAAGACGAATTGACCACATGATGATTTTCGTTTTAATCGCAGGAACCTATACACCTGTCTGCATGGTAATCCTCCCCGGTATATGGGGAAAGGCTTTGCTTGCGGCAGTATGGGGGATTGCAATTTTCGGCATTTTTATGAAAATCTTCTGGATGAATGCACCGCGTTGGCTCTCTACGCTGATTTATGTCGGCATGGGCTGGCTTGCGGTTGCGGCGTTTATTCCGTTGAAAAGAGCCATCGGCTGGGGCGGACTGGGGATGCTTCTGGCAGGCGGCATTGTGTATACCATCGGTGCGGTGATTTATGCGCTGAAAAAGCCCAATCTCGCGATTCTGAAAAGCTTCGGCTTCCATGAGATTTTCCATGTATTCGTAATGCTTGGCTCTGCTTTCCATATCGCATTTATGTTTTTATATGTTCTGTAATGGTATTTTAATCTTCTTTTCGTTGACAATTTCATAAAAAATGTTAAAATAAAGTATCGGGCATCTTTTCAGATGCCTGACTTTTTTAGCAAGAACGAAAAAAACTGCCCTTAAGCGAATGGCTTACTGCGGCAGTTTTTATGTAGAAAAAAGAAGAGGTGAAAAAATGAAAAGACTATGGGAATATATGAAGCCCTATAAAAGGCTGGCGATTTTGGCACCCATTTTAATGCTTTTGGAGGTTGGAGCAGAGCTTGCCATGCCAAAGCTGATGACCTTTATGATCAACCAAGGGGTCGGCACAGGAAACACTGCCATCATTACAAAAACGGGGATTGAAATGCTCGTGATTGCGATTATCGGTATCATCGGCGGCATTGGGTGCTTAATCTGCGCAACACTGGTTAGTCAGAGAACGGGGACAGACCTTAGACGTGCGGCGTTTGAAAAGATACAGGAGTTTTCTTTCCATAATATTGATACCTTTTCCACACCGTCTTTGATTACCCGTCTGACAAATGACATCACACAGATTCAGCTGGTGATTATGATCTGTCTGCGGATGTTGGTGCGTTCTCCCTTGCTCTGTATCGGCAGTATCATCATGGCATTTTCCATAAACGCAAAAATTGCGGGCATGTTTTTGATTGTGGTGGTTTTGCTTGCTATTGCAGTTTATCTGATTCTGCGTGTGGCAATTCCAAAATTCAAGCTAGTGCAGGAAAAGCTCGATAAGGTAAATACAGTAATGCGGGAATGTCTTGCAGGGATTCGCGTGGTAAAAGCCTTTGTGCGCCATGATTATGAAGTCGAAAAATTTAATGAGGCCAATCAGGATTATAAAGAAACCACCGTCAGTGCGTTTCGCATGATGCTTTTGATGTCTCCTGTAATGATGATTTTGGTAAACGGCACAATCATCGGGATTCTTTGGTTTGGTGGCTTACAGACGCAGGCAGGAAGTATGCGTGTGGAGGAAATCATGGCTTGCATTACCTATTTGATGCAGATGATGATGGCAGCAATGCTTCTGGCGATGAACTTTATGTTTATTTCCAGAGCAAAAATTTCTACAGACCGTCTGGAAGAAATTCTGGATACGGTTGTAGATATTGCAGACCCCAAGGAACCCAAGCAACCGGCAAGAGCAGAGGGGCGTGTGGAATACCGCCATGTTTCCTATCGCTATAAGCTTGGCAGCGGTGACCCTGTTCTGGATGATATCAGCTTTACGGCAGAGCCGGGGCAGACTGTCGGGATTCTGGGCGAAACAGGCTCCGGCAAATCAACTCTTGTGAACCTTCTGCCCCGATTGTATGACGTAACGGACGGACAGATTCTGGTGGATGGGATTGATGTGCGCGATTATGCGATTCACGATTTGCGTAAGCGTGTTGCCGTTGTTCTGCAGGAGACCATTCTATTCTCCGGTACAATTCGTGAAAATATTAAGTGGGGCAAGCCTGATGCAACCGATGAGGAAATCATTGCGGCGGCAAAAGCGGCGCAGGCGCATGATTTTATTATGGAACTGCCCGATCAATATGATACGGAGCTGGGGCAGAGGGGTGTCAATGTTTCGGGTGGACAGAAGCAGCGTATTTCCATCGCAAGAGCATTGATTCAGAACCCGAATATTATTATTTTTGATGACAGCACCAGTGCAGTCGATTCCCTGACGGAAAAACGGATTCGGCAGGCGATGAAAACCTCTCACAGCGGCTGTACGAAGTTCATCATCGCGCAGCGCATCAGCTCTGTTCGGGATGCAGATAAGATTCTGGTTCTTGGCGGCGGCAAAATCGTTGCAGAAGGTAACCATAAATATCTTATGGAAACTAGCACGGAATATCAGGAAATCCTTGCCTCTCAGATGAAGAAGGGAGTGATGGCAGATGGCGAATGAAAATACAAGAAAACGCCCCGGCGGTCCCGGCGGACCGAGAGGAATGTTTGCGCACGGGAAACCGAAAAACACAGGAAAGACCATCCTTCGTCTCTGCGGCTACCTCGTAAGATTCTGGCCTTTGATTCTGATTTCCGTTATCTGTATTGCACTTACAACCCTTGGTACGGTTTACGCAACCAGCCTGATTGGTGTTGCGATTGATAAATATATTTCCGTATTCGATTTTACAGGCCTTTGGAGGATTTGTCTGGAGCTGCTGCTGATTTATCTGACAGCCTCTTTTGCAACATGGCTTTACAGCTATCTGATGTTGAAGGTAGGGCAGGAAACGGTTGCGACGCTCCGCAGGGAAATTTTTGAAAAATTCCAAAGACTGCCTCTGAAATATTTTGACAAAACCACACATGGTGAACTAATGAGCCGTGTAACAAATGATGTTGATAATATTTCCATGTGCCTGAACAGCAGCATTTCGCAAATTCTGCAAAGTATCCTGACCGTTATCGGCACCTTTGCCATGATGCTCTATCTGAGTATTCCGCTGACAATTGCGACCATTGTAACCATTCCGTTAATGCTTCTTGTGACAAAATGGGGAACAAGCCATTCCAGAAAATACTTCAAGGCAAAGCAAGAGGAGCTTGGTAAGCTGAACGGGCATATTGAAGAAATCATTTCCGGACAGAAGGTTGTAAAGGTATTCAGCCGAGAGGAAGAAGAAATTCATAAATTTGAAAAGCTGAACGATGCACTGCTTGCAAAAAGCGTACGCGCGGAGGTTTTCTCCGGCTCCATCGGGCCTATTATGACGGCAATCAATAACATGACCTACGCCATTGTGGTTGCGGTCGGCGGGATTCTGATGGTTATCGGCAACGGCATGACATTGGGGATTATCTCCAACTTTATCATTTATTCCAAGCAGTTTGCAAGACCGCTGACGGAGCTTGCCAATCAGGTGAATACGATTCTCTCTGCTATGGCAGGGGCGGAGCGTGTGTTTGAGGTTCTGGATGAGGAGGAAGAAAAGCCTGATGCTCCCGATGCTTACGAAATGGGCGAAATTGAAGGGGATGTTGAACTAAAGGATGTCAGCTTCTCCTATGAGAAAGGACATCCCATTTTGAAGCACATCAACCTCTACGCAAGGCCGGGGCAGACCATTGCCTTTGTCGGCCCGACCGGCGCAGGAAAAACTACAATTATCAACCTGCTGACGCGTTTTTACGATATCGACAGCGGCTCCATCACCATTGACGGGCATGATATTTATCAGACCAAGCGGGACAGCCTGCGTTCTGCCTTGAGTATCGTTTTGCAGGATACCTATCTTTTTACCGACTCCATCAAGGAGAATATCCGTTACGGCAGACTGAACGCAACAGACGAGGAAATCAAGGCGGCAGCAAAGCTTGCCAATGCACATGAATTTATCCGCAGACTGCCTGATGGCTATGATACCATGCTGACGGACGGCGGCGGCAACCTCAGTCAGGGACAGCGGCAAATGATTTCCATTGCACGCGCTATTCTGGCAAATCCATCCGTACTGATTCTGGATGAAGCAACCAGCAGTGTGGACACCCGTACAGAGGTGAAAATTCAGGAGGCAATGCACAACCTGATGAAGGGCAGAACAAATTTTGTGATTGCACACCGCCTGAGCACTATCAAGGATGCGGATTTAATCGCCGTTGTAGAGCATGGGGAGATTATCGAAAGAGGCAATCATGAGCAGCTGATGGCGAAAAAGGGCTTTTATTATAACCTGTATACAAATCAGTTTGACCAAAATGAAGCAGTATAACAAAAACCCTGCATAATGTAGATTGTATTCTTTTAAAAATTCCCCAAAAATGCTTGATTTATTTTGGTGAATATGATATAAATGTATTTGTATAAAGACACTGATGAGGAAAAATAAGCTTTTTTATTTTCTTACAGAGAGCCGTCGGTTGGTGCGAGGGGGCAGAAAAGAGAAGCAAAACTGGCCTCGGAGTTCTGTTCTGAAAATGTATGACATGAGTAGGATGCAGCGGCAGCCACCGTTATCGGTTTTGAGCGTGCTTGCTTTTTCGGCAGGCAAACTAGAGTGGTAACACGGAGTATCCCTTCGTCTCTAACTGAGACGAAGGGATTTTTAGGTTTCACAAACAAGAAAAATCAAAAAACACTGTTTTTTAAGGAGGAATTTACTATGGAGAGTCGCTATGATTTCAGAACGATTGAAAAAAAATGGCGTGCAGAATGGGAAAAAAATCCCATCAACAAGGAGGATGCTGTAAAGCCCAAATTTTATTGTCTGGATATGTTCCCTTATCCTTCCGGTTCCGGTCTGCATGTAGGTCACTGGAGAGGGTATGTGCTTTCCGACGTTGTCAGCCGTTATAAGGTGCTGCAGGGCTATCAGGTATTGCATCCCATGGGCTGGGACGCTTTCGGTCTGCCCGCAGAAAACTATGCAATCAAAACGAATACACACCCCAGAGTTTCCACAGATGCGAATATTAAAAACGCAAAAAGACAGCTGCATGAAATTTCTGCAATCTATGACTGGGATAAAGAAGTAGATACCACAGACCCCAAATATTATAAATGGACACAGTGGATTTTTGTGCAGATGTTCAAAAAGGGTCTGGCTTATGAAAAGGAAATGCCTTTGAACTGGTGTCCCAAATGTAAATGCGTATTGGCAAACGAAGAGGCTGCCGGTGGTGTGCATGAACGCTGCGGTACTGTTGTAACAAAGAAAAACCTGCGTCAGTGGATGCTGAAAATCACAGCATACGCAGACAGACTGCTGGAGGATTTGAATAAGCTGGATTGGTCTGATAAGGTAAAGAAAATGCAGACCGACTGGATTGGCAAATCCTATGGTGCTGAGGTTGATTTCAAGCTGACAGGCTCTGATGATAAAATCACTGTTTACACCACAAGACCGGATACACTGCACGGCTGTACCTTTATGGTGCTGGCTCCCGAATATGAAGGTCTGGCTGCATTGACAACCGCAGAGCAGAAGGATGCCGTAGAAAAATACTGCTACGAAGCATCTACAAAATCTGCCGTTGACCGTATGACAAATAAAGAAAAAACAGGCGTATTTACGGGCTCCTACTGCGTGAACCCCGTAAACGGCAAGGAAATCCCTATCTGGGTTGCTGACTATGTACTGGCTGATTATGGTACCGGTGCAGTAATGTGTGTACCTGCGCATGATGAACGTGACTTTGATTTTGCGACAAAATTCAAACTGCCCATCATCCCTGTTATCCTGCCCGAAGGCGAGGATGAAGGAAAGCCTCTGACGGAAGCTTACACAGGTGACGGTATCATCGTAAACTCCTGCGACTGGAACGGCATGAAGGCATTCGATGCAAAGAAGAAGATTCCTCACCTGATGGAGGAAAAAGGTTGGGGCAGAAAGACAACCAACTACAAACTGCGTGACTGGGTATTCTCCAGACAGAGATACTGGGGCGAACCCATTCCTCTTATCCACTGCGAACACTGCGGCACCGTTCCTGTTCCTGAGGATCAGCTGCCCGTACTGCTGCCCGATGTAGAATCCTATCAGCCCACAGAAACAGGCGAATCTCCTCTGGCGCATATCGATGAATGGGTAAACACAACATGCCCTGTCTGCGGCAGACCTGCAAAGCGTGAAACAAACACAATGCCTCAGTGGGCAGGCTCCAGCTGGTATTTCCTGCGTTACACAGACGTTCATAACGATAAGGAGCTGGCAAGCATGGATGCATTGAAGAAATGGGCACCCGTAGATCTGTATGTCGGCGGTATCGAACATGCGGTTCTGCATCTGCTGTACGCACGTTTCTATACAAAATTCCTGTATGATATTGGTGCAGTACCCTTCGATGAGCCCTTCACAAAGCTGTTCAATCAGGGTATGATTACAAAGAACGGCAGCAAGATGTCCAAATCTCTGGGTAACGTTGTTTCCCCCGATGAACTGGTTGAAAAATACGGCTGCGACTCTCTGAGAATGTATGAACTGTTCGTAGGTCCTCCCGAACTGGACTGCGACTGGGATGACAGCGGTATCGACGGTGTATTCCGTTTCCTGAACAGAGTATGGAAGATGGTTTATGCAAATAAAGCTTCTGATAAGGCTCCTTCCAAGGATGAAGAATATATCGTAAACAAGATGATTGCTGATGTTACAAAGCGTGTGGAATCTCTGGCAATGAATACTATCGTTTCCACCTTCATGGAATCCACAAATAAACTGATGGATGTAACGAAAAAGGAGGGCGGTCTGTCCAAGTCCACTCTGGAAACATTGACTGTTATGCTCGCTCCCTTCGCACCCCATATTGCAGAAGAAATGTGGCACGAACTGGGTCATGAAAATACAGTATTCGAAGCAGGCTGGCCCGAAGCTGACGAAAGCAAGCTGGTTCAGGACAGTGTAGAAATCGCATTGCAGATTGGCGGCAAGCTGAGAGGTAAAATGCAGGTTGCAATAAATGTCTCCAAGGAAGAAGCGATTGCACAGGCAAAAGAAGCACTGGCATCCAGATTGGAAGGTAAAACAGTTGTGAAGGAAATTTACGTTCCCGGCAAAATCATCAACTTGATTGTAAAATAATTGAAGCACGAAAGAAAAGCAGGGTCGAAAGACTCTGCTTTTTGTGCCTATGGAAAGGGGCAGAGCATGAACGGTATTTTGTATATGGATGTATCTGTTTTTGAGGATGTTCTGTTATATGAAAAAGGGAAAACGCTACTTTCCGCAGAACGTAGGATGTATATGGAAAAGCTGAAAAATCCGAAGGCGGCAAGTCTTTCTTTGGGTGCAGGTGTGCTGTTGTTTTTTGCTTTGCAGAAATGCAATTATACAGAGCAGCTAGAGAAAATCAAAAAAACACCCTTGGGAAAGCCATATTTGAAGGGAATTGATTTTCAGTTCAACCTGTCTCATTCGGGAACGTATGCGCTTTGTGCTTACAGTAACAGGAATATCGGTGCGGATTTACAGCAGATAAAAGAGAAGCTTCCCGAAAAAACCGAAAAAATCTTGTCGAAGGACGAAACATCTTTTCTGACAAAATTTACGCAGCCGGAACAAACACAGCTGTTTTATCGACTTTGGGCAAGAAAGGAAAGCCTTATTAAATGGGATGGCAGGGGACTTCGCTTGCCCTTGCAGGAAATTTCTTTTATCAAAAACGGAACCCTGACAGACATTTTGGAATGGGAGGATAAGACCTTATATTTCAAGGAATATCCGAAAATCAACGAGAAATACGCTGTTTGCATCTGTAAAGAGGGCACAGATTTTGCGCGGAATGCAGAGGAAATAACTGCAGAAATGTTAAAAATTTTTTAAAAATATGAATTTTCGTTGAAATATTTCAGATAAATCCTTATAATAAGAAGATAAAGATTGAAAATATGAGGTTATAATATGAAAAAATTTAAAAAATTCGTCTGTGCTGTCTTGGTTGCGGCAGTTTCGGCGTGCGCCGTTCCAACGTATCAGGCAGATGCAGCTTCGATTTCACAATTACAGCAAAAACGCCAAAATCTGGCATCCAGTACAAAAAAAGCAAAACAGGAAATTGCAAATATCAAAAATAAAAAGCTTTCCGCCGAACAGGAAATGGAAGCAATGGATAAGGTTTTGACCAGCATTCAGGCAGAACTGGATGAAGCAACAGAAGATTTGAATATTCTGACAAAGCAGTTGGAAGAAGCCGAAAAAGCTTTGCAGGAGGCAACGGAAAAACGAGATGCGCAGTTTGCATTACTGGGCAGCCGTATGCGTTTCCTGCAACAGAAGGGCTCCAGCGGCTATCTGGAAATCCTTTTTGATGCACAGAGCTTTTCTGATTTGTTCCTTCGTATGCAATATGTAAACGATATCATGGGCTACGATAAGGAAATTCTGGAGGAACTGGAAGAAACCCAAAGAACGATTGAGAAAAAGAAAAAAGAGATTGAAAAGAATAAGGCTGAGCAGGAAGAGGTTGTTAAGCTGCAAAAAGAAAAGCTTGCCGAGCAGCAGGAAATTGTAAACGAAAAGAAAGCCTTGGTTGCATCCTATCAGAACGATCTCTCGAAATATGAACAGATGGTTGCAGCAAATGAAAAGGCGGATAAAGCCGTTTTGAACCAGATTGCGAAGCAGCAGCAACAGAGCAAGAGCAGCGGCGGCAGCTCTAAGGTATATTATACCGGAAACGGCTCTCTGGGTTGGCCTGTTCCCGGGCGTACCACTGTCAGCAGCGGCTTTGTCACTCGTACCAGCCCGATTACCGGTAGAACAGAATCCCACAGCGGTCTGGATATTCCTGCACCTTATGGTACAGCGATTGTTGCGGCAGAGGCGGGTAAGGTTACATATTCCGGCTGGATGAATGGGTATGGGAATACCATTATCATCGACCATGGTGGTGGATTGAGTACATTGTACGGACACAATTCCTCTCTGGTTGCAAGAGTAGGACAGGTTGTCAGCCGCGGTCAGACCGTAGCAAAATGCGGCAGTACCGGTTGGTCTACAGGGAATCATTGTCATTTCTCCGTATTGAAAAATGGCGCGTATGTAAATCCCAGAAACTACTTATAAGAAATAAGGAACAAACAGGGTGATATCAAAAAAATGGTATCATCCTGTTTTTTTATTGCAAAGAAATAAGATTAACCATAATTTTATTATGTAAATAAAATATTGCTATAGCAGCTGTCAAGTCTCAAATAATATCAATATTTTCGTAAAAGTATCGTTTTGCGAATAAATACAGATTTCCCCTTTTCCATGAATATCAAGCCACTTCTTACAGATTATCATATTTTTGCTATAGCAAAAAGTGTCTGCAAAAAATATTTCACAGACACTTTCTTCCTATTTCATTTCTTTTGTTTCAAATCAGTTTTTAGTTTTAAATTAAAGATTCTATTCTTGTAAACTGATTTTCGTTTTCCTTGATTTTCTGTTCCTTACCGATGCTGCATACGTTTTCGCAATCGACACACCGCAGCAAATCTGCGCAGTCACGAATATCCGCAGCGGTTGTCTGTAGGATTTCAGTGCGTTCCTGCAGAAAATCCGCATCCGTCAGCTGTTTATAAAATCTGCCGATGGCATGATTCAGCTGCTCCATATTCGTTTTCGGCTGATCCAGCGTGTTAATTGTCCCAAGGATATATTTTATCATTTCCCGTTTATCCGCATCAAAATGTTCGATTTGCTGCGCAAGTCCCTTGAAAATATCATAGGTTTCCGTCAGTCTGGGGTCTCTGTAGGAATAAAAATAACTGAAACCGCTCCGCATAAACTGACAGCCACAGCCATACGCGCCGCCTTGTACGCGCACCTGATTCCAGAGATATTCTAGATTGATAATGGTTTTCAATACCTGATATTTCCCATGATATGCCAACCCGTTCTTCTGATAATCAAAGGAAGTTGTGTTGTATAACACGCCGCCTGCATTGGCGAAGGCTGCCCTTTCGGGTTTCAAATCAAAATTGTATACAAAATGCTTTTGTTCCTTCGCAGGTAATTTCTGACGGAAGGTGTCGATTTTTGTCTGTACAACCGCCCTTTCACTCTCCTCACAGCCCAGAGCAACCTCCAGATTCCGCTGTGTAAAGAGAAGATCTGCCGTTTTTTTCAGCTTCGCAATGACAGGTGCTGCATCCTGCTCCAACTGTGCATCTATCTCGCAGAGGAATCGATAATAGCGGATGCCGCTTGTGATATCCTCAATACGCAGTGCCGGAAAGAGATTGCTGCCGCCGTAGAAAATTGCAAAATAATGGGACTGATTCAGCAGTTCATTTTCCCCTTTGATTTTCGCGGATTTCACGATTTTTTTCATACTTTCTACTACATCATATTTTGTGTGGAAAAGAATTTCCTCTGTCATGGCAATCGCAGCATCCAAATCCTCTTTGAGCAGCTTTTCCTTTACGGTCACAAAAGCGCGATAATCCGCCGCGTGGCTATTATAGGTATTGTTATGCAAAGAAAAATCACCGAAAATCTGGTTTTTCACGGTTGCCAGTGCCTGGAAGGAATATTTTTCCGTATCCAGCTTGCCAAGAAGTTCTGTCAGAAGCCCTGTATACGGTAACAATTCCTGTGGCACGGCAGAGATATCAAACATCAGCTTAAGATACAGAATCCCATTGCTTTCCAGCGGCACATGCAGAAATTTTGCGGCTGTATCCGCATTATACGGCACAAGCTGCGGCTTTTTATCAATCTCAGAAATTTCCAGTAATGGAATCTGCGCCAGAATTTCAGGTGTATCTGCCTTTGTCTGGAATTGCTCCAGTTTTTTGGAATCCTCTTTGATTTCCGCAAGGTCTGCGTAGGTCATAGCAGATTTTCGTTCAGCCATCTTTTCTGCAAAAGCCTGCGCATCCTTCTGCGCCTTTCCCTTTTCGGGAGTAAAAACAAGATATGTTTTTTCTTCATTGTGCAGAAAAACCTCTGTCAGCAACCGTTCAAAGTATCCCTCGTCCTTTTTCAGCCGCTCAATCACAGATAACAGCCGTAGGCTATCACAGGGGTCATCGCCATGCAGCCAACGCTTCATCAATCTGGTTGCATAAATCAGTCCCTTCGGCGTAGAGCCGTAATCCTCCTCACGCAGCAGGAAATCAAATTTTCGTAAAGCACCCTTGACTAAATCCACAGGCAGACCTTCTGTAGCCAGACGCTTCCATTCTGCATCAATGATTCTGATAAAGGCATCCGCCTGTTTCACATCCGCATTTTTTGCAATGATACTGAATACCATTTCATAGGTTGAGGAATCAAACCATCCCTCTGTTTCCTGACAAATGCCTGCATCCAACAGAGCTGTTTTTAAGGGAGACGCATTCGTTTCCAGCAGAATATAGGAAAGAATCTGCAATGCCATCACACGCTCAGGGTCTGTGCATTTGCCCGCCTTTATGCTGTAGGCAAGGAAGGAACCGCCCTCTTCGCCCTCCTCCGCCGCAGGGTAGGTTTCATGCAGCAGCTTTCCCTTCTGCACACACTCCGTTTCTGTAATCACGGGCAAGGCATCACTTTTTTCAAAGCCATCCAGATAGTCCTCACTGATATGCTGCAAGCATGCCATCGGTTCCATATCTCCGTAAAGATAGAAATACGCATTGGAAGGATGATAATACTTCCGGTGGAAATTCAAAAAGCTTTCATAGGTCAGATCGGGAATGGCAGCAGGCAGCCCACCGGATTCATAGCCATAGGTGGTTTTACCGAAAATTGAGCGGGAAATTGCACCACTCAGCAGGCTTTCCGGATCAGAAAGCGCACCCTTCATTTCGTTATAAACAACACCCGTTACATCTAGTGTGTTTTTCTCTTCATTCAGAAGATAACGCCAGCCCTCCTGCCGGAAAATCTCTTTTTTCTCATAAATCTTCGGAAAGAAAACCGCATCCAGATACACATCCATCAAATTATGAAAATCCTTTTCATTGCAGCTTGCAACAGGATACATCGTCTTATCCGCATAGGTCATGGCATTGAGGAAGGTGTTCAGAGACCCCTTCGCCAGTTCATTAAAAGGGTCCTTCGCCTCATACTTTCGCGAACCGCAAAGCACGGAATGTTCCAGAATATGCGGCGTGCCACAGTCATTTTCAGGCGGCGTTTTGAATACCACATTAAAAACCTTATTGTGATCCGCATTTTTCAGATATAATAAGCGCGCACCGCTCTTTTCATGAGAAAAAAGATATGCAGTGCTGTGAATATCGTTGATTTCTTCGATTTTCTGTAACCGAAACCCAAAATAAATCTCATTTTGCTTGAATTCTGCCATAAAGCACCTCCTTGATTTTGCTTTTATTGTACCATGCCTTGTTTGCAGGGGAAGAGAACAGCTGCGAAGCAGATATTTTCTTCCGCAAGGCATGGTATGAGCAGGCTCTGCCTGCGAATTTTAGAATTTGCTGTGAAAACAGCAGATAGACGCTGTAAGCGGCTAACCCACGGACAAGCCGTGGGTATTATACCATAGCTACAGGAGAAAGCACAATGTAAAATCAAACGATTTTTAGAAATTTCTGTCAGAATCAGTCTGTATGTGAGGCATCATAGTATGCCTGAATTTCTTCCGGCAGGCGATCCGGCAGCATTTCATGGATTCTGTCCTCATTGCCGTCCGCAAGAGCCGTTTCGTAATACCAGCATTTGAATTTCAGCATGGCGAGCGCCTTTTCCATGCGCTTGATTTCCTTTTCACATTCCAGCTTCTGCTTCTGAATCAATTCCAGACGCTTGGGATAGGTTTCACTGCCCTCGGTACACCATTGCATAAACTGCTTGATGTTTTTGATTTCCATGCCGGTTTTTTTCAGACATTCCACCAGCCGCAGGGCTTCCAGCTCCGTGGTATCAAAATGGCGGATGCCGCCGCTGCGCTTGATTTCGGGGAAGAGCCCCTCCTTATCATAATAGCGCAGGGTGGAAACGGGTAATTGGAACAGTTCGGATACCTGACCGATGGTATACATAAGAATCGCCTTCTTTCAGAAAAATATAAATTCGGAGGTGCTATCACCTTAGTAGATGGTATGAAGGGAAATGATAGCTATGCCACCGGAGCCTGGTTAGGTTTTGTAGGTGGTGATGTGGAAGCCATCATCGACCTAGGGCAGGAATCAGAAATCAAGCAGGTAGCTACGAATGCCATTGTTGATATGAGTGCCTGGATTATGGGAAGCAC
>OGXR01001159.1_pt1 | contig 20168 bp, 17 predicted proteins | sample 1576331 | NCBI WGS metagenome assembly OGXR01 (sample SAMEA3541473, study PRJEB24748) | human gut metagenome | biome: human gut; feature: human-associated habitat; material: faeces | place: China | collected 2012 | reverse complement strand
ACTACATTTTACCACAAGGGTTCGCTATGGATTTTTAAGTGTTCAACTTAATTATACAATCCGCCTTCTGAATTTTTCTCATGTGGCGGACAGCCTGGATGATGTCGCCCGTGCCCGGTTCGCCCTTGGTGCGGATCATGGAAGCGCCTTCGCTGATTCTCCGGAGCGCTTCGCCCAGGTCCTTGGCGCCGCAGACGAAGGGCACCTTGAACTTCGTCTTGTCGATATGGTACACATCGTCTGCCGGGGAGAGGACTTCGCTTTCGTCGATGTAGTCGATTTCAATCGCTTCCAGAATCTGCGCCTCGACGAAGTGTCCGATACGGCACTTGGCCATGACAGGGATGGAGACGGCCTCCTGGATGCCGCGAATCATCTTCGGATCGCTCATGCGCGAGACCCCGCCGGCCGCACGGATATCTGCCGGGATGCGTTCGAGCGCCATGACGGCAGCCGCGCCAGCGTCCTCTGCAATCTTTGCCTGCTCCGGGGTTGTGACGTCCATGATGACGCCGCCCTTCAGCATCTGCGCGAGTTCCTTGTTCAGTTCATATCTTTCGTTTGCCATGAGAATGCTCCTTTCAAAATAGGAAATGGTACAGGAAATGGGAAATTTCCTAAAAAAAGGGTAATTTAAAAGAAGGCAAGAAAAGTGATGCCTTCTTTGTGAACTTAATAATCTCCGTCGATCATACGGCGGGCGAGGTCGTCCAGTTTCCATTTCCAGACGAGAAAGGGACCGCAGATGACGCCGAAGAGAGCCTGCAGGATTTCATAAGGAAGCTTGATCCATGCATAGGCAGGCGTGCTGTAGACATACGCGCGGCCAAGCGAGTAGCCCACGACCATGATGACGGCGCCGACAAGGACCGCGAAGATCACCCGGCGCATTTTGTGCTCGCCTTGGTAATTGTGGACGAGGTAGGAAATCGCCATGGCCTGGATGCCGTGCGTCGCAAGCGATACGAACATCGGGAGAGGGTAGAAGAAGAAATCTCCCAGAAACGCGCCGACGCCGCCGACGAGGAAAGCACCGAGGGGATCGAGGATCAATGCCGCTGCCACGATGACGATATCATTCAGATAGAGATGACCGCCCGGTACGGGAAGGCCGAACGAGGACAGTCCTATGTTTATAGCCATGAATAAGCCGCAGAGGGTGAGCCAGCGCGTATTGTGCTTCGTCTCAATGCGCGGCGCCCTTCTTGCTGCTGTCAGTCCGTTATTCATGAGAATCACTCCTTTTTGCACTTCTTTATGCTTTGGATTATAATAAAAATCTGAGTATATGAAAATCACCAGAAATGATTTTAAAAATAAGACCAGATAGAGGATAAAAAGAAGGAAAATGAACGCTTACATGAAGCTGTATGTGAACCTGCGCGATGCGATCACAAGGGGTGTCTATGACTACGGGACGAAGATACCCTCCAAGAGGCGCATTGCAGACCAGAAAGGGACGAGCATCATCACCGTCGAGCATGCGCTCTCGCTCCTGACCGAGGAAGGCTACATCGAGCCGAGGGAAAGAAGCGGATGCTACGTGACGTACCGCGAGGACTCTTCCTATGCCGCGCCCCGTCCGCATGAAAGGAAAGCGGCGCCGCCCGTCAAGGCAGAGCTCCGGGACGAAGGGGAACGGGATCTCTTTCCCTTCTCCGCCTTTGCCAGGACGATGCGCTCCGTCCTTTCCAACTACGGCCGAAAAATCCTCAACCCGTCGCCGAGCCGCGGCTGCGAAGAACTGAGGGGCGCGCTTTCCAGATACCTGGCGAGGAGCCGCGGGATGGACGTCTCCCCTGAGCAGATCCTGATTGGTTCCGGCGCCGAATACATTTACGGCCTCAACGTGCAGGTCCTTGGAAGAGACCGCCTCTACGCTCTGGAGAATCCATCCTACGATAAGATCCGCAAAGTCTACGAAGCGAATGGCGCAAGGACGGACCTCCTCACCATGGGAGAGGACGGCATCGAATCCGGAGAGCTCTCCCGCACGAAAGCCTCCGTCCTTCACGTGACGCTCTTCAATTCCTTTCCATCCGGCATCACCGCCTCTGCCTCCAAGCGCGCCGAGTACATCCGCTGGGCCAAGGCGAGGGGAGGATACATCATCGAAGACGACTTCGACTCCGAATTCACGCTCCTCTCCAAGCCGGAAGACACGCTCTTTTCACTCGCGCCCGACGGCCTTGTCATTTACATGAACACATTCTCCAAGACGATCGCGCCGTCCATCCGCGCCGGCTACCTCGTCCTTCCCAGGTCCTGCATGGCCCTTTACGAAAAGAAGGCAGGCTTCTACTCCTGCACCGTCCCCGTCTATGACCAGCTCGTTCTGGCGGAATTCATCGACAATGGCGACTTCGAGCGCCATATCAACCGCGTCAGGAGAAGAAGAAGAAAGAAATCCGGAAATTATTTCTAAGGCTCTTGAAACATGACGGATTCTGTCCTGTCTAAGAGTATAATAAAGAAAAGGGACATTCCCGGAAGGAGGACATCATGAAAAAAATCTTAGCCATCATCGCCGCGCTTTTCCTGATCCTTGCCGCATTTCCGATGGCCGCATCCGCCTCGAACCCCGTCAGCCGGGACGGGTACTACAAGGGCATCAAGCTGGCCGGCAAAGTGAAAATCGTCAGGAACTTCGGAGACATCAAGATCAAGGTCGTCAATTCATTCCCCGACATCCGCGTCAAGCTCGTCGATGCCTTCCCGCGCGACATAGGCGAGTGGGAGATCGTCGACTATGGCGAAGATTTCACCGTCGAGATTGTCAATTCCTTCCCGGATGTCAGAGTCGAATTCGTCGACAGCTTCCCCGGCGTCGAATAAGCTCGCACGATTAATGCGAATCTTTGTCATCGAAAAAATTCGTAGTTAGTGGTATGATAGGGGCAAAGAAATCCATCCGGAATTGAAAGACTGTGGAGGAAATGTGGACAATCAGAAAATACTCTATGTGGTAACAGCCGGGACGGACTCTTCCTTTTCCAACCGCATGCTGCGGATGATTCGAAATGAAGAGGAGGAGCACCCGGAAGAAACGCTGCCCGGCGGCATCCACCTCATCATATTGAGCGAAGACCAGTGGATCATACAGAACTGGCTCTTCCCGAAGGACGCCCATTTCCTTTTCGTGGGAAATGTAGCCCTGATGCGCGCCCTTCCGGGGAAGATAGAAACAAAATTCGAGAAATACGGCATCCGCTACGGCTGGTGCGGTCATAATGCCTGCCTTGTCGCAAACGAAAAGGCACTCTCCGAGCGTGAGAACTACGAGAAATTCCTGGAAGATCTCCGGGATGAATGCCGTCTGGCGGAAATCGTCAAAAGCCCGAAGCGCATGGACATCCTCCAGTTCATCATCATGCTCTGCGTCGCCCTGATCGTTCCCTTCGGAAGCGTCCTCGTCGGAGGAAAGCTCGTGAAGGACTGGTTCGAAAACACAGGCTACGTCAAAAAGCAGCAGTACTTCTATGGTATCCTGCATCTCTACAAGCACAACCTGAAAGATTTCATGGAAACCAGGGAAGAATAAATTCTGAAAATAATATTTGCAACGCTCCTCATCTTGTGCTAAAGTACAAGGCATAAGATAAAGACATTGACGGGAAATAGTAAACATCCCCGCCGCTCACAGGGAGCCGTTGTATAGTGGAAAACGGCAGCGGCCGATCGTTGAACTCGTCCCCGAGTCGCAGGCTGAAAATAGTAGGCCGTGCCGGTCATCCGCCGTTACAGGTTTTGAGTGCATGACCCTTGGGTCATGAATGAGAGTGGTACCGCGAATCCTTCGTCTCTTTGGAGATGGAGGATTTTTTTATTGGGAAAAGAATTGCAGGAGGTAAGCTTATGGGAATGACAATGACACAAAAAATTCTGGCGGCGCACGCCGGCGTGGATTCCGTGAAAGCAGGAGATCTGATCACCTGCTCGCTCGACCTCGTCATGGCCAATGACATCACCGCTCCGCCATCGATCGCTGAATTCAAGCGCATCGGACGCCCCGTTTTTGATAAGGACAAGATCGTCCTTGTTCCCGACCATTTCCAGCCGGCCAAAGACATCAAGTCAGCAGGCTTGGCCAAGATCGTCAGAGACTTCCCCCGCCGCCGCGGCAGTGCGGGCTTCATCCAGCGCATCGAGCATATATACCGTTGAAATCTCGTTCTGTTCCTTCATCACTCAATTATATCATATTTTGAGTCGAAATGGAACAACCTAATAACAAAAATGTGTACTTTCGGAGGCAATAATTTTTCATGGATGAACGTTTCCCCGCAATAAAGGCCTGTGCCGCAATTTTGCTCAGCACGGCGGCGCTCTTATTCCTGCTTGTTTTTTCCTGTTGCAGCGGTCAAAATTCCGATGACATCAAGCAGGGAGCAAATGCAGATACGATTATTCCCGGCGATGATCCGACTTTCGAGACGGCGTTATTCTCAAGCGGAACATATATTAATTCTGTCGACGTTTCGAACATGACAAAAGACGCCGTGCGCACCCTGCTCTCTCCCAAGCTTGAACGAGCAAAATCCGAATATCACATAGAAATTGAATTTCAGCAAAACGACAGTTCAATCTGTATCATCAACGGAACGGATCTGACGTTGAAAGACGATTTGGAGGCCGTTATGTCAAAAGCACTTGAGTGCGGGGCGGGACAGTATACGACTGCAATCGAACCCGTTGACGACATAAAGCTCCGAAACAGTATTGATTCGGTCGCAAAAATTGCAGAGAAAACACCGGTTCCCGCACAAATCCTGACTCACTCCGCCGCAGGCTGTTCTGAGCTGCCCGTGTTGAAAAAGAATGCACGTTTCTGCCTTACGGCACCCGTCAACGGCTGTCAAATCGACCGTGATGCCGCCGTCAAACAAATATGCAGCGGTGAAACCCGTTTCTCGCTGCCCCTGCATACGGTTTTATGCACCGATAAAATACCCGAAATGCCTGAGCTGCGGGCAAGCTTTTCAACATCTTTTGCCGCTGGTTCCTTATGTTCCGAGAATCGCGTTCATAATATCGCAAAGGGCGCACTTCTTATTGACGGAAGCATTGTTCCTGCCGGGCAAACCTTCTCGTGCAACGATTCTCTCGGAGTGCGAAGCAGGGAAAACGGTTGGCTGCCCGCAACCGCATTTGCAAACGGAGGGGCTGAAACACGGCAGGAGTACGGCGGTGGAATCTGCCAAATCAGCACAACGCTGTACAATGCAGTTCTGCGCAGCGATCTTGAAATCATTGCAAGAAGCGGGCACACGCGCAAGGTGCGTTATATCGGCGGCGGGTTGGATGCAGCACTGAGCGGCAAGGACAAGGACTTTGTTTTCCGTAACAACACCGATTCCGATATTTACGTTTTTATGTGGGTTGATGAATCGCAAAAAACTTTGTGCTGTGAAATATACGGTTGTCCTTTTCCGTCGGATTTCGACAGAGTGGACACCGTTTCGGAACTTACATCTTCAACTCCTCCTTCCGAACCTCAGTTCGTTCTTGATTCAGCACTTGAACCCGGCGAATGTGTTCTGAAAAGAAAGGCCATTGCAGGCAGCACATATCAAAGCTTTCGTGTTTACTCTCTGAATGGTGAAATAATTCGCAGGGTTCCGATCGATAAGACCGAGTACCCCATGCATCCCGCACTGTATGCCGTCGGGCAGGGTAAATCATAACCGTTCGGAGCTCTGGTGCGTTCTTCTTGCGCTTTATTCGCGTTTCCTTTATAATATGTTCACAAACCCACCGCCGTAGAGCGGGTTTCATCCGCAAGCTAAGAGCGCAATGGGATAAAAGGAGCAAAAATGCAGCCGATAGATCAAAAAACGGAGAAAAAAACCGTTGCCGGTATCAACCGAAACATTCCTCGCGGAAAACGAAGCAGCAATCAGAAGCGCAATGAGAACCGCGCCGATGCTGCATATGCCGACAAAAGTTTTTGCAGCTCATATAAAATTTATAATTCTGACAACTCCTATGACGGATTTTCCGAAAGAAGCGAATGTGATAAAAAACAGCCGCTTCCGATGTCCAAAGCGGAGCTTTTTGAGCAGGTCGGAAAGGATGTTCCCGACTTTGTTCTTGTTACGGGGGATGCTTACATTGATCATCCGTCGTTCGGAACAGCGATAATCGGAAGAGTTCTCCTTTCACACGGTTATTCTGTCGGAATAATTGCTCAGCCCAATTGGAAAAGTGCTGAATCGTTCAAAGTTTTCGGCAAACCCAGGCTTGGCTTTCTTGTGAATTCCGGGAACATGGATTCCATGGTGAATCATTACACGAGTGCAAAGAAACCGCGAAGCGAAGACGCCTACACGCCCGGCGGGAAGCGCGGGAAGCGGCCCGATCGTGCCGTTAATGTTTACTGTAAATGTATCCGTAATATCTACGGAGATATTCCTATCGTTATCGGCGGCATTGAAGCGAGCCTCCGCCGCTTTGCTCATTACGATTATTGGGACAACCGTGTTTTACCTTCCGTTCTTGTATCCTCAGGTGCGGATTTGTTGATTTACGGCATGGGTGAACGCCAGATTATCGACATTGCGGAGGCTTTGGACGGCGGCATTGCTGCACGGGATATTACCTATGTTAAGGGAACTGCATATTGGGCGGATAACCTCTCGCGCGTGTATGAGTACGCGCTTATTGACAGCTTTGAAAAAGTATCAAACGACAAAAAAGCTTACTGTGCTGCATTTATGACGCAATACCGTGAACAGGATGCGATAAGCGGCGCAACACTTGTTCAGCCGCACGGGAGTGGATTTGTTGTTGTGAACTCACCCGCCATGCCGCTTTCACGCAACGAGTTGGATGCTGTTTACGATCTTCCTTATACACGCCTTCCCCATCCTTCCTACACCGAGCATATTCCCGCTTTGGATGAGGTTCGCTTTTCCCTTGTCAGCTGCCGCGGCTGCTACGGCCAATGTGCGTTTTGTGCGCTTACTTTCCACCAGGGACGCGTCATTCAATCCCGAAGCCACGAATCGCTGATTGCCGAAGCCAAGCTTATGACCAAAATGCCCGAATTCAAGGGCTATATTCACGATGTCGGAGGGCCAACGGCGAATTTTCGTCAGCCTGCATGTAAAAAACAGCTTACAAAGGGTGTATGTAAAGACCGAACCTGTTTGGGATATTCACCTTGCAAAAACGTTGAAGTCAGCCATACGGATTACGTTGAACTTCTGCGCAAGCTCCGCAGACTGGACGGTGTGAAGCGTGTGTTCATCCGTTCAGGTATTCGTTACGATTATCTGATGTACGATAAAGATGAAACATTTTTTAAGGAACTTATTAAATACCATATAAGCGGACAACTTAAGGTTGCACCCGAGCATATTGATGATCACGTGCTTGAGATGATGGGCAAGCCCGGCGGTGAACTGTACCAACGCTTTGTTCGAAGATATAAGCAGCTTAATGATGCTCTCGGAATGAACCAATACATTGTTCCGTACTTCATGTCAAGCCATCCGGGCAGCACTTTGAACTCTGCAATCGCACTTGCAGAATACCTGAAGGCGAGCGGGCAGCGTCCGGAGCAGGTTCAGGATTTTTATCCCACTCCCGGCACTCTTTCCACCTGCATGTTCTATACGGGACTTGACCCGCGAACAATGAAGCCGGTTTATGTTCCCGTTTCGCCCGAGGAAAAAGCAATGCAGCGCGCCCTCATGCAGTTCTTCATTCCAAAGAATCGGCCTCTCGTCCGAAAAGCTCTCAGGCTTGCAGACAGGGATGATCTCATCGGCAGCGGCAGGAACTGTCTCGTGCCGGATGTGCATCAAAGCCCGGCACACAGCGGAGGCTCTTCCTCTGCGACAAAAAGCAATCACCGTTCGCAGTATGGAGCGACGGAACATTCGACAATCAAACGAAAAGATGCGCGGCAGAATACCCGTTTCGGTTTCCCTGAACAGAGCCGCAGCATCGGGCAGAACAGCGGAGTTCAAGGCAAAAAAACGGTTAAAACATCCGATAAGCGTTCAGGCGTAAAGAAGCATCGCTGATGTTTGTAAAGCCTGTGTAAGCATTTTAAGACCTTTGCCGCGGAGTGTTGGCATATTGCACCGTTTTGTGCTATAATATTTTTATCAACAGCCGCCTTTGGGACGGTTGATGCTGGTTAAAGGATTTTTAACATGAAAAAACAAACTAAATCCGCAGTAAATGCCGGTTTCGTGCAGGGAGCTGCAATTCTCGGCATTGCGGGGCTTTTGGTCAAAATCATTGGGGCGGTGTACAGAATTCCGCTTGCAAACATTGTCGGCGAAAGCGGCATGGCGTATTACGAGGTTGCTTACCCTTATTATTCCTGGCTGCTCGTCATATCCTCTGCGGGACTTCCGACAGCAATTTCCAAACTTGTTTCCGAACGAATAGCACTGGGCGATATCGTCGGAGCAAAACGTGTATTCCGTGCAGCGTTGCGCTTGCTTTTTGTCATCGGAATTGTCACTGCCGTTCTTCTGTTTGTTCTTTCATCACCGATCGCAAACCTTTCCGGTGCAGCACCGGCAAGGTATTCCCTTATGGCATTGTCGCCTGCACTGCTCTTTGTTTCCGTCATGTGTGCCTACCGCGGGTATCTGCAGGGAATGCAGTGCATGACCGGAACGGCAATCAGCCAGATCGTTGAGCAGCTCATCAAACTCATATTCGGGTTCGGCCTTGCGTTTTTATTCGTCAAAACACGCCCCGATGCCCCTGAGTTGGCGGCAATGGGAGCATTGATAGGCGTCAGCGTTTCAGAGCTTGTTGCGCTTGCTGTCATCAAGTTTTATTATGATGCTCGCATTCGCAATCGCTCTCTTCCCGTCTTCGTTTCAACAAAAGGCGCAAAAAGCGGGCTTCGCGGCTCAATCATCAAGCGTTTGCTTGCAATTGCAATTCCGATAACCATTGGCGCATCAATAATGCCCGTTACGGGAATTGCCGACTCCGTGTTCATTATCAATTTTCTTGAAAAGCACGATATTGCAATGGGTATTGCGGAAGAAATCGCAAACGAAAATGCGCGTGTGGCATACACTGTTCTCCGCAGCTACGTCACTCCGCTTATCAACATGCCGGCCGTGCTGACACTTTCGCTTTCAATGAGTCTCGTTCCCGCAATCTCCCAAGCCGTTACGCGCAGGGAAAAACGCATTGTTAACGCCGCAAGCAGAACGGGCATCAAGCTTGCCATGTTTATCGGTGCACCGTGCGCAGCAGGACTGTTCATTCTCGGCGGTCCGATAATGTCCCTGCTTTATTCGGCTGTCCGCAACAATCAGGACAGGTTCATCCAGGCTCAGCAGGTTATGTATATCGCTGCCGTCGGGGTTCTTTTCCTTTCACTTGTTCAAACGCTCACCGGCATAATACAGGGTCTCGGCAAGCCGCGCGTTCCGGTCTATTTCCTTGCTCTCGGCGGCATTGTTAAAGTGGTCAGCATGGTGATTCTTATGCAATTCACAAGCATGGGCATTCTCGGGGCTGCATTGTCCACCGTGCTCTGCTATGCGGTTGCAGGAATTGCCGATACTGTTTACGTAATACGAAAAACACGAATGAACATAAGCTATACGGATACATTCGCAAAACCTCTGCTTTCAAGCATTGTCATGGGCTTCGCCGTCTTCGCTGTGTACACTCTCGGTTCAAAGCTCGGACATCCGACGCTTGCAACGCTTGCCTCGCTCTGCATCGGCGTGGCAGTATACGGAGGACTCATGATCCTGCTTCGTCCGTTCAGCAACAGTGACCTTGAATTCCTTCCGAAAAAGGAGCTGTTCAGGCGTATTTTCCGTGTTCTCTGATTCGAATTGCATACACACTTAACGGGTTCATTTTTCGGTTAGGAGGAAGCAATGCCGGACTACAGACGTATAATTGAAGAGCGGGAACGTCAAACGCTTTCGCCCTATGCAGCCTTGAGTGCAGAAACACGCGGTCGGGAATATCCCATTGACCCCTGCCCTGTTCGCACCGAATTTGTACGTGATCGCGACAGGATAATTCATTGCAAGAGTTTCCGCCGCCTTAAGCATAAAACGCAGGTGTTCCTTTCACCCGTCGGTGACCATTACAGAACGCGGCTTACGCACACATTGGAGGTTGCTCAAATCGCCCGAACGATTGCCCGCGGACTTCTGCTCAATGAGGATTTGACCGAAGCCATAGCCATGGGGCACGACCTCGGGCATACGCCTTTCGGCCATTCCGGCGAAAGCGTCTTGAACAGAATCGTTCCCGGCGGCTTTGAACACAATAAGCAAAGTCTTCGCATCGTTGAAAAGCTTGAAAACGGCAAAGGACTCAACTTGACTTTTGAAGTTCGCGACGGGATTCTGAATCATAAAAAGAGCGGGCATCCTTCAACGCTTGAAGGTGTTGTTGTGAGCCTCGCCGACAGAATTGCCTATGTTAATCACGATATAGACGATGCCGTTCGCGCAGGACTCCTGTCAAACGATATTCTTCCCAAAAGCTGTATTGAAGCCATAGGCGCAACCCACGGCGAACGGATAAACACCCTCGTTCTTGACATTCTTCAAACAAGCAGCGGCAAGAATCATGTTGAAATGAGCGGCGAAATCAGCTCCGAATTTGAGAAGCTCCGCCAATTTCTTTTTGATAACCTGTATCATGATTCCGCCGCAAAAGCCGAGGAAGGCAAGGCGGAAGGTGTTATCGAACGGCTGTATTATCATTATCTCAAACATGTCAGCGAGCTGCCGCCGGAGTTCACAAAGTATATTGATGAGGACGGCCCCGACCGCATTGCAGCGGATTATATCGCCTGCATGACCGACAGATACGCCGTGCGCGACTACACGCGTCTGTTTGTCCCCGCCGACTGGGCCTGATTTGTCGAATTTGATTTGCGTACATTTAACACAAAAAAGAAGGGCAGCCGCAAGTCGTTGCCTTTCTTTTTTTATATTCCGGAAACGGTGAATACATAATTGGTATTTGTGCTGTTCAGGCCCGAATTTCAGTTCATTGCCCTTGAAAGCAGAAGTTTTGCCGCTTCGATATAGCCCTGCTTACCCATTCCGCATATCTGCGCAATGCAGACAGGTTCAATAACGCTGACGGCACGAAAAGGCTCACGGGCATGAATATCGCTCAAATGAACCTCCACAGTCGGCAGTCCGACCGCCTCTATTGCGTCGCGGATTGCATAGGAATAATGCGTGTATGCTCCCGGATTGATTATGATTCCGTCAAACTCGTTCATTGCGGCATGTATTGCATCGATGATATCACCCTCGTGATTGGATTGGAACGCTGCAAGTTCCGAACCGCAGGATATGACATAGCCATTCAATTCTTCCGTAATCGTCTCAAGTGTATCCGTTCCGTATACATTCGGAGAGCGCATCCCTGTCAAATTCAGGTTTGGACCGTTAATAACAACAAGTTTCATTTTTTTGTGCCTTTCGTATTGTCAGCAACATTATAGCACAATTCGCTGCGTTATGGTATAATCAAAAACATGAAAAAGAACTTGAACAAACTGCACCCGAATACATGCCGAGCTCTGCCGGAAGCTGCCGAGCACGGTACGGCGGTCTATGCCGTCATAGGAGATCCGATTGAACACAGTCGTTCCCCGGAAATATACGCGCCCATGTTCGAACAATTCGGCATCAATGCCGTTTTTTTGAAAATCCGCGTAACAGAATCGGAATTATGCCGCATACGCTCAATCGTGTCTGAGCATTCACTGAGCGGATTTGCCGTTACAATGCCGTATAAAAAGGCAATTATTCCACTGCTTGACGGAATTGATGAAACTGCCGCCGAATGCGGCTCGGTAAACATCGTTACAATAAGCAATAACGGAAGCACCTTAGTCGGACACAATACCGATGGCGACGGTTTGATAAACGCGCTCAGGGAAACCGGAGCTGGGCTGAACGGTGCGCAAGTTGTCATTCTCGGACACGGCGGCGCGGCAAACGGCGCAGCCTCTGCGCTTCTTCGTGCCGGAGCCGAAATCAGATTCGTTACCCGTGATAAGAAGAACGGAATTGACATGCTTTCCGCAATTAAACATGCTGAAACAGAATCCCGTCTTCTTTCTTCTGCCGACATTCTGATTAACGCAACTCCTATCGGTATGCATAGCATGAACAGCGACTGTTCCGATTATGAAGAGACCTCATTTTTGAATTGTCTTAAGCCCTCTTGCATTATTGCAGACATGGTCTATCGAACAAACGGCACAAAGCTCGTGCAGGATGCCGTACACTTAGGTTTGACCGCCTTCGGCGGAGAGCGAATGCTCTTTCATCAGGGGAAACTGGCTTTTAAGCTTTGGACCGGGCTTGAATATATCCCCGAAAACTGAATTATCGCTGTTCGTCTGTAAGGTTAAAACCGTATGCTTCTTTCAGATTCAAACAATTATGCAAAAGCCCGCCGCAGTCAATGTTATTCCGTGCGGCGGGCTTTTAATCAATCAACAATTTTCAGCCTTGTGAAACAATTTCATCGCAATATGTTTCAAATCAGAATTCGACTTCCAACGGTTCATTTGTGAACGAGCTGAACACTGCCTTTGCATTTTTGATGTAAAGAGCCTGTGTGTTTCCGTCGTTTTCATCGTACATTGCACGAAGCGACGGATAAGCATCCAGCATTGACCTGCGTGCTTCAACCCTGTTATCTTCAACAAGTTCCCCGCTCAGCCTAAGCCATTCACCCGTTTCTGCTTTAAACGCGCAAAGTTCAAACTTGGGATTCGCTGCAAGCTGTTTTGAAACATCCTTCGCTCTGCCCGTTTGAATATACAGTTTGCCGTCAAAGATATGAATCGTGCCGAACGGACGTACTCTCGGCTGCTCGCCGTCCGCTGTTGCAAGGTAGTATGTCCCTGTCTCCTTCAAAAACCGGCAAACTTTTTCCATTGCTTCGCGCGATGCAGCCGTTGCGCAGGTGTTTTCAGCATTTTCGTTCATGTACGCTGCCTCCTGATTAATTATTTTACAACGATGTTCACGATGTTGCGAACGGCAATGAATTTCACAATATTCTTGCCCTCGACCCACGGCAGAACTTCTTCATTTTCAAGCACAAGTTTGCGCAAAGCTTCCGTTTCCATGCCGACAGGTATGCTCATCTTTGCACGAACCTTGCCGTTGATCTGAACAGCAATTTCCATTTCATCCTTTACGAGAGCTGCCTCATCGAACTTCAGCCACTCAGTTTCATAAATCGGCTTGTCGAATCCGATGACGCTGTTCATTTCCTCCGTGATATGCGGCGCAACGGGATTCATCAACACAAGCAGTGTGTGCAGCTCATCACGAGTGACATCGCCCTTTGCGTAAATATCGTTTACAAGGCTCATCATCGCCGCAATCGCGGTGTTGAACTTCATACGTTCGTAATCTTCACTTACCTTTTTGATGCAGCCGTGGACTGCCGGAGCAAGCTCCCTGCGAATGCCCTCGCCTTCCGTGAGCATATCCTGCAAACGCCACACACGCTCAAGGAATCTGCGGCAGCCCTTAACACCCGCCGTGCTCCACGGAATCGTTTGGTCAAATGCGCCTATGAACATCTCATACATGCGCACGGTATCTGCACCGTATTCATTCACAAGGTCATCGGGATTGATAACATTGCCGAAAGATTTGCTCATTTTTCTTCCGTCCTCGGCAAGAATCATTCCGTGGCTGGTGCGCTTCATATAAGGTTCCGGGCAGCTTACAACGCCGATATCATACAGGAATTTATGCCAGAATCTTGAGTACAGCAGATGCAGCGTTGTATGCTCCATTCCGCCGTTGTACCAATCCACGGGCAGCCAGTAATCGAGCTTTGCTTTATCCGCGATCGCGGTATCGTTATGCGGATCGCAATAACGTATATAATACCAACTTGAACCCGCCCAATTGGGCATTGTGTCTATCTCGCGTTCAGCAGGTGCACCGCATTTCGGGCAGGTGGTATGGATCCACTCTGTCGCCCTTGCAAGAGCGGATGAACCGTCTTCAGCCGGACGGAAGTCATCAAGTTCGGGCAATTTGAGCGGAAGTTCATCCTCCGGCACGGGAACCCAACCGCAATGATCGCAGTGAACCAGGGGTATCGGTTCTCCCCAGTAACGCTGACGGCTGAACAGCCAATCGCGGAGCTTGAAATTCGTCTTTTTCTTTCCGATGCCCTCTTCTTCAAGCCAATGAATCATTGCGTTCTTTGCGTCCGCAACCTGCATTCCGTTCAGGAAGCCCGAATTTACTAAGATACCGTTTTCGCAGTCCGTAAATGCCTCATTTTCAATGTTTCCGCCCGACACAACTTCAACTATCGGCAGTCCCATCTTCTTTGCAAAGGCATAATCCCTCGTGTCGTGTGCGGGAACAGCCATAATTGCGCCCGTTCCGTACCCCATGAGGACATAATCCGAAATCCATACGGGAATCGGATTGCCCGTTGCAGGGTTAATTGCAGTGACGCCTTCAAGCGGCACGCCTGTTTTTTCCTTTGCAAGCTCGCTGCGCTCGAAATCGCTCTTGTGCGCCGCCTGTTCACGATAAGCGTTAACGGCCTCCATATTTGTAATCTTATCAGCCATTGCGTTCACGATCGGATGCTCGGGTGCAACTACCATATATGTTGCACCGAACAGCGTATCCGGGCGAGTGGTGAATATGCGCAGTCCTTCGGGATACCCTTCAATTTTGAAAGTTACTTCCGCACCGATGCTGCGGCCGATCCAGTTTTTTTGCGATGATTTCACTCTGTCGATAAAATCAACGGTATCAAGGTCGTCAATCAGCCTGTCTGCATATTCCGTTATGCGCAGCATCCACTGAGAACGAACCTTTCGCACAACGGGCGAACCGCAGCGTTCGCAGTTGCCGTCAACGACTTCCTCATTCGCAAGACCAACCTTGCAGGAAGGGCAGAAATTGATAGGAAGCTCCGCTTTATATGCAAGGCCCTTTTCGAAAAGTTTCAGGAAAATCCACTGCGTCCAACGATAGTATGCAGGATCGGACGTATAGATTTCACGCGAGTAATCAAACGAAAATCCAAGCATTTTCAGCTGATTGTGAAAAACGCGCATATTGCGCTCAGTTACCTTTGCGGGGTGTTCGCCGGTTTTTATTGCATAATTCTCCGTCGGCAGACCGAAGCTGTCATAACCGATCGGGAAAAGGACATTGTAGCCTTCCATGCGGCGTTTTCTTGAAATAATATCCAACGCTGTGTTGCTGCGCGGATGACCGACATGCAGCCCTGCTCCGCTGGGAAACGGAAATTCAATTAGAGCATAATATTTCGGCTTTGTAAAGTCGTCTTTTGCTTCAAAGCAATGCGTATCATCCCATATTTTTTGCCATTTTCTTTCGATTGGCAAATGTTCATAACGTTCACTCATAGATTTTTATTCTCCTTCTTGGTGTTGTTTCGAATTCAATTCATAAAAAAACCCCCGCTCGAATGCGGCATTGACTGCCGATCCGAAGACGAGGGAAACACACGATAATCTGCCCACGCGGTACCACTCCGGTTGCTTTGCCGCACACTGAATATGCGCAGCAAAACCGCTCAATGCCCTTAACGCGGGCTTGCGTTTGCAGCTAATGCAGGAAAGCTTTTAATATTGAAAAATGTCTCCCCTGCCTCGCGGCAAAAGCTCTGCGGTGAGCAACAAACCCCTTGCACCGTCTCGCACCATACCGACGGTTCTCTTATGCCTCGGAGTGTTTGTATATCCGCTTCAAAGCCGGTAACACTATTAACATGATTTGCACATGACTTCCGTACTTCAGCAATTCGAACTGCGGCAGTCATCCAAGCATACTCTCGGTTAACGGAATGCACTGCCGTTGACCTGATGCAAGTATAATTATAGCCGTTTTTTTTCGTTTGTCAAGAAAAAACCGACGCCATCAATTTTTGAACAATGCAGCTTGGGACCGATTTCGCACAGAACGGTTTGATTTTCCGTTCGGAACTGTTTCCGTCACGCTGCCATGCTCATGAGTTTCTCCACCAAAGAGCGAACCCATCCGATAATTTCATCTGTGTAAAGGTAACACAGCACTGCCGCAGCTGCAAAAAGCACCGCCGCTGTAAGCAGACCGATAAGCGCGGCACGCGCGTACGAACGACTGTTTTTGTTGATGCCCTCCGCAAATGCAAAAACGAACAGCACAACTATATTCACAATCGGAATCATGAACAGGAGCTTGCGCCAAATAAAGCTCCATGTACTTAACGGTTTCACCGGCGGCTGAACCGCTGCTGCAGACTCGCAAGGTGCAGCATTTTTATCCTTTTCTGTCGAAATTTCGTTTGCGGGCTGCGCTTTGAGATTATCATCGTTTGCTGCGCTCATTCGTTCGCCGCTGTTTTCGTCTGCGCCGGCGACATCACTGTTTTCTGCAACGGTATTCCCTGAATTTGTTTCATGCGTTCCGTCCGCTGCATCCGATGTGAAAACCGCATCCATTACGGATGAGTCATCATTATTACTGTTCTCAGAAGCAGTCATTTTTTCCTGTTTAGGCAGATTATCGAGTCTTCCGCCGCACCCTGTGCAGAATAATGCCCCGTCAGCCGCCTCTTTACCGCAATTTGGACAAATCATGTTTCACGTTTCCTTTCGATTTTTCGTTTGGTATTGACTCTGCAAAACAAAACCCTATGCAATGCCGCACTTTCATGAGTGCTTTGATTGGTTCTGAAGTTTTTCAAGTACACCCGGATACTCTCTTTATGGGTTTAAGCCCGAATCTGTGAACTTTCTCCGCAAAAGGTTACTTATCAAGGTTTACTCCGTTTGCCGATTACACAATTCTCTTGCGTTTATATGTTATCACACTTTCATGTCCTTGTATACAGTCTTTTGCAAAATAACGAAAAGAATCCACATTTTCAACAAAAAATCCGCGGCAGAGTCAATTTCGTGCAAGTTTATTACACATATTTGTGACGCAATGCCCGTATGCTCGGAACGTGGACGCTCTCGGTTTTCAAAAAAACTCTGCCTCGGGCAGGTTCAATTTCGAACCTGCCCGCAGCAGAGCCGCTTGTTATTCAAATCAACTTACGAGTTCCTTTGCAAGATCCGCATTGGCTTCCTTTTCAAGCACCGTGTATGCAATCTTGCCGACAAGAGTCTTCGGCAATTCCGAACGGAATTCGATAGTATACGGTATTGCGTATTTTGCAATATGCTTTTTGCAATAGTTCAGAATATCCTGCCGCAGCTCCTCAGAAGGCTCGAACCCGTCCCTCAGGACAACGTATGCAAGCACTTTTTCCATCTTATACGGATCTTTTACGCCAATGACGCAGCTCATCTGAACGGCATCGTGTCCGTCTATGATGTTTTCAAGCTGGGACGGATAAACGTTGTATCCGCTCGTAACAATCATTCGCTTAATGCGCTGTTTGAAATAGATGAATCCGTCCTTATCCATGCTGCCGAGGTCGCCCGTATGCAGCCACACATGGCCGTCCGAATGCGTGCGCAATGTGTTTGCATTCTCTTCCTTGTGGTTGAGATAACCTATCATTACGGAAGGTCCGCGAAGGCAGATTTCGCCCAGTTCGCCGTAAGGAACTTCATCGTTTGTGCCGACAGCGCAAATCTGATAGTATGTGTCGGGATAAGGCAGGCCGATGCTGCCCTCACGTTCCTGATTGTAAGGCGTAAGACAGCTTGCGGTAACGCATTCGGTCGTTCCGTAGCCCTCACGAACATGAACTGTTGCACCGTGCGCTTCAAGGAATGCATCAAATCTGCGTTTCAATTCAACCGAAAGCGAATCACCGCCCGAGAATACGCCGCGCAGGTAGTCGAGTTTCTCGCCGTCAAGATAAGGATTGCGCGTTATCGCTTCAAACAGGGTCGGTACACCCGCGATATAATTGGGCTTTTCCTTTTTGATGAGCTCTGCATATTTCTTAACATTGAACTGAGGAACAAGAATGCTTGTTCCGCCGACTTCAAGCATCGTGTGTATGCAGACGCCGAGTCCGAAACCGTGGAAAATCGGCATTGCCGCCAGCATTCTTGCATGACGCACAACGCTGTTGCACATAGCCGCGGTTTGCAGTCCGAGAGCATTAAAGTTCATTCCGCTGAGCTGAATGCCCTTTGTGACACCCGTTGTTCCGCCCGAAAACAGTATGACAGCCGTTTCATTCGCCGGCATATGAACGATATATTTTGCAAGATCGACTTTTTTTCCGTTCCCGATAAAATCTTTCCAGAAGATAACGGAAGCATCCGCCTTGTTGACTTTGTTCTTTTTTGCATTCATCAGCTTGAATGCAGTGGACTTGACGGCGCCGAGCTCATCAGCCGCAGAAGTTATGATAACCTTTTTGATAGGATATGTTTTTTCAACCTCCGCAACTTTTGAATAGAACTGGTCGAGCGTCAGCAAATAGTCACTTTTTACTTCCCTAAGGTAGTAAATTATTTCGCTGACAGCCGAAAGCGGATGAATCATGCTTGCGACCGCACCGATTCGATTGAGTGCGTACATGCAGAACACCGCCTGCGGAACGTTCGGCATGCAAATTGTGACCATATCACCTTTTTTTACGCCGAGAGCTACAAATCCCGCAGCTGCTTGATTGATTTTTTCAACAAGAACGGTGTAGCTGAATGTTTTGCCCATGAAGGAAATTGCAGGAAAATCCTTTTCCTTTTCTGCCGTCTTCAACACCGCATCCGCAATGCTCACATTCGGATACTCAAGGTGAAAAGGAACGTCACCGTAATTTGCCAGCCACGGTGCGCCCTGTTCCAACGGGTTCATTTGATTGTTTTGCATATTATTCCTTTCGATTTTTGGGAAAAATCGAAATACGCAGCAACACACGGAGGACAATGCTCGCATTTTCTGTTTTGCGTCATTGTCCGACCGCTGTGCCGTTGTTCCGTTGTTGTTTGCGTTTGTTCAGAACTCAACAGGAGTCTGAATCGGCTGATCAAGCAATTCCGGCTCGCTGAGCAGTTTTTTCAGCAGCGTTACACTTTTTGCAAAATAAACGCCGTCCGCAATGCGTTCATCAACAGTCAGCCCGAGTCTCAGCGCCTCACGCATTTCATAGCTTCCGTCAGCGTTGAAGAACGGGTGCAAATGTTTTTCATCAATAATAGCAAATAAAGAATTAGTGCCCCAGTTCGTCAGGTGATGATAGCTCGCATGCATCTTGATGCTTCCGAGATTGCTTATAAAAACGGATGAATTGTACGGGTCATCCTTTGTAAGCCATGTCGGAACCCAACCGTGATAATCCAGCCACATCAGAATGCCGACCACGATTCGAAGAAGAAAGCGCGGCATTTTTGTCAACGTTTCCATTGCGTCGGTCGTGCCGTCCGTCTTGTCGTGCTTGCGCACGGAGGTTACGAATTTTTCAACTTTATCGTGAATCTGATCAACCGGCGGCTGCCCCTGCCTGTCAATGTCTACAATCGCAAGTGCTTCATAGGAATTATCCTCGAAACGCTTTTTAACAACAAAGGAGACACTCAATGCCTTGCGCTCGTAAACCCGATGTCCCGCAACAAAGCAATTCAACCTTGGGCGCAGGGTTACGGTTTTTGCAATAGCAGCGCAGAGCACATGAAACAAAGTGTACCTGAATGCGGGATTTGATGCATTCTTTTTTGCAACGTATTCATTCACGGCGGTAAGGTCGATAAGCTCGCTCATCACTGCCTCATTATCGCACCTGTTCGGAAGCAGATACGGAATAAATTTGTGCATTGCATCAAGATCTCTCAAAAGGTATGCATCCTTGCGGTCGCCGCGGCGACGCTTTCGGTTTGTTTCCATCGTATTGATTCTCCCATTGTTCAGCGGGTATTGGAAGCATCATGTATACTTCCCACTGTAAACATATCTATTATAGCCCGCTGCGCCGCATTTGTCAAATTTTGTACCCGTTCATGCCGCATTTTTTTGATACATATCTGTGGTTAATCCGACAGCACCGCTCCGTATGCCGCAATTCTGCTTCATCTGACAACACTTCGAACGAGCCGCCGTTTTCATTTTGAACCTTGCACAACCTCGTTTTTTGTTTTATTACGCTCAGTAACTGTATTGAAGCCAAAAAGTGAACTGCTCCCCGTCAAGTAGACAGTGAAATAATTCAAAGAAAATTCACAGCGC
>OGXR01001156.1_pt1 | contig 20177 bp, 13 predicted proteins | sample 1576331 | NCBI WGS metagenome assembly OGXR01 (sample SAMEA3541473, study PRJEB24748) | human gut metagenome | biome: human gut; feature: human-associated habitat; material: faeces | place: China | collected 2012 | reverse complement strand
GGATCGCATTGATCAGTTGAAGATTGCTCATGCTGACGTTTCCGCGCTGTCTCGGAAGATATTTCGCTATCTTTTCGTACTGCTCCTGCGTTATCTGCATGGCTCCATTATACCAGATATTCCTTTATTGTCAACTGTGTGAACGCGCTCTAATAATCCTAACGCCTCCTCAGCACTGAGAACCATTCTAGAATACTCATCCTTAACATCTTCGGGAGACTTAATTGCAGCTCTTCCTCCAAACCCAAATATCCAGCTATAAAAGACGCTGCCAACAGATGTTTCGATTACGGCTCGGAAGGATTTCATGTCATTGGCCAGCACATGAACATCTTTTCCGAACTTATCTATGATCGCATCCATGACATCGTTGCTACACACCAATTCGATCTGCTTCCTCTGGCTGTTGTACATCCGGAACATTGAGTTCAGGTAGACATTCAGGTCAAAGTTCTTCGGAGGCTGCACAGCATTTTCTTCGAGGATCTTAGGGCATCTGACAATACGATCTACACGGAAGCTGCCGATCCCTTTGTGCTTTTCAGAGTAACCCACCACATAATAGTAATCGCCATTCCAGATCAGCTTATATGGGCTGAACACATAGGTGTAGCCATCGTATTTCAACTTCTGTTCCTTCCGGACATTGTAGGTGAAATACTGGAACGACACTTTCTTGTTGGCATTGATTGCGTCGTTCAACGCTTCCATGATGTAGTAGATTTTCTCGTTGTCGGCTTTGATGCGATTCTCCACATCAACATTGCGAACGAGTTTTTCCGTATTATGCTGGCTTGTAAGAGAGCCAAGCTTCTCAACCAGGGCTGCGCTCTTCTTCTTGGGTATGAATCTTGCAGACTCTACAGCATCAATCAAGGTCTTGAGCTCCAGCAGATCGAATCTCCGGCCAATGAGCGAGAAACGCTTTTGCGTCGAAGGGATAACCTCAATTTCAATTCCGAGTTTCTGGAGAGCTTTTATGTCATCACCCACAGTTCCGCGAGAGGTTGAGATACCGTTTTCTTTTTCGAGCTGCTCCATTATCTGAGCTATCGTCAGATAATGATCCTCGTCTGTCTGCTCATAGAGCATTTTAGCCACATAGAAAGGGCGAAGTTTTGCTTTTAGGTCCATATCAATTACCACTCACCACATGAGATTCTTCAAAAAACAAGGCACATCTTATGTACATTGGCAGGAGCTTCATTCACTTATTTTTGCTCCATCAATACGGAAACAAGTGTTTCTCCTATTATTTTTGCTTCTTCAATCGTATTGTCTTTTCCCAATGATATTCTGATTGTTCCTTTTGCATATGAGTCGGGCACATTTATTGCTCTGATTACATGAGAAACCTGAACTGAGTTACTGTCACAAGCAGAACCAGTAGAAACTAGAATTCCTCTAAGATCTAGTCGATGAAGAATAGCTTCGCCATCCTTGCCACGGAATGATAGGTTAAGTGTTCCTTTTAATCCGTTGCTATAGCCATTTCGGATGTAATCCACTTTAGCGTCATTTAGAATTGAACAAATAAGCTCAACCATCTTTGCAGAATGGTTTTGAGATTTTTGTATCTGAGAACAATTCATACTTAATGCAGTTGCCATTCCAACAATCGAAGCAACATTCTCTGTTCCCGCTCTAAGAGAGTTTTCTTGTGTTCCACCGTTCAGCAGCGGCAAGATCGGAGTTCCCTCTCTGACATAAAGAAACCCTATGCCTTTAGGGCCGTTAAACTTATGCGCTGAAGCAGACAGGAGATCAACATTTGATTCATTCACATCAATGGGAATATGTCCAATCGCTTGAACTGCATCTGTATGAAAGAAAGCGCCATTTCTATGGGCAATTTCAGCAAGCTTTTTGATTGGTTGGATAGTACCTATTTCGTTATTGGCGGTTGCAACAGAGACAAGATTGGTAGTCCCTGCAATAACCTGTTCCAGCATCTCAACGGTAATTAGCCCGTTTGAGTTAGGGGTGATATAGGCCACAGGATAGCCAAGTCTTTCAATAAACTGACATGACCGCAAAACGGCATGATGCTCAATAGTCGAAGTAATTGTCGTGCGTTTACTTTCATCTGCGAATGCACAGCCCTTTATTGCCCAGTTGTCGCTTTCTGTTCCGCCGGAGGTGAAGAAAATTTCACTTGGTTTAGCATTAATATATTTTGCTATTTCTTCCCTCGCGTTTTTAATTGCAGCTTTTGCTTTACGAGAGAAGGAGTATGGTTGAGACGCATTTGCATACTCTTCTTTCGTAAATGGCGCCATTGCCTCCAACACAGTTGGATCAATTCTTGTTGTAGCTGCATTATCAGCGTAGATAATCCGTTTCATATTGACCTCACTTAAACAAAACACAGCCCTGCTCTTTGAATTCCTCTATTTTTATCTCAAGGTCTTCAACATCACACCCAAAGGTATCTGCCAAACACGAAATACACAAAAACTCTTTTGCGTCAATGTCCAAGAGTTTCCTGTGAAGTGCAATCCAGTCTTTCTTTAGTTCTGTCCCGCATAACTTACATTTCTCATTTTTCACGGTATTGCTCCTTAATTGTGATTTCAGGAATTGTCATTCCGCCAAATTCTCCCTCGTCAATAATACCAAGCTGAGTTTTGATGACTCTTCTCATCTCCATAGCTGGTGCGAGACAGTAGGTCTCAAATAAAGAAACATCCACTTTACTAACATCTGTTGCGTTCGGGAACAAAAGCTTCAAATACCCAGTGCAGATACGCTTAATTGCTTCGGTATCTCTTGTTGCTGAATTCTTTGGGAGCTGCAATAGTTGGTCAACAACAGCGCGATATGCAAGTTCATCACGCAAATAATGCATTATTTCACCAAAGTATTCCGTATTAAGAGCCCAACCATTAGCTTTAAGGCTTTCTTTCATTTTAGGTATGTTCCAGCCTTTAATAAAACCATGGAATCTATCGAGTAGAGCTGATTCATGGAATATATCAGGAAGATCCTTAAACATGTTCTGATTAACATCCATAAGCTCCGAATCGATATTTCCCAAGAGAATAAGTCCGGCGTCACCAACACCTCTCGAATCACCCACACGGTATTCGCCGCTTTCAAGATAGCCTTTCAAAGCGCCTTGCATTTCCATTGCATCTGTAAATTTAATGCTCTGGATTTCATCAAACGCAACATAGTCATACCGAGATACAAGCCCCTGGGTTCTCTTGCTAATGTCATAGAACAGCTTTGCCCTTGAAATGCTTCCACCGCTAACAAGCCATCCGTACTTACTTATCTGAGCAAACACATACGACTTACCAGTTTCTTTAGGTGCAAGCTCAATCAGGTTAATCCTCTTTTCAACAAATGGGAGCAGTCTGCTGAGCATGGCCATTTTCTGAGTCTTGCTTACATATCCCTTGGGGTTATAATCAATCGCACTTAGAAGGACATTTATCCATTCGTCTATAGTAAAATACTGCCTGGCCTCAATATAATAGTCCAAGTCTATCGTGTAAGGACAAAACGGCTGGAAATCAATAAGCTTAAAAACATTCCCTTTATTGCCTTCCTCAGTATCTATCTCTACAATTCCCCAAACTTCCGTCGGAGAAAGAAGATATTCCCTATTTGCTTCGATTACATCCCAATCAACAATGGCTTCACCCTTTTTCTTGGGAACTTCAAAATCTGGCAATGAAAACAACGCTGTTTTTGTTTTAGCATCAAAGTCAATTTTAACTTTTGCCAAAAAACGAGCAGTCTGATCGTTATGAAGCAGATCCACAAGATATTCGTTCCATTGCTCTTTCTTGGGAATCACTCGTTTTACATAGTCTGAAACTTCCTGCTTATTTATGACCCCTTCGCTGTTGGAAAAACGCATTACCAGCCAATCTCGCATAAAAGAAGGCAGACTCAATGCTGAGAAGAATTTTGAATTAGCCGATGATTTGTATACAAGCATATCGCCATAATATTGCTTGAGTTTCTTCTCGTATTCTGCCCCTTCAAGCATTCCAGAAGAAGTTGTGGTCTTATTAGTATCCATTTTCCATCACTCCTCATATGTCGAAATTGGTATTCTTCTTGATGCCTTGTTCTATTTCAATATAGAACTGACCAAGAATACCTCCGTCAGCAATCTTTACAGTAAGTTTTCCATCCGCCTTGGACGGAACAAACGTAAAGGAATACAATCCATCAGCCCATTCACATTTATACGAGTTGCCTTTAATTCTCGCGGAGACGTTTTGCCTCTTTTTACCACTGATAGAAAAGACCACTTTGACTTGCTTTGTTCCGAGAGCGGGTTTGAATTTCGTGGTTTTCGGTTTTACTTCAACAGTCTCTGGTTTTTCTCCTATGTTACGTTCAACCGTGACAATCGGTACAATCCATTCTTCTAATGAGGCTCCACCATGTATCTCGTCTATGGGAGCTCCACTTTGAATAAATCGACTATAGTCAGCAAAAATCAAACGCTCATTATAATTTATCGCAGTTGGATATTTGGGTTCATCTTCTGTTCCTTCACAAAAACGTCCGTATTTATAAATACCTACATTATCCGGTTTTGGATACGCATTATCGTATTCTGTGTTGCGAACCTTGACTGCCATTCTGCTTGTTCCATGATCTGCTGCAATGATGATACGGTGAGTGTTTCCAACCAGCAACCCAAGAACTCGATTCTTCAGATTATCGAGAATACGAATTTGCTTTATGAGACTTTCCGGGTGAGCATTATTAGCATGCTTAAGCTCATCAAGCTCTCTTACGGGTGGTTCAACAGTATTACGCCCATTCATGAAATCTTTGTTGATTTCTGTGACTGAAGGTAATGTGCAAAAGCCAGCATCAAAGAATACTGAATACTGCTGCTCATCAAGGTCGGAGAAGAGATGCGCCAAGTAATCAACATATTCAATACCCATTCCATCCACAAATAGGATAGATGTATGCTCATCATAGTGTTCTGAAACAAAATGATTCCTTGATTGCATCTGGAAGACCGATGCCCCTTTTTCCAGAGAAATACGTTTGACCTTTGAAACAAATTCCTCCGTCAAAGTGTCTGTCGCTTTCAGCCACTTGTACTCGCTAAAATATTGCTCATGTTCTGTAGACAGCCCCGCGCAATTCGGCTGTTCATCATTCTGCAAATAGTAGTACAGAGATGGATAAACACGTTTTAGGATAGAGAGAACGCTTTTTCTTTGCTGATAGCTAAACTCAGCGACTATTTCAAAGATAGTTTTCTGTTCTACGTCTGTTAAACAAGTAAGGCACGAAAGAGCATCAATCCTGTTAAGAGAACTCAGCTCATTCCAATAATGCTCTGTAGGAACCGCTTGCATTGCGGAAAGAATTCGTTTTCTGTCCTTGCAGAACTGATCAAACTTATCATCTCTGAGATAATCAAGAATACAGCAATAGATATTGTCTAAATACTCAGCAGAAGATCTGCACGCTTTTGCTGCTATAATCTCATAGCTTTTTCCGGATTGTTGTCTGGCCCACAACCAAAGAAGCCATTTCTGGAAAGAATCGTATTTATTCCATCTCTCAAACAGATTTGATGAATATCTATTTATGGAAAGCGTGGATCGGCAAGCGTCTTCAAAAGAGCCTTCTTTGATGATTACTCGAACAAGGTTATTCCAATCATTGTCCGTTCCAAGTTCTTCAAATACACTTGCTGGCAATCCATATTGATACCTAATCAGATCGTAGGATGTCACAATTACATGTACATCATCAAAGAAGTGATTCTTCTCAAAGTGGATAGCATTACCCGTATGAAGTATCAATGGTTTGTCGGGGTTAGCCTCCCAATACTCAAGATAGCTTCTAAACCCGTCGATCTCATTACCTGCTATCTTAACATCTAAGTCTTTTTGAATAATGGTAAGTTTATAGTCACTCTCTTCATCCGACTCGAACAAAACAATGCAGTCTTTGGCCCTTGGATCGTCAGAAGGTATAGTACGAAGAAGGCTCTTCATTCTGTACATCAAGAAATAAATGCGGAGTCTTCCGTTATCATTGTTTTGATAGTCCGCCTTGATAAACTTCTGAATTACAGGTTCAGCTTGTTCGGGGATTATCCGCAAGTACTCTGACAACGGAGATACGAACTGCGACTTTTTGGCTTTCTTCAGAGCCGCACTTACGCGTTTGATATTTGGAGTTGTATCTTTCCCTTCACAGAACTTGGAAAGGGGCAGAGTCTCGTCAGCCAAAGCAAGCAGAAACTTTTTAACCTCGATCCACATAGTCATAGAATCGACATTTATAAAGCGCACAGGATTTAACGAGACGCATTTCGCGTCTTGCTTCAAGAATTGTTGTAGGCTTTCCAAATCCTTAAAGGTAGTCATAGTGCCCTCCTTTGATTATCCCTTGAGGATATTGATTCCGAGCAGAGGATCTTTATCAATAAGCTCATCAAGGTATTTTTGAGCTTGCTCCGCGGTGAGCTTTCTGACTCGCTCTTTTGCCTGGGAACGATATTTTAACTGATACCGCTCCGTAGCAAACTGGCGAATCCTCGATTTGCAGCTATTCGCCTTAGCATACCAGTAATAAACTTTTGCCCCAGCTGCAGTGCGAATCTGATCTCTCAATTCATCAGCGGAAGTAATGACATATGCATACTCTCCAGCAAAGAAGTCTATAAATCTCTTAACACAGATGTCAGTATTTTTCAGTATGCCAAGCTTTCCGCTCTGCAGAAAATCAATGGCATCATCAATATCCTTTTCTGTCAGCAAATATGATGTTCTATTCAAGGCATCGAAAATCTTCTGCGCGGTAAGAATATCCTCAGTGAACAGGCAGAGTACCGGAATACCGTTTTTCTGAGACCAATCTGCCGGACTGGTGCTGTTCGTAGCCTTCTCCCATGCATCGTACATCTTCCGTGTCTTCTTTGACTTACGGAAGTTGGTTAGTTCATGCTGCATGGTAGTAGTGAACTTATCTGTCGCTTCGTAAAGAGTCCCAGAGGGCACTTTGTTAAATAAATACTCATACTCATCAGCGGAGATAGTTGCGTGCAATGCGCGATCAAGAGCTTTACAGAAGACTTCGTATTGATTATTAAAGAACTCAACAAAATCATCTGCCAAATTAGCGATTGTTGACGCAGTTTCAGATTTGTTAAACTGAGCGTTGTCCTTAATTAAGCTAAACTGATCAACAATTGTTATAAGCTCAGGTCTCAGTTCCTTAAGCAATGCATAAGGAACCTTAACAATGTTAAGTTTTTCGATGAGTGCCTTTCTTGCTTCGACATATGTTTTTTGTTTAGTAGTGAGAACTCGGTTGATGTCATAAATAAGCTTCAGATCAATGTACAGATTATCAATCTGGCGGTTAGTATCTCCAAGTTCCCAAAGGTAGGAAGAATCATTCGAGAGCTTAGAATTTAACAACTCCAGATATTCCTTGGCATCAACCTTCAGATTGCTGGCAATTTGAATCAATTCAGGCTTGTACTGAGCAATGTAGTAATTCATGCCAGCTCTCATATTCTCGGCGCTAAGAATATCTCTAAACACCTCATCAATGGCGTTGTACTGCTGATAAAGCTTATAAATATCTTCAACAACCTTTGAGCGTTCGCGGTCAATCTTTGATTCAGGCTTAATGAATTCACAGAGGAGTGATGTGAGCTGTACCATAGCGTCACAATACTCATGGTCATACAGTTCTTCTTCAATGAAGTAACGTACGGCCCACATCGGGTACTTGTTATTTGTCAGGTAGATGTTGATATTCTTGGCAATATCATCGACGGAATTGCGTTTCTCCTTCGCAATCTTAAAAATCTCACCCGTGATCTGACAGAATTTCATCTGCTTGGAGGTTTGCCTAACAATAAATTGTCCCTGAGCTTTGGGAAGATTCTTTATGACGCCGAAGATAAGTTCACTAAGATCAACATAGTTAAGGGATACCGTATTATTGTTCGTATCTCTTTTGTAATAGATGCTGTCAGCGTACTCTCCAAGAAGGAAGCCAAGAAGAAACACAGAACCGGTATTCGGAAGGAGGCCAAAAGGAGGTTTTCTGAGTTCTTTCCAAATATCCGTGACACTTACCATCGTGCTCTTTTCAAATCCCTGCTCAATAATTTCATTAATTGCAATTTTCATCTTTGAAACAGGATGCGACGGTTTGACTTCCCAATACTTCGGAGTACTCCAAATTCCATCCATTTGCAGTTTTGCTGAGATGTTTCTGACATATGAATAGTTGTTTGGAACATCTATCTTGCCCATTGCCATTTGAGCAACAGTCTCTTTGAAGCCGGTTTCAGCAAAGAGCTTATCATTTTGCGTGATTTCTTCAAGTCCAGCGCCAAAGAACTCGCCGTTAATCTCTTTGAATTCCTTTCTTAAATTGGCGCCACCAGTTTTCTGAACAGACTTATTAGGTGCAGAGTAAATGTACAAAGATGTTGTAATCAATTTTCTTGTCCATTCATTAAGGACTTCCTGAGAAGTTTTCTTTGCAAGCTCAAGCTGGGATTTCTGATTGGGGATTGTAGAAAAATACTTTTCTTTTGCTTTGCTCTCAATGAATTTTGAAAACAACGCGTCAGTAAACGGCAAAGAGCTAAAGTCAACTACGATACAGCGCTCTCCAACTTTATCAAAAATCGCTGTAACGGTGTCTTTAATCTTACCTTGGTCGGCTTCATTCTTTGCAAACAAGAAAAATGTCGGAACATGATTTTCTGACTTATCGACCTTCTCTGCCTCTTGCTTTGCATTTGCAGGTGACACATTGATAATCCGCATTCTCCACTTTAGGTAATCAGTTGGCATGAATTGCTTAGCAACATCATACGTGGAGTCGGCAATAAGTTTTTCAAAAGTGATCGCTTTACGTGTTTCATCAATGATCTGATTCATGCGCTCGGTATCAATAGCGGCGGAAGTCATGACGAAGAGAACTTCTTTTGCGCTTTCGATCTTGCCAACGATACCCTTTGAAGCAAAATAATTCAGATCCTGCTCAACAGTAGATTCCTGCGGCGTCCCTGCAAAGCAGGCTTTGATGTTCACCAAGGTTGGACGCATCAATGATGTTGCACCAGTTCTTGCCTCTGCTCCGTTCTTTGCTTGCAAGGCAGCAAGAAGTAAAGTCACCTTCAACACTCTACGTCTGCGATCACCAAGTTGCTTATTGGTAGGATCGTCGCAAAGCGGTGCAAAGTTGTTGTAGTGACTGATCGTTTGAATAAAAGCTGCATCAAGATCGACGTTACTGGTTTTGAAGAAGTAATCCCACAGGTAATCTGCCGTCAAATAGTTCCATTTACCATACTCAAACGCAAAGTGTTCAATAAACCACTTGAAGTTGGTTTTGTCCTCATCTCCGGAGTAGTCTCCACTGAGGAACTGGAAAATGGTTCGCTGATTGGAGCTAATGTCCTTTGCAATAAACTTCAACAGATATGCTGCATAAGGATGCATCGGCAGGAGGGCTCTAAAGTCATCGTCTTGAATATTATAATCCTTATTCTTGATGACATCCACGCTGCCACGCTTAACGCCGTCCCATAACTGTTCGCTGGTATGCTTCCACTCATCAGCAAGGTCGACCTCGTGTCTTAATGCTTGTCCAAGAAGTTTGAAGGCAGTGCTCTCTTCCAATTCTATGGTATCGAGCTTAAAACGCGCCTCAATAATAGACTTGGAGCCCTTGTCCTGGATAAGTTGTCCAGCAGAACTGTGAGTAATCAAGAATAGATAACAACTGATGCGCGAAGATGCCTGCGCAATCTCCTGAAGGCCAGTAATGTTGTTCTGATTATTCTTAAAATACTCTGTGAATTCATCCCAAATAAAGACGATTGAAGAAAGATTGTTGCCTTTGCGCACGTCCTCCAACCAGTCAACAATATCCTCAGAAGACATAGACCAATTGAAACCTTCAAGCGCTGCGACCTCAATGATCGTATCGAGAAGGCTCAGCTTATCTTCAAGATCCAGTTCCTCTAAGTCTTTGATAATGCTATCTACCGAGCTATACTCAGTGAACTTGCCACGGTATTTGTTAAATACTCCCTGGAAGTTAAAAGCCGATGTCTCTGGATGCTTCAGAATCGTCAGCACCTTATCAGAAAGGCTTTCTGCTCCAGTGTATGTAAGTCCAGCATCTGACACTGCTCTTCGCACAGATTCTACAATCGCATTAAAGAGCTTATCCTGTGTGTTAATTCCAGCCGACGCACTACGCTGAACAACCAGAATTCTCCCCTTTGCTCTAACCCCCTTAACTCGTGCCAGTAAAGTCTCCATACCATTCTGAATGAAATACGGGGTGATAGAGTCGATGCTATCTTCAAGGATATGTTTTATGACGAATGAAGCATAGGTTTTACCTGTACCATAGGCACCACTCATCCAAATGCTTCGATCTTTTGTTTCATTGCTCTTTTCCAGTGTCTCAACAACATCTTTGAGAATGTTCTTGAAGCTGGTGTGGGGATAAAACGACTGCCATTTGTCGGGATAGATCCTATCACTATTCCGGCTAAATACCGGGATGAAATTAGGGTCAACCTTTATGTATTCGTTATACAATCTTACCGCCATTGTCTTATCCTCCTCAAATCAGCGAGAGCACATCAATCGCCTTTTTACCGTTTTTACCGGCAGGCAAATCAATGTTTTCCATGATGCCTTTATTGAAGTCTACTTGAATAAAGCTGCTGTAGTTATTTGCAAGGCCCTGAAGAATCGGCTTTAGTGTTTCGCGTTCAATACCGAAAATAGCACGAGGGCTCAATCCTGCTCTCTCTTCGTTATCTTCGAGCAGATCAGAAAGAGTAAAGCTGTACATACCTTCCATTCTTTCTGCAAACATATATAGAGAATAAAGAATTACTATAGGATCAGGCTCTGTCCATCCTTTTTTTGTAATAGATAAAATCTGTTTACCTTTCATTTCAAATTCCCCTTGACCAAGCAGCCAACCAATCGGAGAATTCCGTAGTGTATCCTTAAGAGATGTAAGTGCGTTTTTCCTTGTCCGCTCTTTGAGTTCATCTCCAAGCATTAACATAAGACTATCATTAGAATAAGTCATGCCAAAACTCACATGTCGAATAAACCAATTGACTATGGGAGAGTTATATGCCATGTTGACATAGAAATACCCCCAAAGAATCGGGCTGTCACCGCCAAGCTCTATCATTTTGTCAACGAAAGACGATGGTGCCTTTTTTTCATCTATCAAAAGAATTTCTCGCGCCCACTTATCAAAGGCATAAAACATATCGACTCCCAGGCGATCATTTTCCCAAAATGCAGCTGGGTCTTCAAGATACAGTTCAAGCCATTCTTGCCTAAATCCGAATGTCTTATAACGATCGATATTCTTGATGTCCATATTATTTCCGCCTCCCGTGATTACTGACCTTGCTACAATACAGCCTTTTTGTCTGTCAAGACATCTGCCGCAGTGAAGACAATTATTTATCGCAATGTCATCATTCGTTATGACCAATGATCCGTTCGGACACTCAGCCATACACTCTTTGCAGTTCTGACAGTACGCAGTTTTATACAAAACCTTTCTAAACAGATACATAAACCTAATATTTTCTTTGCTTTTAGTCAGGACTGGCAACGAAATGATAGTTTTATCTTTCTCTTCACGAACCTCCATCTCAACCGAGATTGATCCGTGTTGAAGCGCATATACCCCTTTTCTTATCTCGACAAACGATCCGAGAGTAATCATCCATTTTTTCCACGACTGGGTGGCATTTCTTATTACAAAGGTTTCTTTTCCGCCATCAGTAATATTAGTTACTCTGTTTTCGCCAAATGTTAAGATTTTTCCTCCTGCGCGCTTTTTCCATCCACCAGCTTCCATATAATCTTTCCACTCATCTTCAGACTTGAAAGATGTATTAATGCTGTCGCGGATAATTCTGATATATGGAGCAACTTCTTCAGGATAAACTCTATTCTGAATAAAATCGGTCCACGAGGATGACATTGGGCAAAGTATGCACCCAACACGATGTAAGCCAAACCTATAAGCGCGGTTGATTGGAAGGTTTCGTGCATAAGTGTAAAGAAACAGCTCTCCAGAAGACCACTCAAGAATTGGGTTACAATTTATCTGTACAGCATGTTTATTTCCCTCCGAAACCATCTCATATGTAGATCGAGCTTCGCTTTCTTCTTTTCTAACCCCTACAAAGGCTAGCACCTTGAAGTTTTTCACATCAGCGATTTTGCAATTCTTTCGTTCTGCAAGAATTTCTTTAATTTTCAATACTGAAGGTGCAGATTTATGAACTCCACAGCACCATCTAATGGTTCTTGCTGGTGGACCGACAAATTTCCAAGAATCCGTAGCATTAAAATCCGTTCGCGCAATATGCCAATTCAGGTCACCCCAAAACGCCTTCGCTTTTTCAACATTCTTGTAGGTATCTCCTAATTCCATCGTTGTATCTCCGAATACAACATCGAATGAATCATGCGGTAGTGCTCTCTGAACTATATCGAGCATAGCAACGGAGTCCTTGCCCCCGCTAAATGCTACATAAGACATATCAACTTTGTTTCTATACTCTTCAAAGGTCGCATAGAGATCCTTTAAAGTCCGTTGAACTAAGCCGTTAAGAATGTTCTCATTCTTGTCAACGAACTTATGAATGTCCACTGGCTCAACAGAAATGTTGCGAGTAACATTTTTTAATACAGGAACAGAGAAAAGACCTCCCCCCGTCGCTTCCGCGACCAACTCTCCGCGGTAAAAGTATCTTCTACCTTCTGCCCACATCAAGGGATTCTCTGCATTGGGAATTATCCAACCATAATCCCTATCCAACCCCAATAAATGAAGTTCATCATAGAATACCGGTCTTAGTTCTTTTGTAACGCCAGTTATTTTCGTCGGAAGAAGAATATACCCACCAGTTTCTATATCCCACTCGTAGTTATACATAATTGTTTCCTCACCTTTAGCGGGCGCTATGAGTTGTCAGCACCACACCGTTTGTTATGGTTACTCTCCAGTGCAATGAACACCAGTTTCGTTGACATAGAAGTATTTTGCACTTTCAAGGAAATTGGGGAGTTTGGCCTCAATCATTCCTTCTTCGCGCAGCCAATCTCTCATCTCAACCTTCGATGTGAAAGATCCTTTATGGACTTCTTCTGTCAGTATCTTTATCAGGAATGAGTCAAATGTATCCTTGCCGAATTCCTCTGCGACATAAATAGCGTTCGGATGCTGCAATGGGTCACCAAACATATATACCACATTGATTTTCTTGCTCTGTACAATAAGGTTCTCAAGGAGGAATTCGGTCCAATCAATATCTATCTGCGGATACCACAAAAAATCGTTAACTTTCGAGCCTACAATATATCCATTTACTTCGAGAAGATCACGTATAATGCTATTCGCCTGCTCTACCACTTCATCTGTAATTCCGGTAAGCTCACGACGCATCAGAGTAGTTCGATTAACTCGAATGAAATCTGGTGCAATCATCTGACATAAATATGCCGGAGCAACATAGTGGATACCGTTCTCATCGCAAATGTCAATCAGTTCCTCTATCTCAATGCTGTCATAGTCCTCGATATGCTGCAGGATAACGCTTCGATTCGAAATATCGCTGACTCCGAGTTTCGCAATATAAGGGCGAGAAAAACTAAACTCTTCTCTGAACATATAGTTCAAAGCAGCAAAGAGTTTATTGCGATCCTCAAAGTCATTGCGATATATGAATTCTGGGAATTGTTCGGCAACAGCATCATAAACAGATCTGATATTAACCGGAATTTCTTTACATACCTCGCTTAAATAGCCGCGAAGCATTTCATAATCTTCCGGTTGAATATCAAACTGCTCTGCATGGATATAATAGCCATTGTCTATACTGAATACATTTGCACTCCTGGACACGACTTGGCAAAGCCCCGCATCTCCAAGCGATGTAAATTCCGCGAAAATCTCTGACTTATGTACGATGCCACGGTCTGAAACAAATGATTCGAGTTCATCCACAAAAGTTACCGATTTGGTTTTGCGAACAAAATCTCTGCCCGTACTAAATCTACACCCATACTTCTTTAATGCACCCTGAAGGAGAAATCTGTTTGTAATCTGTGTGCCATCAAACTTTTCTTTTAGCGCATCAAAGAGTTCGCCATACGGAATGAGTGAACGCGGGGACGCCTCAATATAATCGTTTACGGTATCGATAACGCTTGGGTCCACAACCAAATAATCTGGGTGGATATACTTTCCACGGTCGCAAAGTACACCAAGTCTACCGACATCAGCATCTATGGCTCTCGTAGTAATAGATTTTGCACATGTCCCGAAGAGTTCGACCATGTACTGCTTAAACCGCTCTGATTCAAAGTCATCTGCAATTTTGAAGCCAGCCGGAAAGCGTTTTTTCAAAACATACTCACACATAAACACAACCGTGAGACGGCCTTTATGCAGGAAATTTTTTGTTTGCTGATAAATGCTATCAAAGACGCTATTCAACGCCTCTTTTGGAATTGAATTTTTTTCTGCCAGTTCTGCAATAGTGCTTTCCTTCTCTGAAGCCAGCATCACATCAGGTAGTGTTGCAAGAAGGGCATCTATCGTCGAAAGTAGAGCGGCCTCGCTCATATTTTCAGCATCATCCGTCTTAACTACGATAGCATCCAAAGTCTTAGAGTAGTAATAATGCTCATGCTCTTGATTATGCTTTATGCAAGCCCAAAGAACAGCTGCGAACTCGTCCCCCACCGTGTTCTTCAATTCATCAAAGTTCAGAACATTATCTCCATTCCGCAATGCATAGACGAGCATAATGAGATCATATTTCTGCTTCTCATATACATTCCAGAAGGTCCTATGGACTTTGCTCTCTATTTGTCGAATGCGTTCGCGTGTTATGCCATACAGGGAACCTACTGCTTCAAGTGTTTCGCCTTTAGACCGAAGCGCAAATATCTCTATTGCTCTCTCGTTTCTTCCGGCGAGAATACTACGAATGTTCGCTGAGATAGAAGAAATAAGCGTGAAAACATCAAAGTTGAGCCATCCGAGAAACTTATTCGTATCCGACGTTAGCACAGCCATATTCTCTTCTTTTCTCAATTTCTCATAGAGAAAAGGAATATGCTCTACAATCGTATCATCTGAACATTCAGACAAAAGATATGACAGTTTTTCACCGGCCTTTGCAGAGTAAGCCCTGATAAACGGTATTGCCTTTAGCTGACGCATGGAGTCTGGCAAACTTCCGATTTTTTGGACTGCTTCGTTCATAGCGTTTCTATACTGAATATATGGCGCGGCAAACCCCATAAGAGCATTGCATATATTGAGTGCATATTCTGGGTTTAGATATGCCTCAAGACAAATATCTTCTCCCGCAACCTCTGAAGCATCTTTCAGTTTTTCAAAATGACCCCTTTGATTGTCACTGAAACCCTCTGTTGAGTACTCATCACCCATTAGCATAGCTTCAAGAGTGCTTTTGAATGCAGGGTCAAGTTCTATCCGTTCATGTTTTGGGGCATGATTGGAAACAACTGAGATAGTTGCCACATCTAAATTTGCAGGATCAGACACATAATCCTTAACTTTTTGTACTATCTCGTTGACCGACTTCACGCCCATGTTTTTAATAGCTTTTAGCTCGTCGGTGGTTCTGGCCAACACTTCAGCAATCGTCTTAATCTTTGCATTGTTTAAGCAGTTTGTCGGACGAACATCTAAATTGAGTGCAATAATGCCTACATCTTCAAACCACGAAGGATTTACATCAAACAGGCATGCGAGGGTATATTCACTGTCATCAGAAAGCCCTGTTGAGTTCAAAGCAGTAGTTTCAGTCCCAGTTGATGTAACTACAATTTCTTCTGTCATTCTATCAGCCGTTTTATTCTCGGCATCATTTTTCCTGTCATAACACCTGGTCTCATCAAGAGCCGCTTCTATATTTTTTGGGGGCTGTTCATTCGGCTGTATCCATGAAGGAGATTCTGTTTTAGATGGCGTTGACTGGTCTTCGAGAGCGAGGTATTCACCCGCATCAAAATGGTCTCCCTGCAATTCATTTTTTTCGCTCTCCGAACCTTTCTGGACGGCGTCAACTTCAGTAGTCGCAGCAACAACTGGATTGTCCAGCATTGCTCTAATCGATTTTATGTAGTCGCGTGATTGCCCGGAGCTCGTTCTAAAAGCGACAAAATCAACATTCGTTAATTCTGAAATAAATATTTTCCCAGACGCGGAACAAAAGGAAAGAAAGTCCGAATATTCAGTTGTAATCACATCGGCTATTCTAACCCGATCCATGTCCATAATAATGCCTCCAATTAGTCTTCTTCAATTACTTCCATTAAATCTCCCATGTCACAGTGAAAGACTTTACAGAGGTTAATCATTACTTCCATGCTGACAGGGCGATCATTATTTAGTCTTGTCATCGCATAGGAGCTTATTTCCGCAGCTTTTGATAAATCGCTTTTCCTCATTTTGTTGTCCTTCATTAGCCTCCACAGCTTATCATAGCGAACCTTCATGTGATACCTCCATACAGCACGGATTAGCTCCACTATCTCGTTGGCGCAAAAACACACCATGTATTATACCATACTTCTGCGCAGTTTTCAATGGGTTTGATTGAATTACAGTCCACGAAGAGAAAAGGTGCGGAAAAATGGTCGCACCTTTTCTCATTGATAGGCCCCAAAATCTCAGATTTGTTATTTAGATTATCTAATAATCCTTTAATAGTATGACACATTAGGTTCTTCTGAAGAATGTGCCCCAGTTCGTGACCTATCATAAATTTCAATTCCCCATCAGGCAAACTAATCACCGCCTTACAACTGATAAGAATGATTGGAGCATTGTCTGTTCCTACGCTTAATGCATTTATACCTTTGAGTTGATTAGTAATATATTCTTCCGGAATGTCCTCAACATTCAAAGATTTATAGCAACTTTGAAGGACATCATATAAGTGTGGATAATTACTTCTGCTGACTAATTGCCCTGTTGATTTTATTTTTTTGATTTGCTCTTTACAGTATTTATCGGCAAATAATTGAAGTGTTTTACGAACCAATCCATTTGAAAGGATTGCATCCATATAATTATCGCAGGGATATGCATATGGAAGAGACATTTCTTTCTTTTGTGAAAGAAATTTTGAGGATTTCACAGATTCTACAATCTGTTCGGCCTTACTCTTTAACTTTGTATATCCTTCGGTTAAGGGCATATCTTACAATAAATCATCTAATTCAGTACTCATTCTACTTAACCTATCATATAATTCGCTTGCCTTGGCTTTCTGTGACTTATTTTTAGGTATGAATAATTTGTTTTGCTCAGGGGCAAATGCCGCTGCTGAATACGCAATTTCTGAGAATGATGATTCATTCATCGGAATGCAATTATCTGAAATTTCTAATTGTTCACCTAAATAATCAACTGTGTCATTGTCCATCAAGCATAGAATATGCTCATACGTTTCCGGGTGTTCGCACAAATATCTTCGAACGAAATTACGCTCTTCAGCGGTTACAGTTCCTTCTACATAACAGGCAATCAGTTCATCACTTATTTTCATACCAGTCTTTTTTAATCTGTTCTACAATAGCTTTGACCTCCTTGAGTGCCCTTGCCTTATTCATATCTACATAGTGAGCATCAGGAACGACTATCTTGCCGTCATAGAAGGTTACTTTATTCTCTTTCTTTCTTTTTGCAACCATCATTTCAGCAATCTCTTTGTGATTATATCCTTCAAGTTCTTTGATAAGTATGAAGCGATAGTCATCATTCTCTAATCGGTTGATGGCCTCCATGAGCATTACCAATTTCTGATTACCAGCTTCCGGTTCAGGTTCTGGCAACGGTTTATCTCCGCCATTTACCACAATAGAGCCATCTTTTCCCCCTAAACCTATCAATTCATCTTTCTTTTCCAAGAATAAATGCGATGCAACAGAGCAGAACCAAGTTCTGAACTTGCATTTCCACTGGAAGGATTTCAATGGTTGCCAGTCACCTCTTTTGCCTTTGAATTGTATGTATAGACAATTAATCAAATCTTCAAGATATGCCAACGAATCGTAATATCTCCACGCATAAAACTTCAAGTCACTCTCGTATCTGTCGTATAGCAGATAGAGCATAGCTTCTTCGTTTCCTGCAATAATGAGGTCAACAATTTCCTTGTCAGTCATGTCTTTGTATGATTTATATAAAATCATTTCAAATATTCTTTATTTAGCAGTTAAACAGTGCTTAGCAATTTTCACACAAGCATATCCTAATCCATCAATTAAAACTCCAACGATAGAATGTTTGTCGTCTGCCTCACTTACCACTCCTTCAAGACCTTTCAAAGAACCAGATGCTACATAAACTTTATCGCCAGCATGCAAGTCACTGATAATTGTGACTTCTGTTTCTGCATTTTCAAGCATAAATTTTAATCTGTCTATTTGATAGTCTGGGATAGAAGTAGCAAATTTTCGTTTGTCTTCATCACTGCCAGGTAAAGCTAAGAGTCTGAAGATATACGATTGATTGCGTAACCATTCTTCTTCGTTTACAGTTGCACGAACAAACACGACCATTGGCATAATAAGACGATTGACTTTTTTCTTTCGATCGCTCCATTGATGTATTTCTTGTTGTGTAGGGATATACGTTTCATAACCAGCCTTGCCCAATTGAGTAGCTGTTTTCTTCTCACAATTCATCTGAACAAGAACAGCAATCCAACGTTTTGGGTGCGCTTCGCGGTCGTTTGTCCCATTGGCAAACGATTTTTCTATCTCGTGGTATACATCTTGGACACCCATATTATTGTCATCTATTCTTCGTTGAAGTGTTTAATAAATTCTTAAAAAAGTCAATAACAAAACACTTGTCATCATTTTGAATCCGACTTTACTGATCCAATCAAAACACAAAAAAGCGCAGACCCAATTGTCATCCGCCTCCAGGTATCGCCAAACACCCACTGCACAAATGAACAATTTTGTCTACGCTTCGTTATATTATAAGAAGAGTCATAGTTACCTCTCATTCTCAGAAAATGAAAGGTAAGAATAGATACAAGTTATAATAATACGAGCTAAACAACCGTTGACTTATTTCTTGTGCAGTCTCATTAAATTTGGCGATTTTAGAGACAAGAATTAGCTTACGCTCGTTAACTAATATTTTTATTTCAAACAAATTCCTTCGAACTTGTCTATGCTCGCAAAATTAGATAAAAAAAAGAATTATACAAATAAAATCCTCATTATATCTAAAAAAATAAAAAAGCAGCATGAAAATTATCTTTCATTATTCATGCAGATGAAAATTCATGCTGCCTAAAAATTGTCCATGTGCAGTACTCTTCAATTTGGCGATTTTAGAGACAAGAACAATTAATTTATTACCATTCAAAAATCAGACACAAATATTAAAACGCTATAAAAGTATAACAAAAAGAAAACATAACAAAACACGATAAAAGCAAAATAGACTTAAACAGTCAAAAAGTGCGCTCAAGCATATCATATTAGTGTATATTCTGCAATAATTATAAAAAGACTATTCTTCAAACAAATGAATAAAACAAGAAAAAGATCGCATTAGTATCAGGTTTCGATAATTGATAAAATATCAACTAACACCATATTCCATCAACGAGAAAAAACGGTAGAAAGAATATACATGATACATGATTTAAGTCATATAATACTATAAATCAACCATTTCATAGAATCTATACCCTACATACAAAACATTAACTTTAACTGTACGTTAAAATTAATGTTTTGTCTTCAAGAAATGCATCTTTTAACTCCTTAAAATATAATTCTTGCCACAAAGAATAGAATAATAGAAAACGGGAATTAACAATGTTAAATGGGAAACACATAAATTCTCTGTAAAGACTACCGGTTTTATTCTTTTTCATCCTGAGTTTATTCTTATTTTTGCATTCAAATTGAAAAAACATGAGTTCGATCAAACCACGTATCCACAAACTTCTCGACGCTCTTAATGAGGGAGTATTTGAGAAAGAACACACCATAGCCCTTTCGTTATTGGCGGCCATTGCCGGAGAAAGTATTTTCCTGTTAGGTCCTCCGGGAGTAGCCCAGAGTTTAGTAGCACGA
>OGXR01001155.1_pt1 | contig 20203 bp, 15 predicted proteins | sample 1576331 | NCBI WGS metagenome assembly OGXR01 (sample SAMEA3541473, study PRJEB24748) | human gut metagenome | biome: human gut; feature: human-associated habitat; material: faeces | place: China | collected 2012 | reverse complement strand
CCATGACCCATATCCGACAGACCACCATATTTCAAAGGCATATCATCCCAAAAGATAGGAATACGCCCATTACTCTTAGCAAAATCACAGACCTTACGCAACCATCCCATTTGAAGTTCAAAAGCACTTTTATCAGTTGCTTTACAACGCTCATCAATTCCGATAGCCATTGTTTCGTCACCACCGACATGTAGAAAACGTCCATAAGGCATAGCCTCTAGCGCATCACGATAAAGATCAAATTGGAATTCATAAGTTTTGGGATTAGTAGGACAAAACTCCCAATCACTGGACGGATTCTCACGTAATTCCCAATGATGTTTCAAGATGAAGCCTGCATGTCCTAATCCTTGTACCAAAGGGGATATTTCTACATTCCTTTCTTGAGCATAACGGCAGATAGCCTGCATTTCTTGTTTACTGATAGCATTCCCAGCAGCCACCTCAGGTCGACGAGTATACCTCAGTTTATCCTCAAGTTCCCAAATAACAGCATTTATTTTATATCGTGCCAAGCGATCAATGGCACGATAATAATATTCCGTTCGGTCTAAATGATGTTTGACATCAAAATGAACAGCACGATAGGATATAGCCGGATAATCCGTTATCGTCATCTCTGGAATAGGTATACGAAAATCCCTACTATCTTCCATTAGTTGTTCAAGTGTCTGGCAACCATAAAAAAGCCCCTTCATTGTTTTAGCAGATATAACAACCTTATTTGCAAAGACTTCCAACAAATATCCTTCCTCAGAATCTGGGACATTTTCTAGCGAAATCCTTAGGATAAGAGGAGTCCCCTCTTTAGCTGCATATGGCAAACCATTCAATAAAGTCCCCACAACCGGAACAGATGCTCCATTTTCAGTCTTTATATAAGTTAGTTCTCTATAATCCAACCCTTTCCCACCTTTCAATTTTACGTCTTGGGGTTTGGGAATAATCTGAAATGCTTCTTTCTGCTCTTTCTGAAATATCTCTATAGTATTCTTCGAAAACAAATGTTCAGCAAACAACAAAGTAAAAATAAAGAGGAATATTCTCATAAAATAACTAGGGGGAGCGACTTTCCGCCCAAAGATATTTAGGCCACGCCAACGCATTTCAATCCACGCTCCCCACGAGGGGGAGCGACCGTAGCTGCTCCTCCGCCGTGGGCGGAATTGCAGGATTTCAATCCACGCTCCCCACGAGGGGGAGCGACCAGAGCCGTATGGCATAAGTGGCCCGACGCTGCAATTTCAATCCACGCTCCCCACGAGGGGGAGCGACCGCCGTGGCGGTTCGTACCGCGGGCCCCTCAACGATTTCAATCCACGCTCCCCACGAGGGGGAGCGACCTGCGCGGAGCAAATCCTGCGCGAGCGTGAGGGATTTCAATCCACGCTCCCCACGAGGGGGAGCGACAATCAGCAAGCCGTATATAGTCGATGCCGACCAAATATTTCAATCCACGCTCCCCACGAGGGGGAGCGACAAACTGGGCGGGCAGAAAATACAACTCGAACTTTGGATTTCAATCCACGCTCCCCACGAGGGGGAGCGACGGCGCGGAGAAAAAATAAAGCTGTGCTGCAACATATTTCAATCCACGCTCCCCACGAGGGGGAGCGACTGGGCGTGCTGGCCGACGCGCTGACCATAGTAGCATTTCAATCCACGCTCCCCACGAGGGGGAGCGACAGCCCGCGGTGGGATATGGTTTTGTAGCCGAATGATTTCAATCCACGCTCCCCACGAGGGGGAGCGACGCCCGCTTGTAGGCGAAATGGTAGCAGATTTTAACATTTCAATCCACGCTCCCCACGAGGGGGAGCGACGGAGCGGGGCGGGTGGAAAACAGACACCACGATATTTCAATCCACGCTCCCCACGAGGGGGAGCGACGCGACCGCGCAAATAGAATCTGGCACGGTGAGCACGATTTCAATCCACGCTCCCCACGAGGGGGAGCGACGGGCGAAAAGTGTAAATCATATTGCGCCATGGCCGCCATTTCAATCCACGCTCCCCACGAGGGGGAGCGACACGGGCGATGTGGAAGGGACAGCAAACTTTGACGATTTCAATCCACGCTCCCCACGAGGGGGAGCGACGCGCAACCCTCGGCTATGACTACGATATCATGGACATTTCAATCCACGCTCCCCACGAGGGGGAGCGACGACATCTGCCGCAAGGAGGCGGCGAAGGACAAAAAGTTTCAATCCACGCTCCCCACGAGGGGGAGCGACGCGCATAAGTATTATGACGGTGCAAGCCCCTGCGAGTTTCAATCCACGCTCCCCACGAGGGGGAGCGACTGCCATATACGGCGATGGATTTATCAAGTATTAGTTTCAATCCACGCTCCCCACGAGGGGGAGCGACTACAATGCCAACCTGCGTAATGCTAAAATTGCCAACGTTTCAATCCACGCTCCCCACGAGGGGGAGCGACCCATAAGGGACGGCTTTAGCCGCGAAGAATTTGTGTTTCAATCCACGCTCCCCACGAGGGGGAGCGACCAAGCACCAACCAGTATGCCGATGTGCCGATTGCGTTTCAATCCACGCTCCCCACGAGGGGGAGCGACCGAGGGCAGATTATATGCAGAGGGTAAGCTTGCCGTTTCAATCCACGCTCCCCACGAGGGGGAGCGACTGATGGTGTAACGCTGGCATTTGACGACGGCAGCGTTTCAATCCACGCTCCCCACGAGGGGGAGCGACTCGCTGGCGTGGGATTAACCTCGACCTCCGACGGGTTTCAATCCACGCTCCCCACGAGGGGGAGCGACAGGGCAGCAAAGCATACTCAATCGGGCTATACGCGTTTCAATCCACGCTCCCCACGAGGGGGAGCGACTACAGCGCAGAGGACAGCCGCAGCATGGGCAGCACGTTTCAATCCACGCTCCCCACGAGGGGGAGCGACCAATCTCGCCGCGCATTTTAAGCCGACCACCGTTGTTTCAATCCACGCTCCCCACGAGGGGGAGCGACCGCTCGGCAAAAATTCGCCCGTTGTTGTCGGGGTCTGTTTCAATCCACGCTCCCCACGAGGGGGAGCGACCATGCCGTCACCACCCTTTGTACTTTGATTTCCAAGTTTCAATCCACGCTCCCCACGAGGGGGAGCGACCGTCCCCCGAAGTCGCGCCCATGCGCGCGGTGTACGTTTCAATCCACGCTCCCCACGAGGGGGAGCGACTCGACAACACTGTACGCCGAAGGAACCGAGGCTGTTTCAATCCACGCTCCCCACGAGGGGGAGCGACCTGAATCCGTGCAATACCTTACCGCAAAGGTGGTATGCGTTTCAATCCACGCTCCCCACGAGGGGGAGCGACCATATATCTTGCCCAGATGTCGGCATATACGCCAGTTTCAATCCACGCTCCCCACGAGGGGGAGCGACCAGGCGTTAATGTATTGCGAGGACGGCCTTGCGGCGGGTTTCAATCCACGCTCCCCACGAGGGGGAGCGACGGCGGTGCTTTTCCCGCCGTTACCGGAGCAGACGGTTTCAATCCACGCTCCCCACGAGGGGGAGCGACCTCCGCCCATCATAGCCAAAAGCACGATAAGAGCGTTTCAATCCACGCTCCCCACGAGGGGGAGCGACAGCATTTATCACTCCTTGCCGCACCGAAAGGAGGGTTTCAATCCACGCTCCCCACGAGGGGGAGCGACCTGATATTATACACCACATCTTATTCTAAATCAAGTTTCAATCCACGCTCCCCACGAGGGGGAGCGACTACAGCAAGATCAAGGACGGCAAAAGCAGCAAGCTGGTTTCAATCCACGCTCCCCACGAGGGGGAGCGACGCTGTACGATATCGCGCCGGAGATTGACGCGATTGTTTCAATCCACGCTCCCCACGAGGGGGAGCGACTTTTACGGGAAACCTTTTGTGCTGCTGCCGTGGGTTTCAATCCACGCTCCCCACGAGGGGGAGCGACCGCTTGAAATTTATTCACACCTTTCGGCGCAGAAGGGTTTCAATCCACGCTCCCCACGAGGGGGAGCGACCCGATTTTGCCATTATAGGGAGGTAAGCTATGGCGTTTCAATCCACGCTCCCCACGAGGGGGAGCGACGAGGAAGGACAATGACACAGTACGCAGATGCAGACGTTTCAATCCACGCTCCCCACGAGGGGGAGCGACGGCAAAAATTCTTATGGCCAAACGTCGCATACAAGTTTCAATCCACGCTCCCCACGAGGGGGAGCGACGCGTTTGTGCCATGTGCCGATTGCTACGGCGGAGTTTCAATCCACGCTCCCCACGAGGGGGAGCGACGCATACTGTGCTCCTTTCTTGTTCTCTGTACTTGGTTTCAATCCACGCTCCCCACGAGGGGGAGCGACATGCCGTGACTTACACCCCGCAAACCCTAACAGTAGTTTCAATCCACGCTCCCCACGAGGGGGAGCGACTCGGTGGGCGGTGGTGTACAGCGTAAGCGTAACCGGTTTCAATCCACGCTCCCCACGAGGGGGAGCGACGTCAAGTATGTATCAGGCCGCACGAAAAAAGAGCTTGTTTCAATCCACGCTCCCCACGAGGGGGAGCGACGGATAAGTCCGTGCGGACAATCCCCATGCCGCGCGTTTCAATCCACGCTCCCCACGAGGGGGAGCGACAATACCATCGCCAAGGGTATGGCGCCATCGGTCGAGTTTCAATCCACGCTCCCCACGAGGGGGAGCGACAAAATTAAGCCCCTCGCTCAGGGCGCGGGGAGGGTTTCAATCCACGCTCCCCACGAGGGGGAGCGACCCCGTGATGCTCTCAGCTCGCGCCGAAGGTAGCTGTTTCAATCCACGCTCCCCACGAGGGGGAGCGACGATGTATTTTTTGCGGATTTGGATGCCACCATGATGTTTCAATCCACGCTCCCCACGAGGGGGAGCGACCATGCCCCATCTTGCCCTTCGCGGCGCTGTACCGGTTTCAATCCACGCTCCCCACGAGGGGGAGCGACGTCCCCTATTGCTCTATATATGGGGAGATACAAGAGTTTCAATCCACGCTCCCCACGAGGGGGAGCGACATTAGTTTTGCAATGAGGGCAAAACAAAGGAGGATGAGTTTCAATCCACGCTCCCCACGAGGGGGAGCGACCATATAATCTATGGTGGGTGGAGGGGGCGGCGGAGTTTCAATCCACGCTCCCCACGAGGGGGAGCGACGCACGGTACAAAGGAAAGGGAGCGAGATATAGCCGTTTCAATCCACGCTCCCCACGAGGGGGAGCGACCCCAGAATTTGTGCGGGGATAGGAGGTAGAAATGTTTCAATCCACGCTCCCCACGAGGGGGAGCGACTATCAGGGGCGACGGAATGACGAACGAGCTGCGTGTTTCAATCCACGCTCCCCACGAGGGGGAGCGACCGATGCGGGTACGGGACGAGAGGCGTACATTACGGTTTCAATCCACGCTCCCCACGAGGGGGAGCGACTTAATTTTTGCGAAAATTAAGGCATAAGGAGGCGAGTTTCAATCCACGCTCCCCACGAGGGGGAGCGACGTGCTTGAGCATGATTCAAACGATCTGAAACGGTTTGATGTTTCAATCCACGCTCCCCACGAGGGGGAGCGACGTCCCCTATTGCTCTATATATGGGGAGATACAAGAGTTTCAATCCACGCTCCCCACGAGGGGGAGCGACATTAGTTTTGCAATGAGGGCAAAACAAAGGAGGATGAGTTTCAATCCACGCTCCCCACGAGGGGGAGCGACCATATAATCTATGGTGGGTGGAGGGGGCGGCGGAGTTTCAATCCACGCTCCCCACGAGGGGGAGCGACGCACGGTACAAAGGAAAGGGAGCGAGATATAGCCGTTTCAATCCACGCTCCCCACGAGGGGGAGCGACCCCAGAATTTGTGCGGGGATAGGAGGTAGAAATGTTTCAATCCACGCTCCCCACGAGGGGGAGCGACTATCAGGGGCGACGGAATGACGAACGAGCTGCGTGTTTCAATCCACGCTCCCCACGAGGGGGAGCGACGAGAAATATGATACCTAAAATTCTTATTGCCTGCGTTTCAATCCACGCTCCCCACGAGGGGGAGCGACGCAAAGTTATTTTTGATAACAAAACATATTCATATGTTTCAATCCACGCTCCCCACGAGGGGGAGCGACGTTCTTCATTTATTTTTTCGATTATCTTTTTTAGGTTTCAATCCACGCTCCCCACGAGGGGGAGCGACTTTTAAGTGCTAAAAATCCCTAAAAATATTTTTGGGTTTCAATCCACGCTCCCCACGAGGGGGAGCGACAATTTTAGATAATGGTGTTTTTCGTGGATATGTAGGTTTCAATCCACGCTCCCCACGAGGGGGAGCGACTCACGACCGCGTGAATTACGGTAGCAACAATTTTGGGGTTTCAATCCACGCTCCCCACGAGGGGGAGCGACAAGTAGTTTAAGCTATTTTCGGTCGCAGCGTCCAGTTTCAATCCACGCTCCCCACGAGGGGGAGCGACGCGAAGTCGGCTTCTTCTTATCTTGATACATATTAGTTTCAATCCACGCTCCCCACGAGGGGGAGCGACATGGTATCATATCTTAACAATTTTTTGCACGGAGGATGTTTCAATCCACGCTCCCCACGAGGGGGAGCGACCATCACACCGTATCAGCCTGCGCCGCCCGTAGACATGTTTCAATCCACGCTCCCCACGAGGGGGAGCGACCAATGCCAACCTGCGTAATGCTAAAATTGCTAATGTTTCAATCCACGCTCCCCACGAGGGGGAGCGACTGGCGGCATTTTTAGAGACTGTCAAAGAGATTATGTTTCAATCCACGCTCCCCACGAGGGGGAGCGACAAACGCTCGTGCAGAACTTTTGCAACACATAATTGTTTCAATCCACGCTCCCCACGAGGGGGAGCGACCCGTAGCTGCTCCTCCGCCGTGGGCGGAATTGCAGGGTTTCAATCCACGCTCCCCACGAGGGGGAGCGACACGGGGGAAGGCGAAGCGCATGTACTGCGATTATGTTTCAATCCACGCTCCCCACGAGGGGGAGCGACGCCAAACAGCTCTATCGTAGCAGTGTGACCGCAGGTTTCAATCCACGCTCCCCACGAGGGGGAGCGACCATCGCATATGTATGCAGCATTGCCATCTCCAATGTTTCAATCCACGCTCCCCACGAGGGGGAGCGACCTTTAAGTAAGGTGGGCTAAAGTATGGCACGTAAGTTTCAATCCACGCTCCCCACGAGGGGGAGCGACTGCCCCGCTCTTTCCTCCATATCATCAACAACATTGTTTCAATCCACGCTCCCCACGAGGGGGAGCGACCCCCGATAGGTGACAGTCTACCGAGCTGAGAACGCGTTTCAATCCACGCTCCCCACGAGGGGGAGCGACTAATAAGTTGTATCTTCTGATAAGGTTGGCATTGTTTCAATCCACGCTCCCCACGAGGGGGAGCGACCCTGCCGATATACAAGGCTGAGAAATTGTGTATGTTTCAATCCACGCTCCCCACGAGGGGGAGCGACCCTTCATCCGCAAGAAACAGGGCCTATTTATGACGTTTCAATCCACGCTCCCCACGAGGGGGAGCGACGTGGGTATGCTTGCGCAAAGCGTAAGCGCAAGCAGTTTCAATCCACGCTCCCCACGAGGGGGAGCGACAAGTGTTGTATGCGCGCCGGAGCAGCTAAATCAAGTTTCAATCCACGCTCCCCACGAGGGGGAGCGACTCGGCCAGATATTTCTTTCGGTTCTCCTTGATAAAGTTTCAATCCACGCTCCCCACGAGGGGGAGCGACATATACTCCTACGTGCCCCATTTTGCCCTTGGCGTTTCAATCCACGCTCCCCACGAGGGGGAGCGACATTTTGCTACAGCCCCTTGTGTAAGGCCAAGCAAAGTTTCAATCCACGCTCCCCACGAGGGGGAGCGACATGTGCGCCCACCAAATCGGGGACGGCTGTCGACGTTTCAATCCACGCTCCCCACGAGGGGGAGCGACTCATCATTTACAGCATCGTCAAATGATATCAAAGTTTCAATCCACGCTCCCCACGAGGGGGAGCGACGCGTATGCCCATGTGCTTGCATTAACTCATCAACTGTTTCAATCCACGCTCCCCACGAGGGGGAGCGACTTTCAGCGATATCCATTGATTCAGCCGCAGCCAGCGGTTTCAATCCACGCTCCCCACGAGGGGGAGCGACCTGCTTTCTCTGCCGCTGCTTTCTCCGACAAAAGTTTCAATCCACGCTCCCCACGAGGGGGAGCGACTATCAATCTGCCCGCAGGCGTGTACGCCAACGGCGTTTCAATCCACGCTCCCCACGAGGGGGAGCGACGACAATATCACCGCACGGTGATATGATTTAATCACCGTTTCAATCCACGCTCCCCACGAGGGGGAGCGACCATATACAAGGCAAAGGATAAAGCTATGGCGGAGGTTTCAATCCACGCTCCCCACGAGGGGGAGCGACCTGCATATGTACCGCGACCGTAACGACGGCAAGCAGTTTCAATCCACGCTCCCCACGAGGGGGAGCGACCATCCTACTACCTTCCAGATTTTTCGCAAAAATCGTTTCAATCCACGCTCCCCACGAGGGGGAGCGACCGAAGCAACAAAGGTGATAAAGGAGTATCTGCAATGTTTCAATCCACGCTCCCCACGAGGGGGAGCGACTTTTTTCAAACAGCCGTTAGCGCGGACGCACAATAAGTTTCAATCCACGCTCCCCACGAGGGGGAGCGACGCGTTTGCAACAGCGCATACAGAGGTGTAACATGGTTTCAATCCACGCTCCCCACGAGGGGGAGCGACTTTGTTGAGTCGCTTATGGCACTCGGACAATCAAAGTTTCAATCCACGCTCCCCACGAGGGGGAGCGACCCTCGACATAATACGCAAAGCCGTCCGCCACGCGGTTTCAATCCACGCTCCCCACGAGGGGGAGCGACGCGCCATCAGCATAAATTATATATTTCATATCGTATGTTTCAATCCACGCTCCCCACGAGGGGGAGCGACTAATCCGGGTAGACGGCTCTGCCGAACAATGCCAGTTTCAATCCACGCTCCCCACGAGGGGGAGCGACTTTTTCTTTGCGATTTTGCCGCCATCCACAAGCGTTTCAATCCACGCTCCCCACGAGGGGGAGCGACATTCATGCATTGTCGCGCCTAATCCCTTAGTAACGAGTTTCAATCCACGCTCCCCACGAGGGGGAGCGACAGGTAACACGACAAAACGCCGAGCTATGGAGGGAGTTTCAATCCACGCTCCCCACGAGGGGGAGCGACGGTGGAGCAGAGCAAGGTGCTATCTAAGATTATAAGTTTCAATCCACGCTCCCCACGAGGGGGAGCGACAGACCGTGCCATATGCAGAGAAACTGCTTGAAATGTTTCAATCCACGCTCCCCACGAGGGGGAGCGACACCAAACCGGGCTTGGCTGTCGGCAATATATGCGTTTCAATCCACGCTCCCCACGAGGGGGAGCGACCAGCGGCGCGCGCAATAACTCCAGCCATAGCGATGTTTCAATCCACGCTCCCCACGAGGGGGAGCGACGCGGACTTTTTGGCGTGCATACAGGATACAGTATGGGTTTCAATCCACGCTCCCCACGAGGGGGAGCGACTGGATAAGATGCACACATACGAGCTAATCGAGATGTTTCAATCCACGCTCCCCACGAGGGGGAGCGACAGCCGCCACCTTTTTCACCGGCGGCCTGACCCTTGTTTCAATCCACGCTCCCCACGAGGGGGAGCGACAAAAAAAGCGTTGGCGGATGGGGAGATGCGCTATGTTTCAATCCACGCTCCCCACGAGGGGGAGCGACTGGCCCTGATAAATCACGAGATAGACGGTAACGGTTTCAATCCACGCTCCCCACGAGGGGGAGCGACGCAGTACTGAAAGATTTCAAGGAGGAAAAATGATTGTTTCAATCCACGCTCCCCACGAGGGGGAGCGACTGGGATGAGGCTTAGAGCTTATCGCAAGGCAAAAGGTTTCAATCCACGCTCCCCACGAGGGGGAGCGACCTGCTCCCCGTTGCGGCTGTTGGTATAGACTTGCGTTTCAATCCACGCTCCCCACGAGGGGGAGCGACCAGTATGCACGCACCTCTTCCGCCGTGGGCTTTATGTTTCAATCCACGCTCCCCACGAGGGGGAGCGACATATACGCCGCCCGCACGGGCAAGGACAAGGACGTTTCAATCCACGCTCCCCACGAGGGGGAGCGACGATATTAGTGTTATTCCTCAACGCATTCCATACAGTGGTTTCAATCCACGCTCCCCACGAGGGGGAGCGACCCTTTGAATATTATTCGTGAACCATTAGGAAATATGTTTCAATCCACGCTCCCCACGAGGGGGAGCGACATACTTTTGGCGGTTATACAAGTAGGCAAATAGCAGTTTCAATCCACGCTCCCCACGAGGGGGAGCGACTGGTTCTGGCGAGGGTGTTAATCAATTAAACATTAGTTTCAATCCACGCTCCCCACGAGGGGGAGCGACGCTGGAGTTGTTGCTTTGGTATATCAAAGTACCAGTTTCAATCCACGCTCCCCACGAGGGGGAGCGACTTTTAAGTCCCAAAATAATCAAATGCAGTTAGCTGGTTTCAATCCACGCTCCCCACGAGGGGGAGCGACCAGCCGTGTGGCATACCCGTAAGGCGCTGCGGGTGTTTCAATCCACGCTCCCCACGAGGGGGAGCGACCGCCATTAAGCACCAAAAACAGACAAGTGGTGACGGTTTCAATCCACGCTCCCCACGAGGGGGAGCGACTCATCATCATACCGCAGTATCTTCAGCATCTCAGTTTCAATCCACGCTCCCCACGAGGGGGAGCGACGCACCGCATAATCAAGTCATACAGGCGGTTAAGGTTTCAATCCACGCTCCCCACGAGGGGGAGCGACCGCCATTTAGTAGTCTGTATACATATTCAAATAGTGTTTCAATCCACGCTCCCCACGAGGGGGAGCGACAGTATGTAAGCGCTTAAATAAACTAATAAATAAATTGTTTCAATCCACGCTCCCCACGAGGGGGAGCGACGCTTTGATGCTTATACACCAGGAACGCATAAAGGTGTTTCAATCCACGCTCCCCACGAGGGGGAGCGACCAAAGAGGTTAAAATGCTCATTTCCATGTATAAAGTTTCAATCCACGCTCCCCACGAGGGGGAGCGACCTATTTTTTTACTTCGTACTCAAAACGCATTAGAGTTTCAATCCACGCTCCCCACGAGGGGGAGCGACAGGGTTTTATTTATCATTCTGAGGTGTGTATCTGGTTTCAATCCACGCTCCCCACGAGGGGGAGCGACTCGTTTGCTGATGTTGAGCAAATACGCGCCAAACGTTTCAATCCACGCTCCCCACGAGGGGGAGCGACGTTGCTGAGTATTCAACATGGGATATGGAAAAGCTGTTTCAATCCACGCTCCCCACGAGGGGGAGCGACCCTTTACCGGGGTGCAAAAAACCGTCGATGCAACTGTTTCAATCCACGCTCCCCACGAGGGGGAGCGACTTTATTTTCCCACTTTCTTTTCAACAGCATCCAAGTTTCAATCCACGCTCCCCACGAGGGGGAGCGACTTGAGAGGATGGAGATATATGCTGTTGCTTGTGAGGTTTCAATCCACGCTCCCCACGAGGGGGAGCGACCATGAATTCTTGGAGCAATCTGACGCAGAATGGGTTTCAATCCACGCTCCCCACGAGGGGGAGCGACGATTAAGTTCGTTAAGAGTAGCATCGTACTTATCCTGTTTCAATCCACGCTCCCCACGAGGGGGAGCGACTTTAATTTCAGGAGCTTCTTCAAGCCAGACTATGGTTTCAATCCACGCTCCCCACGAGGGGGAGCGACGGCGGAAAAGTGCATTTGTATGCAGCATTTCCGCGAATTTACTGAATATTATCCATTGCGGCACGGTGACGCGTGCTGTATCGCGCCGCAGGATTGCATTATTCAGGCTTTTTTCGGTGCGAAGAAGCGGTGTTTTTATGTACGCTTATGCTTCGCACTAAAGAATAAAGGTGTCCGTGGGTAAATATGAGCTTTTCGCGCCAAAGTGCTCTATCTTATTCTCGAAATTCTTTCCGAGGTAATAGAACCTTAGACTATCTTTCTCTTTATCCATTATAGCACACAATCGCGCTTTTAGCATACGGCATTGTGCGGAATCGAGCATACATTCAAACACCGAATTCTGCACGCGCTGACCGTAGTCTACGCATTGCTTGGCTATCTGGCGCAGCCTCCGCTTGCCGTCGGCATCTTCTGTATTAACATCATATGTTATCAGCACAAGCATTTTCACTCCCCCGTAGCTTTATTTCCACAGAAACGGCGGATAGTCGTCCAAGTCGCCGCGAAGATAACGTCCGAGCAGCTGCGCCTGAATATACGGTATCAGGCCCCATTTAAGCTTTTCACCAAGGTACGGATGCTTCAGTTCTTCCCTTTTCTTATCCTGCCAAGTCTTTATGAAGCTTCTTCTGCCCTCATCGGTAAGCAACACCGCGCCGCTGTCCTGCATCACAAAATCCGTCTTTTTCACCATGCGGTTGTTTATCAGCTTCAGCACAAATCTGTCCGCCATGCACGGCCGCAGTTCTTCCATCAGGTCAAGCGCAAGTGATTCCCGCCCCGGCCTGTCCCTGTGCAAAAAGCCAACGTATGGGTCAAGTCCGCTGCTTTCAAGCGCCGATGCACAATCGTGCGCAAGCAGGCTGTATGCAAAGGACAGCATTGCGTTCACCCGGTCAAGCGGAGGCCGTCTGCTCCTTGAATTGAAGTAAAACACATCCTTCGCGTTGAGTATCATTTCGTCAAACGCGCCGAAGTATGTATTCGCGCCGTTGCCCTCTATCCCGCGCAGGCTTTCCATATTTTCCGCCGAAATCGCCTGTGGCAGGAGTGCCTTTATGCTCTGCGATGCCTCCGCCAGCTTCGTATCGTCAACGCGCATGCCGTGGTCTCTGCGCGCGCGCTCTATGCTCCACCTTGAGTTATACAGCTTTGCAAATATCATCGTCCGCGCAATTTTGCAGCTTGCGTGCATATCGTCCGCCGTTCTGTATTGAGTGCGCCGCAGCAGCACATTCCCGCTTATTTCGCCGGATACCCGCGCAAGGAACCGCCCGTTCGGCGTGCAGAGTGCGAACCCCACACCGCGCTTGGCGCATGCACCCATAAGCGCTGGTGATGCGCCGGCATATGAAAACGATACTATGCCCTGCAATGTGTGCAGCGGATATCTGGCAACCTCCTGCTTGTCCCGCATTGCAACCACGTTTTCACCTTCAAGCGACAGGTATATGTCCTCCGAAAGCACATAAAACGTATTAAGGAACCTTTTCATGTGATCTCCTCCATCGCCGCCCTTATGTACGCGCCGACAGAGCGCTTTTTCATGAGCGAAGGCAAGCACAGTTCATTCAGCGAACATGCCGCGCAGGACTTGGTCGGCTTAACCTTCGGCGTATAGCCGCGGCTGTACATATCGTGCATTTCGGCTATCGCCTCAAGCACCTCCTTGCGCAGTTCGTCCGTGAAGGTTATTTCCATGCGCCGCCTCGGCATGCCGTAAAACAATGCACCGCGCTCTATTTTACAGCACAGCATATGCTCAAGGCACATAGCCTGCGCGCAAAGCTGCAATGTGTCCCCCGTGTCCGTCCTGAATTCGCCGCGCTTGTATTCCACGGGATACGGCTGCCACAGCCCTTCTTTACCGCGCATTAGTACTCCGATGCTGCCTCTATGGAACTCCAATGCGTCGCATTGACCGGATATGCCAAGCTCTGCCGAGTGCACATATACACCGCGCCGTATAATAACATCGCCGCGGCTTTCGTTAAATTCCGCGTCATGCACATGCTCGTGCATCAGTTCGCCGTCCACCGTGCGGTAGTTCTCCGCCCACAGCTTTTCTATGTGTATCAGCGCCCATTGCCTTCGGCAGAACCTGAAATGCTGTAGCCCCGATATCTGGAGATAATCCTCCTCACGATAGTCGGTTATATTCTTATGCATTCAACGCCCGAAGGGAGCGCTGCTTCATCAACCGAAACATTGTAATCCGAATACGCGCGCGGCGTATCCACTCCTTCTCTGCGCTCAGCCTTTACCAAATCGAAAAGCTTATATGCCGGCGCGTTGCCAAGCTCCGAATCATGCTTGAACACAATAAGTTCCCTTGTGGCCATTTTCCCGCGCGCAGCTGCATGGTCAACTTCAAACATATTCATTATCGCCTGCCACAGCAGTTCAAGATCCTCCTCAGAAAATCCGGTGGTCTTGCGTGCAAGGTTGGCAGAAACGTAGCCTTCCGCCCTATATAGCGCATAAGGAACAATATATTTGCGGCCCATCTCCGTGCCCTTCTTTTCGGCGTCCGCCTCCGTTGTTATGGCAACGCGGGTTATGGTCACTTCCTGCGGCATTATCGGGTCCACGCTCTTTGCAAAGCTTAGCTGCACGGGGCCGCGCACCTGGCCGCAGTTCAGCTTGTCCTTCACAAATGTTGTCATCACGGCGCCGAACGTACGGATATCATAGAAGTTTTTGCACATGAAGTCCCGTATTTCAATGTCCAGATTCTCTTTCTTTTTCTTCGCGTCCGCAACCTTTGCCGGTTCTATTCCAAGGTAGTCGTACGCCTCGCGGTCGCTCCTGTTCAGCGGCACGTTATCCTTTATATATATGCGGTAGCCGCTTTCGCCTTCCTTTACGGTTTCCACATAGTTGCGTATTTTGCGCTTTAGGCAAACGTCTGTCACCAATCCGTAACCGGTTTCCGGGTCTATGCGCGGCATGTTGCCGGAATCGGGGTCGCCGTTGGGGTTGCCGTTCTCCACGTCAAACAGTATCACGAAATCGTAGCGGTTCTTAATAGCTTCCATTGTTATCTGTCCTCCTTTTTAGTATAAAACCATTGCTTTTGATGATAATAGCCAAGATCGAACGAGCATTGTTCCTGCGATGTATGCTTTATCGGGTACGTTTCGTCAAATACATCTTTTAGTTTACCAACTTCCATGTCGAACCACCTTGCTCTATCTTTATTAAGTCTGTAGAGTTTGCGAAGATGGCTTTGATACAGCCCATTCAGCAGTTTGAATGTCCGTGCCGGAGTAGACATGGCGGAAATATAATATTTATCCACAATCGTGGCATTTATTTCCGGGTTGACCTCCTTCTGCACCTTTTCATAATAGGCGAACAGCCTTCCGAGCGTATATGGTATATTTGTGCTTTGTTCATTAAGGCTCACCGTCAATACCTCCTTTGGACAGCCCTTATTTGTGTTTTTCAGATAATATGCCTTGATTATCGCCGCGCGGCCGCGGGTTATGTTCCGTTCGGCCCTTATGCGCAGCATTGCCCCGTTCAAAAGCGCCGCCGGATATGCCGTGCCTGCGAATATCGCCCGCGCCGTGGACTTTGCAAGCACGGAGCTTGGTTTTTTATCCTGGGATTTCGGGTTCACGGTTTCATTCAGCATGGCCCATATGGGCAGGGTGTCGAATTTATCGAACTTGCTTTTTGCTATCTCCATGCGCTCGTAATGCTCGTTCACGTTGCGTATAAAGCTGCCGAACTCATTGCGCAGGAAAAAGCTTACGGACAACCGCGCTGCGTTCGGAGCAAGCCCGAGCACATAATACGGTCGTTTCGGGTCTATTTTCAGCTCATTGCAATACTTGCCTTCCGTTATTCGCTTTACCGCCGCGTAAAGGTCGGCGTCGCTCAGTCCGGTGTTGTTATCGTCCCCGAACATCCACATATTGGTCAGCCCGTTATACTGTTCCTCCGCTCCTTCAGCCCAGCATACAACGGTAGTATCGCCTATGCGGTGCACGTTTTCCTTATCGGACAGCAGATAATTCAGCGCGGATGTGTACGCAAACGCCGCGTACTTGCCGACAGGCGCATTGTAATTCTGCTCCTTCCCGTATGAGCAGAATGCGGACGCATTGAACGATACCAGCGCCGCGCCGCTCGACTGCGCATCCGCAACGCCTTTTATTGCCGGATGAGTTGGTACAATAACGTCATCTTTCCCCGTAACAAGGCATTGCATCCGTTCTCCGTCGCTGCTGTCATAATATTTCTGCCATGCGGCCTTTATCTCCGCGTCCTCGGCAGCAAGGCGACCGTTTACATAGAACGTTACATTGCCGCCTTTGTACAATTCATTCAGATTTTCGACTATCAGCGGATGCTCGGCAGCCGACGCGGGCTCCCACCCATCAAAGAAATTGAGTATCGCCCTTGCCGCCGCGGTGTCTATACCGTCAAGCAGCTCACGGTGAAAGCCTTTGCAGGCTTCAAAGCATTCCTTAGCGCGTTCAGGTTTACCCTTGCCGTCTATACCCAGCATATATGCGGAATTATCCCAAAGAAAATTCGACGCAATGCCGGAGGAACGTTTCACAGCTGCGGGCAATATTTTATCCATCGGCACGGACAGCGTCTTTTTGCCGGAAACCACTTCCTTGAACTGAGGAACGATGCCAAGCAGCGTGCCGTCCTCGTCAATCTCCAACAGATAGCTTATCTTCACCGTGTTCCAGCCTTCGCGCGCTATTTTGCCCTGCTCCGCCAAATCTTCATACAGTTTAGTCAGCGCCTGAAGTATCATGACTTCACCCCCTCGCTGCCTATCGGCGGAATGTCTATAACCCCGTCCTTCATATTCGCTCTGAAGAACATAGGCCGTATGCCGTCTGAATTTGAATAATCCATGTCCAGCAGCATCCAGCCAAGGTCCCTTTCGCCTTTCAATTCCTCGGGGCAGGGCGGCAACCCCTCGCAAAGGCCAAACCGCGCAGGGAATTCCCGCGTGCCCAAATACGGCTGATGATAGCATTGGCCCTTCTCCGCGCGCCGCTTTACCATCTGCTGAAACTTGGCGGGGTTATCGCTCGCGCTGGCCTGCCCAGTCATGTCGAAATGCGCCTCTATCACATAGTGCACATCCTTCAGCACCATCGCCGCGCGCTGCTGTATGCTTTCGGACGTTGCAATGTACGCTTCGCCGCTGCCTTTTTCCATTATTGTTTTAAGCTTGCGGCCGCTCACAACATCCTTGACCTCGTTACGCCTTATATTTGTAAAGCGTATAGGCGCACGCACATAGATTTTGTCTATGTGCCATCTCAGCCCCGGGTGCCACAGTATTGCTTCAACTATGCCCCGCGCTGCCGACGGAGTCATCACATCGTAACTCACGCGCTCCGTTTTAAGCTCGGGTCTGCTGAAGCAGGCGTAGTCGCCCCATACTTCTATCCTTACAGACAAGATATCACTCCTTTCGCTGTTTATCATCGTCATGTTAACCATATATTACCATCGCCGTTGCGATTTGTCAACTTTATTTAGCTTTATGTTTTAATAGTTTTGTTTTTATGTTTGCATTCACACGATATCCGTGCTATACTATGTTGTCGAGTTTTGCCTCGGGGATTGAAACATTTATCTTTATGTTTTAGCAAAATGGTCAATGGCGCAAGTTTTCTTGCGCCATTGGCTTATATCATAAAATTTGCGTCGCTGCTCTCCTCTATCCTCAGCCCCATCTTTTCATCGTAAATGCCTGTGTTTATCAGCGCGGCGTTTTCATCGTCTATCATTTCTATGCAGCCCGAATAATAGAGCGTTTCAAACTGGTTTTCGTATATAGTCACTCCGTAGCGGCCTGCCTCTCTGAATAGCTTGCGGGATTTTTCGCCGCTTCTCAGCCGCGCAATGCTCTCCACGCCTTTGCCAAGCGGTATGTATACCGTCCGCGTGTTCTGGTCAATTATGCGGAACTTCTCGGCAACCGTTTTGAACGGCATCATGCCGTAAACCTTGTCCTTTTCAAACGCCTCCACCACGCGCGCCTTGTCCGTCCCGTCGCCGAGATAAGCCCTGTATGTGTTGAAATACTTGCGCACAACCTCCGGCGAACCTATGTCCTCCTCCCCGCGCATGGCGCTGTTAGCCGCAGATATGTTCATTTTCAGCATTCTCGGCGCATGGTGTTCGCCCGTAAATACGGTAACCATGCTCTCCTCGCGGTTACGCTTGCCTTCGCGGTTGCATCGTCCCGCCGCCTGAAGTATGGAGTCAAGCCCGGCCATTTCCCTATATACCGTCGGGAAGTCTATGTCCACGCCCGCCTCTATAAGCGACGTTGAAACAACCCTGCATACCTCGCCGTCCGTCAGCCTTTGCCTGATAATGTCTATGGTTTTTTGCCTGTGTTCGGGGTACATCAGCGTGGACAGGTGAAACCTGCCTTCCTTAGGCAGCTTATTAAACACGGTCTGCGCCGCCTTGCGCGAATTGACTATGCATAGCACCTGCTCATGCCCGCCAAGCCGCGCCGCCAGCGCCTCGTCATCCAGCTCACCTGCCTGTTCAAATGTGACCCGTTTGAACTGCTCATATGTCCGCCTAACTTCCGGGCATATCTCTTTTATAGCAATGTTTGTCGCGTATTTTACAATATAATCGTCCACCACCGGCTGTGTTGCCGTGCATAACACGGCGGTGGAGTTGAAATGCTCACACAGCGTGCTTATTGCCGCAACGCAAGGCAGCAGATTTTCGCTTGGCATCATCTGCGCTTCGTCAAATATAATTACGCTGTTTGTTACATTGTGCAGCTTTCGGCATTTTGAGGAGCGGTTGGCATAAAACGATTCAAAGAACTGCACCGCCGTGGTCACCACCACCGGCGCATCCCAGTTTTCCGCCGCAAGCGCGCTTTTGTAGTCCGCCGAATCGAAATCCTTATCTTCCTTATCGAATACTATGCCGCTATGATGCTCCAGCACGTTTTTATCATGCAGTATTCCCCTGAATACCTTGGCGTTTTGGTCGATTATAGATGTGTAAGGGATAACGTATATTATGCGCTGCATGTTATGTTTCACTGCATGCTTCAGCGCAAATGCAAGCGACGCCGTGGTTTTGCCGCTGCCGGTTGGTGCGCTCAGCGTGTATATTCCCCTTGGATCTTCGCCCGCAGCAAGACATGCAGAAAGTATTTCCCAGCGTTTTTTGTTCAGCTCACTCTGCGGGTTAGCCCACGGAGCAATATGCTTTTCAAAATATGCCAACAGCGTTGCCATATCGTCGTATTCTTCGCGTGCCGCCTTTCCGCCTGACATGAAGTTTTCAGTGTCCAAATAGTCTGCGTCAACAAGGCATGAATACAGCATTTTTATCCATACGGATTCATAAAACCTGTCCCCGTAAAAATTCGGCCTTTGTGGGGCTGTTATCGGCCTATCCATGCCGCGCGGCTCTTCTATGCCGCCGCTCATGGCCTTTTTCATTCGGCCGAAGAACGTGCCGTCCCCCGGCGTGTCCATTTTGGCATTGCCAACGTTCGGCAGTCCTCCGTGATGCCCCGCAATGCATATCGCTTCATGCACAGCATTAACCTTGAAGCATTCAAACGCGCCCGCCGTTGAATGGTCAACCGCCGACCCGCCGCGCAGCCTTTTTTGGAATCCATGGGTGTTTTTACCATCATCGTGCCTCATAGCTTCAAGCTTGGCGTGTTCTTCCGCGCCGAACTGCGCCGCAAACCTTGCGCACAGTTCCGCCGTGCCGCGCTCGTGTTCATCAACCGTTTGTTTTCTTCCGTCTTCCGCAATATGCGCCAAAAATACCGTTTCATCCATATGCTGTTATCTCCCGGCCTATGCGGCCATGCTCCGCTTGTTCAACTGTGCCTTAGAGTTCAAATACTGTACCTGTGTTATATTGTTATTATATCAACATTATTTATTGTTGGCAATGCCAATCTTTATTATATTCCCGCCATTTTAATAAATTCTGATATTTATTTTGCCAATGTTATACGGACGTAATTGGGCAAATATAATAAAGATCCCCCCCCGCATAGCGGGGGGGGATCTTTATTTGGTGCCGGAAGTGGGACTCGTTCGGCGATACTGGGGCAGTATCGCCGCCAGCCCGGGGAACTCAAAAAGTATTCACTGGATACTTTTTGCCCTTCGGGACGTTCCCTTCGAGTCCCGCTTATCTCTTATCAACATCAAAAAGAGTCCGTGGCTGAACACGAACTCCGTATCTGGTGCGAGTGGTGATACAGAACTTTTTGAAAAAGCCAGTAATATCAACGGTTTTCAAGGCGGACGAG
>OGXR01001153.1_pt1 | contig 20243 bp, 19 predicted proteins | sample 1576331 | NCBI WGS metagenome assembly OGXR01 (sample SAMEA3541473, study PRJEB24748) | human gut metagenome | biome: human gut; feature: human-associated habitat; material: faeces | place: China | collected 2012 | reverse complement strand
TCTTTCGCTGATAGAGTTAGTATACCAAATATTGTGGCGTTTTTCCACTATTTCACATCCGCGTAATCAAAGATTTTTCGCACGATGTCCGCCTGATCGCCGTCCACCTGGGTGAAGGAATCCGGAACCTCGCCGACCAGCACCGTTTCGGCCACCAGGTAATTCGTGGTGGTTTCGATGGAGGAACGGAACCCCGGGATCGCCGCGTAGATCCGGACCGTGACCTCCAGCTCGATCTGGTGGGAGGTCTGGTTGATGCCGGCGCTCGTGAAGCGGCTGTTCATGACCGAAAGGGCGGTGCCGCTCATGCTGATTTTGATAGGGATATAGGGGCCGCGGCCGGTGAAGAAATCCCCGCCGATCAGGTTCCCGAACGGGATCTCCACCGTCTGTTTCTTATAGTTCTCCAGTTCGTCCATTACGGCGCCGGTGGCCGCCGCCTTGAGGCGGTTGATCTGCACCACATCTGCCTCAATGGAGGTGATCGTCCCCTGATCGTCCTTTTGGACCGTCACAAGCTGATCGTATGTGATATTGGAGGCCGAAAGCGCCTTTTCCACCCCGTGAATCCGATCTTCTCGAACGCCTTGTTCCAGCGCAGGACGCCGCGGCGGATCGGTTCGCGCCACAGCGCGGGGAACGCGTCGTCGAGGTAGAAGACGATCGGCTTGACCGGCTCCACGAGTTCGCCGCGTTTCCAGGCCTCCAAGTCTTTGGGCTGGATGTTCCAGCGGTTGATGACCGAGAAATCCTCGATCTTGTCCTTCTTGCCGTTGATGCGCGACATGTCGGTCAGGAAGATGCCGATGCGCGAATCGGCCAGGCGGGGCCGCATCGCCTCTTCGGGCAGCAGCAGGATCGTGCGCGTGACCTTCACGGTCATCGGCTCGTCCTTCTTGATGACCATCAGGCCCAGCAGGTCGGCCGTCACCGAGTAGGAGAGATAGGATTTGACGGTCACGTTGTCCTCGAAGGACTTGATCTGGTCGATCACCGAACCTTCGGACTTGAACTTGCCCGTGATGTTCACCACGCCGCCCTTGGTGCTTTTGATCGGGGCGAGCAGTTCGTTGTCGCCCGAGAAGAACTTGGTCATTTCGATCACCATTGCCGAGCTGTCGCGGTTGTAGCAGACCAGCGGGTAGGAGTGCATGATCGGCGGGAGGGTGCTCCGGCCGATGGCCTTGGACATGTGGGGATCGTTCGTGTCGTGAACGGGCGGCACGACGGCCTGCGAGAGGTAGATCGTCGTGTCGATGCGCGTGAACTTGACGTGGATGGGGTCCGTGGGTTTGTAGCCGATGGTCCCGAGGTTGGTGTCGCTGGCCTCCGAGATCGTGGAGGCGATCAGCATTTCACGGCCGATCGTCTTGAGGGGGACCTCCACGTAGAGCTTTCCCTTGAGCTTGTGGAGCGTCAGGAAAGGCCCTTTGGCGGTGAGGCACGATTTGTCGTTGACGAACATTTTGGTGTACTTGTCGACTTTGGGTTTGGCGACCTCCTCGGTTTTCGATTTTTTCTTTTTGGATTTCGAGGCCGCCGCCCCCGACGCCGGGGCGATCAGTAGGCCTGCCGCCAGGAGCAGGACGCAGAGTTTGGATAGTGAACGCATATAAGTAAAATTGGTGAATAGACGTATTTTTGTAAGTATATAACGTGTTTAAGTTTCAGAATGTTAAGAAAAAATCGTTTTGTCGTATGATTTGTTTTTGCCGATATCCTGTTCGGGTGCGGGGTCGACGCACAAAGATATAAAAAATAGGCCGAATGGTACATTTCGGCCGTTTTTTGACCCTGTTCCTTTCGGCCGCAAATCCCGGAAAACGGGGTTCGGCGGGCGGTTTTGCTGCCCTATGGTCGCAAAACCCCTGCCGCGCGGCTGATGGAATATTGCGCGGCAGGGGTTGTTTTCCGGAAAGCCGGGGATTTACTTGCAGTCGTCGATGCGGGTGATTTTGGCCCCGAGGGCATTCAGACGGCCGTCGATGTCCTTGTAGCCGCGGTCGATCTGGTCGATGTTCTGGATGGTCGAGACCCCTTCGGCCGACATGGCCGCGATCAGCAGCGCCACGCCCGCACGGATGTCGGGCGAGGTCATGCGGGTCGCGCGCAGGCATAGCCGGTGGTCGTGGCCGATGACCGTGGCGCGGTGCGGGTCGCAGAGAATGATCTGTGCGCCCATGTCGATCAGTTTGTCGACGAAGAACAGGCGGCTTTCGAACATTTTCTGGTGGATCAGCACGGCGCCGTTGGCCTGCGTGGCCACCACCAGAAAGATCGACAGCAGGTCGGGCGTCAGTCCCGGCCACGGGGCGTCGGCAATGGTCATAATCGAGCCGTCGAGGAACGTGTCGATGCTGTAATGGTCCTGCTGGGGGATGTGGATGTCGTCGCCCCGCTGTTCGAAACGGATGCCCATGCGGGCGAACTGCGCGGGGATGATGCCCAGGTTCTCGAACGACACATCCTTGATCGTCAGCTCCGAACGGTTCATGGCGGCCATGCCGATGAAGCTGCCCACCTCGATCATGTCGGGCAGCAGCCGGTGCTCCGTGCCGCCCAACGCTTCGACGCCTTCGATTTCGAGCAGGTTCGAGGCGATGCCCGAAATCTTCGCGCCCATTCTGTTGAGCATTTTGCACAACTGCTGGAGGTAAGGTTCGCAGGCCGCGTTGTAGATCGTTGTCCGGCCTTTGGCCATCACGGCGGCCATCACGATGTTGGCCGTGCCGGTCACCGACGCCTCGTCCAGCAGCATGTAGGTCCCCTTCAGCTCCCGGCCTTCGACCATGAAGAACTCGTCGGCGATGTCGAAGTTGAACTTCGCGCCGAGTTTCTGGAATCCGAGGAAATGGGTGTCGAGCCTGCGTCGGCCGATCTTGTCGCCGCCCGGCTTGGGGATGTATCCCACGCCGAACCGCGCCAGCATCGGGCCGATCAGCATGACCGAACCCCTCAATCGCGTGCAGCGTTGGCGGTAATCGTCCGATTTGAGGTATTCGAAATCAATGTCGCGGGCGCAGAACGCGTAGGCGTCCTCCGCGAGCTGCTCCACCTCCACGCCCATGCAGCGGAGCAGTTCGATGAGCTGCATCACATCGAGAATCCGGGGGATGTTCCTGACGACGACCCGCTGGGGCGTCAGCAGCGTGGCGCAGAGTATCTGCAACGCTTCGTTTTTGGCTCCCTGGGGCGTGATTTCGCCCCGCAGTCGGTGGCCACCTTCGACTTTGAAAACTGCCATATGTGCTGTCGTGTGTTATCCGTCTGAAAAACAAACCGCTCCGGACCGGTCGGCGCTCATGCGGGCTTCCGGAGCCTCCTTTACTTTACAAAGGTAGAAAAAAGAACGGACGGAAACAAAACTGAATTGCATGCCGTCCGACAAAATTTCCGACCCCTGAAAGTGCCCTAACGGCGCCAAAGATAGTGGGATTCGGGGCTTTTTTCGGGGTTTTGGAAAATATTTTCGCGAAAAACTTTTGCGGATAACTTTTTTGTTGTACTTTTGCAATCCGTAAAAATGTCTGAAACAATAAAAACTATATAGCTATGGCAATGAAGAGAACATACCAGCCTTCGCGTCGCAAGCGTATCAACAAGCACGGTTTCCGCGCTCGTATGGCTACGGCTAACGGTCGCAAGGTGCTGGCTGCGCGCCGCGCAAAGGGCCGCAAGAAACTGACCGTATCGGACGAGTCGACGTTCAAGTACGCTTAATTTCCTGCAGGAAAGATTTAAGGTCGGCTTTTTGCCGGCCTTCTTTCGTTTAATGCCTGTTGTGCCGTTATGCTTTCGATCCGCCGGGCTTCCGAAGCCGATTGCGCGCTGATCCGCCGTCTGGCCGGGGAGGTCTTCCCCGCCACCTACCGCGAGATCCTCGCGCCCGCGCAGCTGGATTACATGATGGAGTGGATGTACTCCGAAGAGAGCCTGCAAGGGCAGTTCCGTGCGGGGCATGTCTGGTTCATCGCCTCGTCCGACGGCGAGCCGTGCGGCTACGTTTCGGTCGAGCGGCAGGGCGAGGATCTGTTCCTCCTCCAGAAAATCTACGTCCTGCCCCGTTTTCAGGGTCTCGGCGCCGGGGAGTTTCTGTTCCGCCGCGCCGTGGAATACATCCGCAGCGTGCATTCCGGACCCTGCATGATGGAACTCAACGTCAACCGCCGTAACCGCGCGCTGCATTTCTACGAACGGATGGGCATGCGCCGCCTGCGCGAGGGCGATTTCCCGATCGGCGACGGTTATTATATGAATGATTACATCATGGGGTTGGAGATCGTCTGACCCCGTTTTCAGTTTCCTGCTTATTCCTCCAGCACCCGTTTCACGCCGCGGTTTCCGACGACCGATATGCGGCTGCCTTCGATCAGCACGGCGCGGCCGCGGTTTTTCCGCCGGTTGAGTTCGTTCTGTACGTTGACCGCTATCACGCGGCCGTCGTGGAAGGTCGAAATGTCGGGAAAAATCGTGTGTCCGACCAGGAGCCGGTCGGCGTCGTAACGGCGCAGCAGCGCGTCGGTCTGTTCCGGCGTCAGCGGATCGTATTTTTCATCCGTGCAGACCATCCCGCGGTACCAGACCGGCCCGGCCGAGCGGTACAGGAATTCGAGCGTCGGGTCCTCCCTGCGCTCCTTCGAGGTCCGGTAAAGCCCTTCGCTCATCCGGGCGTTGAGCGTATCCATTTCCAGATCGCGTTCGAGCAGTCGGGCGCTCAATCCCGCGTGTACGAAGAGGTTGCGGCCGATGCGCAGCATCGTGTTGCGGGTCGCGAGCCAGCGGCCGAGTTCCGTGTCGGGCGAGAACAGTTGGCGGTAATTCTCCATGCCGAGCTGCCGCGCCGTTTCGAGGTACTTTCCGCGTGTGTAACGCACGTCGCCGGCCAGCACCATTCCTTCGTGATTGCCCAACAGCAACACGGCGGCGCCTCCCGCGTCGGCGGCCTCCTGTTCGAGTTTGTACATCAGCCACAACAGCGGCAGCACGTCGTAGCCGCGGTCGAAAATGTCGCCGATCACCGCCAGCTGGTTGTTTCCGTAGCTCCACCGGCAGTCGCCGTCGATCACGCCGTGGGCCTGGAGGAGCGTCGCAAAACTCCGGAAATCGCCGTGAAGGTCGGACGTGACGAACAGTTTCGGGGCCTGCGGGAGTTCCCGGGGACCTCGCTCGACGGCGTGCGGCGTGACGCTGAAGAGGTATGCGCCCCGGCTCGAACGGACCTCGACCGGGCCGCCTCCGTAAGGCATCACGCGGACGCGCCCCCGCTTGTCGGCGGTCGCTGCATAGGCGCCCTTTTCCGCGTCGTAGACGATATAGGGTCCGTCGGCCGGGTGTTTCCGGCAGAGGTTGTATTTCGTCGGTTTCGGCTGTGCTGCGGCGTCCGCCGTCGGGAGGGTGCAGAGCGCTGCGGCCAGAAGCGCTCCGAACAGCAGGGTCAGGCGTTTCATCTTCCGGTGCGATTCGGGGGCGTTATTCGGCCTCCGTCTTGAACAGGTTCACTTCGCCCCGCTCGACCTTGCCGTGCATGTCGGCCAACTCTGCGATTACGGGGGATATGTATTCCAGCGTGTCCGTCACGGCCGATTTGTCGCCCTCGCCCTTGATGCGGTAGAGCATCGCGGCGTAGAGCGCGCGGAAGCAGAGTTCCGTGTCGTTCATCCCCGGGTTGCCCAGAACGCTCCGCAGGCGCGGCAGCTCGGGTTCGAGGCGGGCGTACGTCTGGCGGTAATGCGCGCCGACGGGGAGTTTCATCAGCTGGAGATGCAGGTCGTGCAGGTCCTGAATCAGGTGGAGCGTATGTTCCAGATGCCCTTTCTCCTCCTTGCCTTCCTGACGGAGCAGGTTCGCCAGATCCATGTACCAGAGCAGGAAGACGTGCTTCTGCTCCTCGCCGATGTCCTTGCGCGGGGCGATCAGCGTCGAGAAGATGGCCTCGGGGCTGAATTGCAGCGCCCGGAGCAGATCCTCCAGCTGCCAGAGGTAGAGAATGTATTCGGCGATGTTCTCCCGCCGTTTTGCTTTTGCAATGTCCATAGTTAGAATTCATAATTCACAATTCATCATTCATAATTTTACTTTGCTGAAATAATCAGCATCCGCAAACTCAACAATTGTGAATGATGAATTGTGAATTTTGCATTATTTAATCCACGTTTTCGGTCCCGTGAGGTGCTTGAGGAAGTACTGCTGCGATTTGAGGAGGTTGCGCGACTGGAGCACCATGTTCTTGGTCTCGGTCAGGATCGTGAGGTACAGCATGCTCGCCTTGGTGTTCGAACGGGCCTCGTTGATACGCGTAAGCTCGGATTTGATGGCTTCGGCGATCGACTCGAACAGCTGGTCGCGCATCGTCAGCACCGTTTCGATCTCCGAGAAGTCGCCCTCGCGCAGCATCAGGTTGATGTGGCGGTAGATCGACTCCACGTCGTCGTTGATCGACATCAGGTCGCGGGCCTGCTCCTTCGAAAGCCCCTCGTGGTTGTTGTCGATATGTTCGAACGCCGGGCGGGTGATGTGCATCAGCGCCTTGGTCATTTCGTTGAGGTAATCGACCACCTGCACGTAGTAGTGGGCAGTGTTGACGTCGCCGCCCTGGAGCTTCTTGAGCGTGGGGAGCAGCGAGTATTTCCGTTCGCGCGACTGGTAGAACAGGTCGTTCGACTCCTTGACCATGTCGCGCAGCACCTTGCGGTTCTCTTTGAAGACGGCGATCAGCGTGCGGTCGTAAATCTTCGTGGCGCACTCCATCGTGCGGCACACCTCGTCGCGCAGGTTGGCGATGATGTCCTCGTTGGTGTCTTCATGCTCCTTGACGATGGCGCTCTCCTTGTCCTTTTTCAAGAAGTTGCTGTGGATGAGCATGTACCCGCACAACAGCGTGATGACGATGAAGGCCGGGGTTCCGCCGTAGATCAGCGCCAGTCCCACCACGAAGGCGATCAGGAATCCGCCCAGCGCGGTGATGAACCACCCGGCCACGACGGTCATAACGCCCGAAATGCGGTACACGGCGCTTTCGCGTCCCCACGCGCGGTCGGCGAGCGACGAACCCATCGCCACCATGAAGCAGACGTAGGTGGTCGACAGCGGGAGTTTGAGCGAGGTGGCCATGGCGATCAGCAGCGCCGAAGTGGTCAGGTTGACCGTGGCGCGGATCATGTCGTAGGGCGCGCCGCTGTGTTCCACGTCCTCGTATTCGAAACGGCGCGAAATGCTCTCCCGGAGGTGTTTCGGGACTACGCGCTCGATGCCTGCGCTGACGTTGAGGGCCGCGCGGACGATCGTCCGCGAGAAGACCGACGAGCCGTACTGCTGCTGGCCGGCGTCGTCCTGCGCCGAGAGCGAAAGCTCGGTTTCGGAGACGTGCATGGCCTTCTTCGAAGTCCACAGCGTGAGGATCATCAGGATGCCCGCCGTCAGCAGGATCAGGAAATTGGCCGGGACATTCTCGTTCAGCGCGCCCATGAGCATCTGCGTGTCGCCCGCTTCCCGGGCGATGGTGTAGGCGTCGAACCCGGCCACGGGCACGCCGATGAAGTTCACCAGGTCGTTGCCCGCGAAGGCGAGGGCCAGCGCGAAGGTTCCCGAAAGGATCGTGATGCGCAGGATGTTGACTTTGAAACGCTGGATGAAGAACAGCAGCAGCGAGCAGACCACCCAGCAGATGGCGATGGCCGAGGGCAGGTGGTTGTCGATCAGCTGGATGAAGGCATGGTCCGCGAGTATGGATTTGAGACCCTTGAAGACGGCGAAATAGACGATCGCCGTCAGCGAGGCCCCGCACCAGAGCGATCCGTAGCGGCGGAAAAGCGCCGTGTAGCGGAACGAAAAGATCATGCGCGAGACGTACATGACCAGCGTGCCGCAGGTGAAGGCGATCACCACCGACAGCAGGATGGCCGAAACGATACCCATGGCGCGCGAGGTGTTGATGTAGTGTCCGAGCGAGGAGACGCCCTGTTCCGGGTCGTTCGAGATTTTGTAGATCGACACGGCGATCGCTGCGCCCAGCAGGCAGAAGATCAGCGATACGGTGGTCGAGGTCGGGAGTCCCCACGAATTGTAGAGGTCCAGCAGGATGACGTTGGCGAACATGACGCCCAGGTAAAGCATCATCACTTCGTGGAAGGTGAACAGTCCGGGGTTGAACATGCCGCTGCGGGCGACTTCCATCATGCCGCTCGACGTGACCACGCCGATGATGATGCCGACGGACGCCACGGTGAGGATAATCTTCATCGAGGCGGCTTTGGAGCCGATAGCGGAGTTGAGAAAATTGACTGCGTCGTTCGTGACGCCGACGAAAAGACCTGAAACAGCGAGGATTCCCAGAATGCCGACAATGACGGTGTAGATTTCGCTCATGTTGGGGTTTTAGTGCAAATTGTGAACAAATTTACGCCATTTTTTCCGATGAAATGGTTATGACATGGATTGTTAACATTAATTTAACACAGCGTCTCGGCGGAAGATGCCGGATGTTCCCCTGACTGCCGGCCCGCTGTCTGCTGCGGGGCCGTTTCCCCTCCTTTGCTCGGGGCTTTCCCTATTGCCGGAGCCTGTTCTCGCGGCCGCTTCTGTTCCGCCTGTTTTGCCTCTTCGGGTTGCGCGTTCGATTCGCCCGGCGCCCGTGATCCGCAGGTCGCGGACAAACTTGCGGCCCTGCGGCGAAACCTTGCCCCCCCCCGGCTGACGCAAAAAAGCGGCGGACCGAATCATCGGTCCGCCGCTTTTGCATTATCGGGCGCAGCGCCGGATGGCGACATCCGAAGCCTGTGTGCCGCCTCCGGACCCGGCTCTTTGCGGGGGGCGTGGAACCGGACGGTACGCGGAGGGCCTGCTGCGGTCCCTGAAGCCGGTCTTTTAAGCGGGGCCGGGCGCAGAATGGGCTGTGCCGTTCCGACTGGCCTCTCGCCTCCTGAAGCCCGGCCTTTGCCGGGTTATTCGTCGTCGGTGTCGGTGTAGGCCTTGAGCAGTTTTTCCTGCACGTCGGCGGGAACCTGCTCGTAGCTGCCGAATTTCATCGAGTAGGTGGCCGAACCCGACGTCAGCGACGAAAGGGTCGTCGAGTAGCGGTACAGTTCAGCCAGCGGAACCAGCGCGTTCAGCCGGTCGAATCCCTTGTCCGACTCCATGCCGGCGATCATCGCGCGGCGGTTCTGGAGATCCGACATCACGGCGCCCATGTATTCGCTCGGCACGAGTACCTCGACGCTGTATATCGGCTCCATGATCTTGGGTCCCGCGTTGCGGAAAGCCTCCTTGAAGGCGTTGCGGGCCGCCAGCTTGAACGAGATTTCGTTCGAATCCACCGGATGCATCTTGCCGTCGTAGATCACCACGCGGATGTCTCGGGCGTACGATCCGGTCAGCGGGCCTTCGTCCATCTTCTCCATGATACCTTTCAGGATGGCGGGCATGAAGCGCGCGTCGATGGCGCCGCCCACGATCGCCGAGTAGAATTGCAGTTTGCCGCCCCACGGCAGGTCGTATTCCTCCTTGGTCTTGGGGTTCAGCACCATGTCGCCCTTGCCGGGTACCTTGTAGTTCTTCGGTTCGCCGATGCCCTCGTAATAGGGTTCGATGATCATGTGCACCTCGCCGAACTGGCCTGCGCCGCCCGACTGCTTCTTGTGGCGGTAGTCGGCCTGCGCGACCTTGGTGATGGTTTCGCGGTAGGGAATCTTCGGCGCGATGTATTCATAGGCGAGTTTGTTCTCCTTCTCGATGCGCGAGCGCAGGATGTTCAGGTGGTGTTCGCCCTGACCCTGGATGATGGTCTGCTTCAGCTCTTTGGAGTATTCGACCAGAATGGTCGGGTCTTCGAATTTGGCGTCGTTGAGCACCTTGCCCAGTTTCTCCTCGTCGGCCTGGTCCTTGCATTTGATGGCGGCGCGGTAGCGGGGCTCGGGGAAGACGATCGGTTCGATCGTCACGGGAGCCGACGGGGCCGAAAGCGTGTCGTTCGTCCGCGTGCCCTTCAGCTTCACCGTGCAGCCGATGTCTCCGGCCATGAGTTCCGTGACCTTGATCCGGTTCTTGCCCGCCACGGCGAACAGCTGCGAGAGTTTTTCCTTGTTTCCGGTGCGGGTGTTCACCAGCTCCGCTCCCTCGGCGATCCTGCCTCGGATGACGCGGAAATAGGTGATCTCGCCGATATGCTGTTCCACCTGGCTCTTGAAGACGAATGCCACGGCGGGTGCGGTCTCGTCGGCCGTGATCTCCTCGCCTTCGGTCGAAAGGAATGCCGGGGCTTTCTGCGGACCGGGCGCCACGTTGATGATGAACTCCATCAGACGCTTGGTGCCGATGTCGCGCTTGCCCGAGGTGCAGAAGATGGGCATCACTTCGCGTTTCGAGACGCCGATCTTCAGGCCCGAGCGGATGTCGTCCTGCGTGAGCGTGCCTTTGTCGAAGTAGAGTTCCATCAGCGCCTCGTCGTGTTCGGCGGCCATCTCGACCAGCTCCTTGTTCAGCTCCTGGGCCTTTTCAAGCTCTTCGGCCGGAATTTCCAGCTCCTCGCGGTGGCCGTCGTTGTCCTTGAAGCGGTACATCTTCATCAGCAGTACGTCGATGAAGGCGTTGAACTCCGGACCCTGGTTGACGGGATACTGCACGATGACGGGTTTCACGCGCGACGAAGCCCGGATCGACTCGACCGTGGCCTCGAAGCTGGCCTTCTCGGCGTCCAGCTGGTTCACCACGCCGATCACGGGTTTTTGCAGCAGCCGGGCGTAGCGGGCCTGAATCTCGCTGCCCACCTCCCAGCCGTTCTGGGCGTTGAACAGGAAGACGCCCACGTCTCCGACCTTGAAGGCCGAGAAGAGGCTTCCGCAGAAGTCGTCCGAGCCGGGGCAGTCGATGATGTTCAACTTGCGGTCCATGAATTCGGTGAAGAGGATCGTCGAATAGATCGAGCGTTTGTATTCGTGCTCGATATCCGTGTTGTCCGAGAGCGTGTTGTTCGCCTCGATACTACCCCTGCGGTCGATGACCTTACCCTCGAAGGCCATCGCTTCGGCAAGGGTAGTTTTACCCGTGCCGGGCGCGCCGATGAGTACGATGTTCTTGATCTCTTTAGCTGAATAATTTTTCATATTCTCGTATGGTTTTAAGGTTTTTCGGTTAGCCGACTATAAATATACAAATTATTCGTGAAAAACAACTTCGGGAATGAAAAAATCGCCCCTTGAGGGCGATTTTTCGGTCTGTCGGAACCGCGGATTCACTTTGCGGCCGCGGGACAGTAGTGCGCCAGCGCGGGCAGAACGATCCGCTCCATGACGTCGTATCCTTCGGGCGTGGGATGCACGCCGTCTTTGGTGTACTCGCTGCGCATCGAGCCGTCTCCGGCGTCCATCGCCGTGTAATAGTCGACCCAGATCAGCCCGCGGTCGGAGGCGTACCGGTGCAGCCGTGCGTTCAGGTCCCGGATTTTTTCGGGAACCGACTCGATCTCGGTCCTCCAGGGGTATTTTCCGGCCGGGAGCACGGAGCAGATGATCGGCCGGATGCCTGCGGCCATTGCCAGCTCGGCCATCGAGATGATGTTTTCGACGATGTGCTGGGTGGCGATCGGCCCGTTGTTTTGCGCCAGGTCGTTCGTGCCGCCGCAGATCACCGCGACCTGCGGATGCAGTTCCACGACGTCGGCGCGGAAGCGCACGAGCATCTGCGAGGTGGTCTGCCCGCTGATGCCGCGGCTCACATAACCGTGTGCCGTAAAAAAGTCGGGATGCGTCTTGATCCACAGTTCGGTGATCGAGTTGCCCATGAGGACGACCTTCGGATTGCGCACCTCGTCGTTGGCCTGTTCGAAACGGCCGAAGTTCGCCCAGTCCTGGGTTTGCGCAGCAGCGCAGAGGAAACCCGCAAGGGCAAGGGCGGTAAAAAAAAGTTTTTTCATCGTTCCAATAGTTATTGAATGACCTCTACCGGCATCTCCCACCCCATGATCGTCGAGATGTAGGGGATGACCGCAGCGGCGAACTTCCGGTGTCCGCGGTGGTTGGGGTGGTACCCGGCCCCCAGGTCGCCGTCCTGGTTGGTGATGCCCGTAAAATGCATGACGCAATGCAGGTCGCTATCCTCCAGACCGGCCATAACGGACTGTCCGTAGGAGCAACGATGACAGCCGAAGCATTCCTCAACTGGACAACAATCGGTATTGTGATCGGTGGATTCCTTGCATTTGCACTTTCTATAACCGGTGGTATTTTCTTTGTGAAACTGGTAAATCTCTTCTCAAAGAAGAAAATCAATCCGCTTATCGGCGCCACTGGTTTGAGTGCCGTTCCGATGGCGAGCCGTGTAGCCAATGAGATTGCTTTGAAATACGATCCGAAGAATCACGTATTGCAGTATTGCATGGCAAGCAACATCTCCGGAGTAATCGGTTCTGCCGTGGCTGCGGGTGTGTTGATCTCTTTCCTTGCGTAAGGTAATTCCTGCCTGAAAAAGACTTTTTATACATTCACACTTGGAAGATTCGTTTGATAGCGTTATCTTTGTGTGAATGTATAACAGTAAAAATAGCAAGCGTATGAGTGCAATGTCATTGGAAGCCGAAAAGAACGAACTGATTCGGCGGATTCTGGATGTGGATGATGTCGCTATTCTGCGGAGAGTGAAATCGATGTTGAGTTGTGAAGAAGAGCAAACGAATGTTGTCGCAGAGGAAGCAGCTCCCTACCAGACAAAGGCGGAGATTCTGGCAAGCTTAGATCAGGCGTGTAAGGAACTGAAACTGAATCTGGAGGGTAAGTTGGAGTTTAAGTCATTAGATGATGCCCTTAATGAAATATAGAATAAGCGTTACCCTCGAATTTTTAAGGGAAATGAAGCATTTGTCAAAACGGTATAAATCGTTGAAAGAAGATCTTAGGAATTTTGGAAATGATTTGTTATTAAATCCTGAACAAGGAGTCAGTTTGGGCAATAATCTTCGTAAAATACGTATAGCGATAACTTCGAAAAATAAAGGTAAAAGTGGAGGTGCACGGGTGATAACCTATACGATAATCTGGACAGAAATAGATACAGAGATAAAATTACTCACTATTTATGATAAGTCAGAACGTGCAAATATCACAGATAAGGAAATAGAAGATATCCTGAAGCAAAACGGTATTTTGTAATCCTTATGATATAAAAAGAAATCGTCCTGTTTCACGGTTACGTGATAACAGGACGATTTCTTTTATAAGACTAAGACTTTGTGAACAAGTTTCTTTTGTTTCTAAATTTATTCACTGATAACCTTTCTGTATTCCGCTACCGCCATCTTTTCCGACAGATATGCATTAATCAGATTAGTGTGCGCCTGTGTCCATGACAATTGTGCGGAGAGTACATCCACCATATTTGCCTTTCCCTCATTATACGAGAAAGAAACCAAATCGAGATTTTCATTAGCCAGACTCATAGTCTCTTTGGCGGTTTTCACTTGATATTCCGTTTCCGTCAGTTTGGTCAGGGCGGCAGAAAGTTCCTCGTTGATATTATCCGTCACATAACTTTGTTGCAGTTTTTGTATGCCGATATACGCTTTCTGCTGACGGTTTGTTTTGAACCGGGCTCCCCAACGGAAGATCGGTATATTCAGGTTAATGCCGACGATGGGATTGAAAGAAACATCATAACCGAGGTTAGGTGTAGCTGTAGCCCATCCGCCGCTGAAATACATATTCAATTGTGGGTTGAACTGGCTAAGAGCCGCTTTGCGTTGCGCCTGACTTTTCATGATATTCACCTCCGTACTTTCGTAATCCGCGCGACGTTGCAGTACATTCTCCAGAGAAAGGATCTGCACCGGAGCGGAAGCTGTGTCAATCGTGTACAGACTGTCTACGGGATTGTTCGGCTCTTCTCCCATCAGGATATTCAGCTTTTGCAACGCCAGGGTATAGTTCTGACGCGCCTTGATATATTGCAATTCCGCTTCTTTCAGCCGGGTGGAAATCATTAATAAGTCCGTGCGACTAATCATCCCGTCGTTAAAACGATCCTGAATGATGTCATACTGTTGCTTCACAATACTTTGATACTTGTCCGCCGCCTGCAACATAGCCTGTGAAGCAGAAGCATTCCAATAAACTGCATCGCTCTGATAATGAATCTGATCGATGGTAAGTTCTTCATTTAGTTGATTTAGCCTTTCATCCGCTTTGGCAATCTTGTGCTGGGCGTTGAGTGCCCCGCCCGTATACAACGGCTGCGAGACAATAAATACACCTTGATAGGTGTGGTTGCGGTATTCGCCTACCGGTTCGTTCCAGGCATTAAGGTCGCTCATGTTGAGGGTCCCGTCCGCATTGATATCAATTTTGGGCAAGAATCCTGTGTGAGCAATCTTCCGTGCTTCCGTACTTGCCATCGTCTTTAGTTTCTGTTGCTTCAGAATTTGACTGTAAGCTTCCACTTTATCCCGGTAAGCTTCCCGGCTAAGATAGGGCTGCTGTGCCCCGGCTGTGAGGCCGAGGAGCAGCAGAGACAGAGTTATAAGTTGAGTTTTCATTTTATTCAATCTAAACAATAAATTCAAGTTTCATGTAAGAGAAGGCAATTAGCCTTTGATTCTTTGAATGGCACAATAGGCTACCGGAAGAACAAACAATGTCAGTGCCGAAGCCACCAACAAACCTCCCATAATCGTAGCCGCCATACCACCGAACATCGCGTCGAACAACAATGGCAACATACCCAGAATGGTAGTGCCGGACGCCATTGCTACGGGGACAATACGACTCGTTGTAGCACTGACAACAGCATCCAACGGCTTTTTGCCCGTCTTTGCCTCCAGATCAATCTGTTCCACCAGTACAATCGCATTTTTGATATTCATCCCAATCAGTCCGAGCAAACCAAGGATGGAGAAGAAGTCGAACGACTTGCCTAGCAACACCAATCCCAAAACGATACCGATAAAAATAAGCGGTAACATCAACAAGATCACTGTCGGCTTACGATACGTCCTGAACAGGAACAACAGCGTGACGAACATCAGGAAGAACGTCAACGGTAAATTCTTGGCCAATGCCTCGTTAGACTCCACCTGACTTTCCTGTTCCCCGAAATACTTCATCGTATACCCCTCCGGCACTTTAATCTCTTTCTGCACCAGCGGCCAAACCTCATTGAAAGCAGCAATCGCATTCACTCCGCGACGCGGATCGCATTGCGCCATCATCACCATTTGCCGGTTGTAATCCTTCACATTCGAGAAACGATATTGGAAATCAAATTCCGATACCACCTGTTCCAGACTGGTCGTTTCATTCCCCGTGCCGAACACGGGCAACGTGCGCAGGTCATTGATGCGGAACGAATCCACCGTGTTATCCTTCAATAAGATAGGAAGCACCTGATCGCCCTGCCGGTACTCTCCAAGCGTCATACCTGTGGTTCCGATCTGGATACTTTGTGCCATTCCCTGACGCGATACCCCTAACGGTTGCGCTCGTTCGGGACTATATACAGGCTTCCATACAGGAACTTTATTTCCCCACGAATTGCGCACATTGATTAAATCCGGATTCCGGTGCATAATCTCCAAAGCCTGGTTGGTGAGCGCCACAAGCGTGTCCACATTCGGACCGATAAACCCGATTTCGATAGCGGCATCCACCGCAGGCGACAGTTTGAACAGACTGGTACGGGTAATCGCATTCGGATAATTCGCCTTCATGTACGCATCGAAATCTTCTTCATACTCTTTTGTATATTTACTGTCCGTCAATTCAACCAATACATTGGCAAAATTCGGTTTCGGGCCCACCGAAGTAGAAGCCAGGTAATACCTTAACGGCGTGCTGCCGAAGGTGATCGATACTTTCTTCACTTCCGGCTGCTTTGCCAGATGCTCTTCTACGGATTTCATCTCTTTCACTACATCATTGATGCTATACCCGTCGGGATAGAACACGTCCGCCCGAAAATAAGGCTTATCGAGAGAAGGGAAGAAGTTTTGCGGCATCATCCCCATGATAACCAGCGAAGCAACAAAGAGCACTACCATCGAACCCAGTGTCAATGTTTTCCTGCGAATCAGCGTGCGGAGGATGGAGGCGAATTTGTGATAGAACGGTTTGTCATACGGATCTTTCGTGCCGTCCTTTGCTTTCGCTTTCAGGATGAAATTACCGAAAACAGTGGTCTGCGTCAGCGCGAGCACCCAGCTCAATCCCAGCGAGATGGCAAGCACCACAAAAAGCGGTTTCACGATTTCCGCCACGGCAGAAGGAGCAAGGTAGAGCGGGAGGAACGAACAGATAGCGATGAACGTAGCCCCAAGCAATCCCCATTGCGGACCGGTTGCGCCGTCTATCAGCGCTTTCCGCCGGTCTACTCCACGAGCAATGGCAATCTGTGCGTTGTCCGTTACCACGATGGCGTTATCCACCAGCATCCCCATGGCGATGATAAATCCCGCCAATGAAGTACGGTTCAGCCCGACACCGAAGAAAGACATGATAAGCAATGTGCCGCCAATAGAGAAAATCAGTGACGAGCCGATCAGCACACCTGCGCGCAAACCCATCACCAACATGATAATCACAATAACAATCAGAATCGATTCGATCAGGTTGATGATAAATCCGTTGTTGGCTTCGTTGGCAATTTCGTTCTCCAGATACAGGCTTTGCAGTTCCAGTCCCACAGGCATCAGTGGCAGCAATTCGTCCAGTTTGGCTTTCACGTTCTTGCCCGTCTGCACCACGTCCCGTTGCGGGTCGGTGGAGACGCCGATGCCGATGGCACGTTTACCGTTCACGTGCATGATGTTGGATGGAGGGTCCATGTACCCTTTTTCGATGACGGCGATATCGCCCAGTTTCACCTGTCCGGCTTGGGTGGTAATCACCTGGTTGCGGATATCGTCTACGGTGGTATACATACCGTTGGCAGTCACCCGGAGCTGTTGTTCGCCGGCACGGATTTCTCCGGTATTGATAATCTGGTTCTGCGATTGCAACAGACTGGCAAGTTGTTTCGGGTCGATGCCCATACCTACGAGCTTATTGGTGGAAATAAAAATATTGACTACCTCCGTCTGCGTCCCGAATAGGGCGACTTTCATCACCCCGTCCGCCGTCACTACCTGCGTCTTGATCCGTTCCGCCCAGTTGCGCATCTCTTCGTATGTGTAACCGTCGTCTGCTGTCAGACCGTAATAGATGCCGAACACGTCGCCGAAATCATCGGAAACCGTCGGTGCGGAAGCACCGCTTGGCAATTGTGGCTGTATATTTAGCACCTTCCGTCGCAACTCATCCCACTTCTGCGGAATGGAGCTTGCCGACAAGGAAGGTTGCAACTCGAATGTGATTTTTGAGAGTCCGTACATCGATTCCGATTTTATCTTGTACACACCGCTCATACTTTGAATCTCACGAGAGATAGGCTCGGTAATCAACCGCTCCACTTCTGCCGGTTCGGCACCCGGATAGCGGGTCATAATAACCGCCGACTTTATGACGAAAGGAGCATCCTCTTTCTTACCCAGCTTGCCGAAGGAAGTGATTCCCCCAATCAGCAATACAGCAAGAAAGAAATAGATGATTTTCGTATTATCTAATGAATATTTGGCTAAACTCATAATAAATGATCGTTGATAATTGATGAATGACAGCGGATAAATGATACATAATCATTTATCAACTATCACCTGTCAACAGTTGTGATAGATTCTCCTTCTACTAGTTGGTATACGCCTGCTATGACGATTTTTTCACCGGGTTTCAAACCTTCCGAGATGAGCGCCTGTGCTTCTCCGGTCGGGGCGTTGACGGTCACTTCCCGTTTGTGGACTTTGTTGTCTTCTACCACCCAGACATACATTTTATTCCCTTCGCTTTCGCCGAATACGGCACTAAGCGGTACAATCGTCCAGCTATCCTGCACCAACGGACCTACATCTGCCGTGAAACGGATGCTGCACGTGAAACCGGGTTTCACAGCATACAGATCGCGGTCGAATGACGGATCGTCAATCGTGATGCTGACCGGAATTCCTGTGCCATCCGTAGAAATATCAAGATATTCTTCCAGTTTCGCTTGAAACACGTGTCCTTTAAATGTGTCGAACTCTACAAGGAAACGCGGCTCTTTGGCACGCAACAAATAAAGATACGCATCCGGAATGGTGAATTTGATACGCAGATTGTGCGTATTGACAAGCTGCACGATACCCTCACCGGAGTTGACACGCTGATAGTTTTCCACCAGTCGTTTTTCGATAGAACCGTCGAAAGGAGCTGTCAGCTTGGTGTCGCGCATATTGTTGGCAGATAGTTCGTATTCAGACTTCGCTTTCTGGAAGTTGGCGAGGCTGATTTCATATTCCTGTACGGAGATCGCTTGCCGGGAGAGGAGCCGTTTGTTACGTTCCACTTGTGCCGAAGCCGTTTCGTATGCCGATTTCGTAGCGGCATATTGCAACGCAATGTCTCTGGGGTCGATAGCCGCGATGAGTTGTCCTTTTTTCACTTTCTGTCCTTCGATGACAGGAAGCTGAATGATTTGTCCGTTGACCCGGAAAGCCAGCTTCACATATTCCACCGCTTCCACGATTCCCGAGAAATCTTTTCTGATAATCGATCTTGACTCGACAATCGTAGTCTTTACGGGACGTGCAGTTGTCGTTGTCGTTTCTTTTTTCTGTCCGCAGCCAGCCAGCAAGATTGCAGCCGCCAGGACGAATCCAAATTTCTTTTTCATATACCACGTTGATGTTTAGAGGTTTTGCGTTGATAAATAGCGAATAATATACTAAAACAACTCCTGTTTATTTATGTTCAATATTCCTGTCTTTTCATATCCTGCCTCTTAACCTTTATATGGAACACAAAAAAACGGGAACTTTACCGTTTCTAAGGTAAAATTCCCGTCCAACTCTTTTGTTTCATTTTACATCATCAGGTTCTGACCTCCAATGACGCCTGCAATAGCAGTAGCAACCGCAATGACGACTTTTAAAATCGTATTCCAAATGGATTTCTTCATAATTCAACACCTCCTTTCCATACCACACTATCCTCTATCACCTATTCTATCACGCTGCCGGATCGGGCGCTTCCTGACCACCGCCACCCGGTTTGTCATCACCCGAACCTCCGGTGTTGCCACCGCCTCCCGCTCCCAGTGCTTTCGTCAACTGGTTGACGTGGATATATGACGCTCCCTGAATCAGCGCACGGGTGATATTTCCACCGGCATCCCGCGTATATTCCGGGGTAAACTGGCAACGCAATCCCGTGATTTGTGCCGGACTAACATCGGCTTCCGCATCCACCCCCTTGCAGCGTGACTGGCACACCATGGTAAATGTGCCCAATCCTTCGAGTTTCACTGTCCTGCTGTTGAGCAACTGCTCGCGCATCACTGCCATCAGGTTTCGGATCACGTTGTGCACGTCACCGGCCGTCAGTGATGACCGTTCGGCAATCGTTTCGCCAATCATTTGCGTATCCACTACGTTTCCCATTTTAATCAGGCAGGGATGCCATTTCTTCTTTTTGTCCTTCGATGCGATATTGGACTGAACCGCTTTGTAAATCAACATACTGATTTCCTCCTTTTTAAGTGAATAAATAAGATTTTATTGAGTCAGTAAACGAACGTTTTCTGTCTCTTTTACAGTAGCAAAGATACCCCAACCGGCAGGGGAGGAAACATGAAACGGTATCTGCCGGTAAGTGAAGGCAAACGCTTGAATATCTGTGTATTTGCTTGCATTTCTATGCAAAAAACAGTATCTTTACATGACGTAAATAATAAATTAAAAGAAGAAAATCTATGAAGAAAACGGAATTGGCATTACTCTATATGCCGTATGCAAGTGCCGATGTGGCAAGAAGACATTTAAATAAATGCATCCGCCGAAACCGGGAGTTGCTGGAGGCTCTCGAAGCTACCGGCTGGGCGTTTTGGATACATTGGCTCACACCGTTGCAGGTGGAGCTGATTGAGAAGTATTTGGGAGAGCCTTAATCTCTATTTTTGATCTCCCAAAAAACATTACGACGACCGTTTTTACGCTCTATGATGCCCCTTTCGCTCAAGTTGACAGTCATGGTTTTAACGGTTCTTTCAGACTTTCCTATATGCTGGGCAATTTCTTTTTGTGTTATTATTTTTGGAATTATTTTTTTCCGAATCGCGCCGATTTTGACGAGAAAGAGCCGCAAGGTCGCGGACAATATCGGGACAGATCTGCAAGGCGTTTCGCCGAATGACCTGATTGG